>Ga0182024_10007787_pt1 | contig 22990 bp, 21 predicted proteins | sample P32metaG_FD_120480 | JGI IMG/M metagenome (GOLD analysis project Ga0182024, IMG submission 120480) | Permafrost microbial communities from Stordalen Mire, Sweden - P3-2 metaG (Illumina Assembly) | ecosystem: Environmental > Terrestrial > Soil > Wetlands > Permafrost | place: Sweden: Stordalen... | reverse complement strand
TCTGGGCCGCCCTGGACCGGCAAGAGGAGGCTCCGCCGAATTCCACAGATTGGAATTCCCCGTGCCGTCTGGAATGATCCTAGTCTTGGCGCTGACCGGTATCATCCGAGGAAAATTTGCGTGACATGGGCCCATGGCCCGTAATTGGGAGCATAATAGGAGCGTCGGCACTCCACGTTTGCTGCCGGAGGCTCGCCATGGTTTTTGAAATTGAAGCGGTCGCCGCGGTCGTCCCTTTGGCCCAGCAACGCCGTCGCCACCACCGCGACGACCTGTGCTTCAAGGTCCGATTCTACGTGCTCCACGCTGATGACGCCCAGCGGGTCCTGGACCGCTTCCAAAACGAAACCCCTGAACACCCTGCCGGACCTGCCGCCGCGGAGGAATCCTACATGGGCAACCTGTCCGCGGGCGGCCTGGGATTGTGCGGACTATGGGATCCCCGGCAGGACCATTCAATCAAGGAAGGCGATGTCCTAAAGATAGAGATAGAGCCACCGCGCATCGACGTCATCGTGCGCTGCCTGGGCAAGGTGGCCTGGGTGGAGGTCAACCCGGAGGCGGGGGTCTTCAGGGCCGGCGTGTCCTTCGTGGCCGTGAACCCGGAGGACCTGAAAAAGATGGCCCCTTAAATGCGCCCTTAAGGGATCTGAGGGTATTTTTCCGGAAAAAATTAGTACCGACGTCGTTTTTTCGGCATCTATATCAGTGGATAGGAGATGGAGTCCCTAGGGTGCGGGAAATGAATATTCGACGGCACTCTAAAAAGTTTCGGATCAATACGTAGTCCTTTCTTATATTCTAAATATCTAGTCTCAGCTCCAGACAAAAAGCGGCATGATCACGATCCCTTTGCCAACAAAGCCAAGGCATCGCGGGGCGAGACCGCTTTGACGGGATGGCAGATTTTTGCCGGAAAGTCTTGCAAGTTCCCGGAAACGATGACCGACGCCCCGGCTTCTATCGCTGCATCCAGGAACGGCTGGTCCTTGGGATCGGGAAGGCGCTGCGCGGACAGGCTGCCTTTGACCAGAACGCCACCTTTTAGGAAATCCAAAAGTTCTTTGGAGTCTTCAGGCCTGATTTTAAGTTTGGGGCGCCCAAAGACCTCCTGATATTCCGAAAGGATGGCGTCGCTGACCACGCACTCGAAGACACCCTCGGTGGCTTTCAGGACGATCTGATACGGTGGTGTGTCCTTTTTCAATAGCGCCGAAACCAGGACGTTGGTATCAAGCACCCATTTCACCGCCCTACGGCCTTATTGCGCCGCACCACATCAATTTCGGCCTGAATCTCTTCATCACTCAATGTATCAGTACCGACTCGCTTGGCATGGGCGCCAGCGTGCCTTAGCGCGTCCGCGGCACGCTCCCCTCTGCGGCGGGCCAGACGTTCCTCAAAATTGTTCTCATTAATTCCGCTCAAAAGCGCCACAGGTTTCCCTTTGCTGGTCAGCACGATGTCTTCGCCCGGCTTCAGTTGCCGAATGACGTCCTGATAATGGTTGCGCATCTCACGCGCGGGAAGAAATTTCATGGCGGCCTCCTGTATCCATAATGACTACACTTTGGATACAGATATTTTGAACGCTTTTCCGTCTTTTGTCAAATCCATTGTCGTTCACAAAACCGGCCCCGGACCCTGCGGCCAGCGGCTCACCGCGCCCTTCCTCAACAAAATCACCAGGGCGTTTTTGGCCCCGATGCAGGCCAGGCGCAGGGGCTGGCCTTGGGCCAGCAGGCCCGCGACCAGGGTGGCCAGGACGCAGCCCGTGCCCCGGGTGTTGGGCGTGTCCAAGCGGGCGCCGTCGATCCACAGGCCCGCGCCTTCGTCGAAGAGGTAATCCGGCACGCGCGGGCCGTCGAGGTGGCCGCCCTTGATGAGCACGGCGTGGAAACCAAGATCCTTCAGGGCCCGGGCGGCCGTCTCCATGCCCTCGGCGTTCTTGGCCGCTTCCCTGCCCAGCAAAACGCCGGCTTCGGACAGGTTGGGGGTCAGCAGGGTTTTATGGGTTCCGAGCAGGCCCTGCAGGGCGGCGGCCAGGCCGGGCTCGGCCAAGGCCCCGCCGGGCGTGGCGCTGAGCACGGGATCAAGCACCAGGGGTCCGGTGAAATCCGCCAAGGCCGCGCTCACGGCCCGGACTTGGGGCTCGCCGGGCAGCATGCCGATTTTTACCGCCCCGACCGGCAGGCTGCGGAGCGCCGCGGCGACGCTTTCCTGAAGCAGGTCCGGGTCCACGGCTTGCACCCGCTTCACGCCCTGCTGGTCCTGGACCGTGAGGGCCGTGGCCACCGGCGCCACAAAAACGTTCAAGGCCGCGCCGGCGCGCAGATCCGCGGCCAGGCCCGCGTGCCCTGTGGGATCCAGGCCGCCGATCGCCAAAACCACGCCGGGGTGGCTCACCGCTTCGAACCGAAGATAAGGCGCCGATGGAACATGAAACCGCCTCCACTATGGAACCATAAACTTACCCAAGTCTAGCACCCCGCGTTGACGGTCGGCCAGCCTCCGGAGCATACTCGTGGCTCCCATGCAGACCCCCGATTCCTCATTGAAGCCGGCGAAGATCTCCTGGTCCTGGCTGTTTTCCGCCCTGGCGGCCGGCCTTCTCTGCTGGCTCTTCCTGGGCCAGGCCGGCGGCGAGCGCTTCATCGAAGGGCACCGCACCTTGGTGCGTCACGTGGCGGTTTACGACCCCGCCACGGGAACGATCGCCAAGGACCGGGACTTAAGCTGGCAGGATGGCCGCATCACGGAAATCGCCGACGGCGGCAGCCTGGCTCCGGGCGCCTCGCTGGTGGTGGATGGACGCGGGCTCTGCGCCCTGCCCGCCCTCGCGGACGCGGCCGTGTTCCTGAGCCTGGATGGCCCCTACCCCGGCGACAGTATGCCGGTCCAAGCCCGGGCGAGCCTGCGCCTCCAAGGTTTGAGCGGCATGGGCGGGGTCCTGGACCTGAACGCCAACCGCAGCTTCATCCAGCGTGCCAGGGCCTTGGATACGAGCGAAGCCCTGCCCCGGGCCCGTTTCGCCGGCGCCCTCTTCACCGCTCCCGGCGGCTGGCGCGTCCCGGGCCAGGCGCCCTGGGACAGTTCCCTGGTCGAAGTGCAGGAGGCCGCGGATTTGTCCGCGCCCTGGAACCGCGCCCTGCGTTTCCAGGACCAAGCCATCTTCGCCAGCGTGGAGGATGAGGGCAGGGACGCACTCTCCATACCCCTGCCCGTGCTCCGCCTCTTGGGCGCCCTGGCCCACTCGCGCGGACTGCCGTTCATCATCGAGACCCACCACGCCCTCAAGGCCCTGCAGGCCCTGCCCGCCAAACCGGACGCGATCCTTGGCCCCCTCTTTGACCTGGACGGGGCGCCCGGACTGGCGGCCGCCATGCGGCGCGGGGATTGCGCCTATATTCCCGCCCTGAGCAGCGTGTTGAACGCGTTCCCCCCGGAGCCCCTGGGCGTCTGGCTGCGCGGCTTCCCCTCCTCCGCGGCCCTGGCTGTGACGGCCCTGGCCGAGGCCGAAGATCCCCAAAACGCCGCGCTGTGGACCGCGCATTGGATCCGCCAGGGCGCGGACCCGGCCAAGATCCTGGCCGCGGTCAAGACCCTTTCGGACGGCGGCGTCCGCCTGGCCTTCGGCACCGGATCCGGCCTCCCCCTGGTCTTCCAAGGCTTGGGGGCGCAAAGCGAAGTGGAGGAACTGGGCCGGGCAGGGCTTGATCCCCGCCGAATATTGCTCGCCGCCACCGTGAACAGCCATGCCCTGGCGGGGCTGGAGGGCGGCCTGCTCCGCAGCGGAGCTCCCGCCGATGTCCTCTTGGTGGCGGGCGATCCCCTGAAAGACGCGTCCGTGGCCGTCCAGCCCCGGCGCGTATTCCTGGGCGGAATCGAGATGAAGCCATGATGGGAGAGGAAGAAGCTCCCCCGCTTAGTCCCCTGGCCCCGCAAGAGATCGACCGTCTGCTGGCCCTGGACGCGCAGACGCGCGCCGATTGGATGCTGGAGGATTGCGCCCGCCATGAGCAGGCCTGGGGCTTGGTGGATTCCAAGGGATGGGTGGTCTTCCAGCTTCCCCAGTCCCCGGCCGGCCCGGGACATTGGGCCCTGCCTTTGTGGCCGCGCCAAGAATTGGCCGCGCTGGCGTCCCGGAGCGCGGAGGAACAGCCGCGGCGGGTGGACTTCGAGGTTCTTCTGGAATCCCTGCTTCCCGAGGTGGAGCAGAGGGGCTGGAAAGTGCTGGCCTGCCCCGGCCAGGACGGCGGCCTCAGCGAAAACGCGTCGGAATTCCGCGGACAGCTGGCCCAGACCTGGGACGAATTGAACGAAGAAGAGACTTGAAAGGCGCGTCCGGCAAAAAACGTTCAGGGCAGGCAGTGCCCGGCTTCCCAGTACAAAATATCCTGCTCCACCTTGGCCACGCTCAAAAAGCCCGGTTCCTCGTAGGCCTCCATCACGGTGCCGTGCTTGCTGACCACATAGGCCTTGTCCCAATGCACGCCGTCGGGCAAGTCCTCCAGATGCTGGCAGGGCGGATAGGCCGGGGCCGGCCAGGGGGTGACGAGGTGCTCCTGCTTGGGGAAGATCACCAGCAGACGGGTATTCAGCCATTCGAAGAGGCGGGCCTGGTCGTGGAAATGCGACACGAAAACCAGGGCGTCGGGATCGGGTTTGGAAAGGAAGAGCACCAGGGCATGCTCCTTTTTGTACAGGTCCACTAGTTCCATGGAAGTTCCGTCGGGCCGCTTGAGGAAAACGTTGGGGAAATGCTCGCCTTTGGCGACGGAACTCATTCAATCAACTCATCGGCGTGGTCCACACCGCTGTCCACCGCCGGCGGCAGTTCGCCCAGCTGGACCGAATAGGCGGTCCGCAAAATAGGGACCGAAGCCGCCGCCTGGAGCGGGGCCGTGTCGGGAACAGCCGGCTGGCGCACCAGGATTCTTGAGGGAAGTGTCCAGGGGCTGGCCGGCTTCTGCGGCGGCTGAGGGGCGGGCAAAGGCGGCGGCAAGGCCGGGGCCACGGGAGCGGGCGGTGTCGCAGGAAGCGGCGCCACGTGCGTGGGCGGTGCCGCAGGCAAGGGCGCCACAGGCGCGGGCGGTGCCGCAGGCAACGGCGCCGCGGGCATGACCACGGCCGGCGGAGCGGACTTCGGCGCTGCAGGCTCAAGACCCGGCAAAGGGAGCGGGACAGCCCAAGGCGACGGCCCAAGATCCGCCGGACCCCGCGGCTGGGGCGCCGGCTTCGGCCGCTCCGGCTCCGGGATCGCGGGCTGGACCGCGGCGGGCGCATCCGGGACTTCCGGCTCCAGCCCCAAGCCCGCCCGGGCCCGGTTCAGCAGATCCCAATAGGGCGCGTCATCGATCTGGGCTTTGAGCAGCCGTTCAAAAATCTGCCGGGCTTCCTCGAACATCCCTTCGGCCAGGCACACCTCGCCCATGCTTCGCAGCACCGCCCGGTCCTGCTGTGGCAGCTTCTTCGGAGCCTGGCCGGCGTCAACTGCGGCGGAGGCCGGAACCTGGGGCGGCTGAGGCCCGGAGCTGGGTGCCGGGGTCGGGGCTAACGACGGGGCCGGCGCTGGAGCTGAAATCGGTTTCGGGACCGGGGTCGGGACTGGGGTCGGGGCTTGGGCCGGGGCTTGGGCCGGGGCTGAAATAGGGGTCGGCGGCGGCGCCGGGATTGGGGTCGGACTGGCGCTCGCCTGGCCTTGGGCCCAGCGGAAATAGATCTCCGTTGCGTCGCCGTCCCCGCGGTCCAGCGCGGCACGCCCCAAGCCCATGAACAAGGCTTGCACGTCCACGTTGCGAAGATCCAAGCGCCCGGCCACGCGCTCGGCCTGTTCCCGGTCGCCGGACTGCAGCAGAATCGCGGCGGCCAGCGGCCTGCTTTCCTCGCCGACCGGAACCGCAAGGTTCTTGAACAGTTTCGCGGCCCGCTCGACATCGCCGGCCTGCAAAAGGGCCTGGATCGCGGACTTGATGAAGCGGGAGCCCTCCGCCTCCTTGTTCTCGGATTTCAGGCAAGCCAGGAGGGATTCCAGGGATTCGACCTGGGCGGGCTTCAGTTCGAGCACCCGCTCGAAATAAGGCCGGGCCTTGGACTTCACCCCGTGGGCATAAAAAGCCCTGGCCACGACAAGGTACTGGTCCGCGGCCTCGTCGACCCGGTTCAAGCGGACCAGAAGGTTTGCCAGGCGCTGGTAGCTGATGGTGTGGTTGGGGAACTGCCCGATGGCATCGCGGTAATTGGCCACGGCCCGGTCATACTGGCCCGCCACAATGGCGTCTTCCGCGGACACCAACATGCCCAAGAGGCGCAGGCGGGTCTGGGTGGCCGAGTCCAAAGTGCCGGGATCCAGCTCCAGGATCTTATGGTGCACGGCCAGGGCCATGTCGGCCCTGCCCATGCGGTTGTAAGTCTCGGCCGCATAGTTGTAATGCTTGTACGCGGCCGAATGGGCGCCGGTGTAGGCATAGACATCCCCGGCCTGGGAACGCGCCTCAGGGTCTTCGGGGTCGAGCGCCAGCATCCGCTCCAGCTCGGCGCGCGCCTCCGCGGTGCGGCGCTGGGTCAGCAGCGTTGAAATGCCTTTAAAGATCTCCTGGGATGCCTGGCTCATGGTTTTGGATAATAACACCCGGACGGCTCCTCCGCCACGTTGACCGAAGGGGGAGCCGGTTTTAAAGTGGACACCCATTTAAAGAGGAACCCTTGTCCCAGACCTCCCCATTGTCCCTGCCCTCGTCAGGCAAGACCGGAATCCGGAGCGAAGGCCCGATGCGCCTGGGCCAATGGCTTCTGGCCGCCACCCTTCTGGCCGTTCCCCTGGTGTTCTCCACCCAGACCCAGGACCAGTTCGAACTCCCAAAACTCCTGCTCTTGCGGGCCCTAAGCAGCATGCTCCTGGGCACCCTCCTGGCCCTGGCGCTGGCGGACGGGGAATTCCGCTGGCGCCGCACGCCTTTGGACTGGCCCGTGCTGGGCTGGAGCCTGTGGCTGGTCGTGGACACGCTCCGCTCCGTCAGCCCGGCCGTCAGCTGGCGCGGCGAATACGAGAACTTCGCCGGCTGCCTGACCCAGTTGAACTATTCGGCCCTGTTTTTCCTGACGGTCCAATTCATCGGCCGCCCGGACAAGGCCTTCCTGGCGGCCCGGGCCCTGCTGGCTTCCGCGCTCGGGTCGGCGCTTTACGCCCTGATGCAGGCCCTGCAGCGCGACTGGGTGGGCTGGAGCGCCGCATCGATCGTGTCGGACCGCTTTTTCGGGCCCCTGGGCAACCCTAATTTCCTGGGCGGCTTCATGGCCATGGCCATCACCTTCAAGGTGGCCTTGGCCCTGGAGGCCTTGCGCACTGAAAAACCCGGGGATGCGGAAACGCCCTGGCGCTGGCTGGCGGCCGGCGGACTGGTGCTGGTTTATGTCTTCGCCGGACGGGCCGATCTGCTGGACCCCTTTGTGTCCCACCCGGGGGCCAGCGCCAGCAGCGGCTTTGTGCTGGGGCTCTGGCTCGTCGCGCTGGCCGCGGCCCCCCTGCTGCGCCGGGCCGGACGCGCCCGCGCGGCCTTTGGCCTGGCCCAAGGCGCGGACCTTTTGCTGTTCTTCCAGACCCTGGCCAACACGGCCACCCGCGGCGCCTTTTTGGGCCTGATGGTCGGCTTAAGCGTCCTGGCGGTGGCTTGGCTGGCCGTGCGCCCTTCCGAGGGGCGCCTGAAAGGCCGCTTGGCGCTCCGCACCGCGACCGCTTTGGGCTTGCTGGCCCTGCTCCTGGGGGGCGCCATCGCCGGCCTGGGGCCCTCCTTCCGCCAGCGGACCCTGGCGTCCATCAGGAATCCCGACCACGCCTTGGAGGTTTCCCGGCTGGAAATCTGGGTGCCGGCGCTCAAGATCTGGCGGGACCATCCCGTCGCCGGCACGGGAGTGGACACGTTCAAGACCGTTTTCCCGACCTACAGCCTTTCCCGCTTCGCCCAGTATGACGGCGAAAACGTCTCCTCCCGCATGGCGCATTGCGAACCCTTGCAGGTCCTCGCGACCGAAGGCGCCGTGGGACTGGTCCTCTGGCTGTGGCTGTGCGCGGCGGCCTTCATCGCCTGGTGGCGCTGCCTGGAAAAAACCGGCGATGAAGGCGTCCGCGCCCTGCTGCTCGGCCTGGGCTCCCTGCTGGCCGCCTACCTCGCGCAGAACCTGGTCAGTTTCGGGGTGGTCGGCATCAGTGTGCCGTTCTGGGTATGCCTGGGCCTGCTTTTTTGCGCCGAGCAAGCGCCACTGTCCAAGCTGAGCGTCCCGGTCTTGGGCTGGGCCAAGGCCGTGGCTTTGGGCGCGCTGCTCGCGGCGGGCGGCCTATGGCTGGACAGCCGGACCCTGAGCGCGGACGTCGACTACGCCTTCGGCAACGAGCTCCAAAACGAGCTGCCGTCTTTGGAGAACGCGTCCCTTGACGACTCGCGCGGCGCCATCGGTTTCGCGCTGAATGGATTGCAGACCTGGGGCCCCCTGTCCCCGGACCTCGACGCCGAAGCCACAGTCTGGCGGAAAGGCCTGGCGGACTCCGAGGCGCGCCTGAACCAGCCTGGCGCGGCGGCGGACCTCCTTCCCTACTACCGGCGCGCCGCCGGCGCCATGCTCATGGTCTTGGCCGCCGCCCATATGGAAGAGGCCGTCCGCCTGTGTCCGGACGAGGTGAAGTACGAGGTCTACCTCGGCCTTTGTTACGAGGAACTTTTCCGGCGTTGTGACTCCGACCGCCGGGCCCTCTGGTTCCAGGCGGCCGACGCGGCCTACCGGAGGGGGGTCGAGCTCAACCCGGGCAACGCCTACTACCGGGGCGATCTGGCGCGCCTATGGAGCATGGGGGCTGAGAACGGCGACAAGGATTTCTTTGAACAGTCCCAGACCTATTATCTGCAAGCCGTGGATCTCGCTCCGGTGACCCGCCTCTTTTACGAGAACCTGCTGGGCATGCAGGCCAGCTTCGCGGCGTGGCAGGATGCGGACGCGCTCATGGACAAGGTGGAGGCCACGGACAAGGAGTTGGCGCCGGTGCTCCTCATGGAAGCCGCCAGCACCTTTTTCCAGTGGCGGGATTCGGACAAGCCGGTCTGGAACGCCAAGACCAAGGCCGCCGCGCTGAAGGCCGAAACAGGCTGGGTCAGCCGGGCCGTGGCCCTCGCCCCGGGGAACGCGGACTACGCGTTCTCGCTCGCTGTTTTTGAGGAGCAGGAAGGAAATCGCGCCGAGGCCGCCCATTGGGCGCATAAGGCGCTGGAATTGAACCCGGGGCTCGACGCGGCGAGGAAATTTCTGGCGGAACAGCGTCCTTGAGGACGTTAAAAATTGCTATTTCTTACTGACTCGTCTAATCCCGAAAATGACAAATTTTGACGGCTTCATCAGCCGTCCCTTCGGCCCCGCGCATCCGGCGGCTTCACCCCCCTGCTGGCGGGACCGTAAGTCATCAGCGAATGCGGCAGAAGGGCCCTGCAAACCAAGGCGGCGATCAGACCGCAGGTGAGCAGCGGCAGGGCCCCCGCGGTCTGGTGGGTGGTTTCCAGGGCCATGAGGATCGAGGCGAGAACGGCATGGCTGGCGCCGCCGAAAACGGCCGCCAGGCCCAGTATGGCGCCTAGACGCGGATCCAGCCCCAGAGTGGGCCACAACTGGGCCGCGCCCGCGGTGAACAAGGCGCCTAAGCCCGCGCCGACGGCGAAGAGAGGCGCCAGAGTACTTCCAGTGGTGCCGCTACCCAGAGCCAGCAACCATGCCAGGAACTTGAGGCCCACGAAAAGGGCCAGGGCTGCGCCCGCCAATTGGCCGCCCAAGGTCGCGCCGATGCTGGTGTAGCCGGGGCCCAGGATGCGCGGTTCAGCCAACGCGATGGCTCCGACCGCCAGCCCGCCGATCGCCGGCCACCACATCCAATGCAGGGGTAGACGCTCATAAAGGCCCTCGCTGAAGTGGACCAAGCGGACGGTGCCGGCGGCGACAAGCCCAAAGGGCAATCCCAAAAGCGCATAAACGGCCCAGGCGCCGGCCCCGGGCGCGGCAAGGACCGGCAATACCCACATCGGACCGGTGCCATGGAAGGCCACCCTCAGGGCGAAGCTGGTCCCGCAGGCCAGCCCCACAGGCAAGACCGCGGCGGGGACATAGCCGAAGAGCAAGAGTTCAACGGCCAGCAATGTGGCGCCGATCGGGCAGCCGAAAACCGCCGTCACGCCGGCCGCCGCGCCGGCCGCCAGCAAGACCTCCCGCTCCCAGTCCGAGGCGTTGAACAACTGGCCCAGCTGGGAACCGAGGCTGGCGCCCAAGCCGATGGCCGGGCCCTCGGCGCCAAAGGGCCCGCCGCTGCCGATGGCGATGGCCGCGCATAGGGGCTTGAGCAGGGCGGTCTTCAACGGTATGCGGCTGCCCTTGGCCAAGACCGTTTCGATCACCTCGGGGATCCCGTGGCCACGCACACTGGAGCTTCCGTAACGGGCGATCAGACCCACGATCAGGCCGCCCAGTGCCGGGATCAGCGCCGCCCAAAGCGGAAGGCTTTCAGCGCCCTCGGCTTCGACCATGGAAAAGCGGGCGTGGAAGAACGCGTTGTTGAAAAAGGCGATCAAGTCGACCAAGCAACGGCCCAGGACGTAAGCGGGGACGGCCAACAAGACGCACCAAAAGGCCAGGCGCAATTCGTGCGCGTCGAAGTTCTTCTTGATAGTTGGTCCAGTGGCGCTGCTCATGCGCGGATTCCTAGGGGACCGCCGGAGGGATGGACGCGGCGGCCACCATGCTCCCACAGAAATCGACGACCCTTCAAGCCCCGCGGAAAAGATCCCGCCACAATACCGGGCCTATGCAAGGATCCTCAGCCAAAGCGGCGGCCCCGATCCCATCTGAGGATCAGGGTCGTAGACCGGACCGGAAAGATCGGCGCCCTGCATGATCCCCCGTTGAAGCAGGTCGACGAAGATCAGGCCCAATTCGTTCGAGGCCCCGGCGACCTGGCGGCCCACCGACTTGAGCGCGGCCTTGGTAAGCATCTTTAACTGGCGAAGACGATAGATCACATAGCAGGAAGCGAAAGCCGCGGTCTGGGCTTGAATACGCCGGGTCAAGGCCTGGCGGTCTGTGATGCCCGCTGGTCCCACAAGACCGCCGATCATCTGCACGAAAATACTGTAGCGTCGGTTCCAGTCCGAATCCGCCGGGCCGGTGGCGGCGTAATCTTCGATGGCCTCGGGCATCGTCGAAAAGGCGATGCCATCCGGAGCCGTCACCCTGGGGCCCAATTTACGGTCCCTGGCAACCAAGTATCCGGCCAGATCCCCTTCCAGATTGGCTGTCAGATCATAGTGTTGCGGGGAAAAAAGAAGGTTCACGGCCCGGGTCTTGGGTGCGTCCATGCGTCGGATCGCCAAAAGGCCGGCCGCGCCGCCCAGGTCTCCCAGCCAAGTGGCGAGCTCCAGACCGGTGCCCCCATGGATGGGCAACGGGATAAGCCTGACGCGCCCCTTGCACCGGGCCTCCAGGCCCACAAATATATGGCCCAGATCCAGAGCCCTGCCCGCGTGGCTCACTTCGGACGAGTCTTTCAGGGATCGAAGCAGTCCGGCGCCCAGCAAATTGCCGGGATCGGCCGGCGGCCAGCTTTGAAGATAGAGATTGAACCCCAAATTGCGCAGACCGCTTTGCCGCTTCTCGAAATCGAGGCTGTGCCGCGCACCGTAATAGATTCCGCGAATGGCCCGGATCCGGGCGGGAAGGTCCAGCCCGGCAAAGGCCAAGCGAGCGGCGGCCTCATGCATAAGCGGCAATACATCTTTGAGCGGGCGAAGTGCGCGTGGTCGGGGCATGGCGGCTAACGTTTCCCCATGGGATCTCTCGAGAAATTTTTTCGGCCTAATACACGTATGGGACGAGCTTTTTCACCCGGGCCGCGTACACATCATACTCCGCCCCGAATTGGTCCCGCATGAAGCGTTCTTCAACGCCCATTTTCAGGTGGAGGGCCGCGACGATGAAGGCGCAAGCAAGAAGGACGCGGACCTCTCCCACTTCCAGGGCGACACCGAACGAGGCGCACAATAGGCCCGTATAGATCGGATGGCGGCTGTAAGCGTAGGGTCCGGTCCGGACGAGCTGATGGTCTTCCTTGAGGGTGACCAAGCCGCTCCAATTGGACCCCAGGACTCCACGCGCCCAGACGCTATAGCCCAGGCCCAGCAGGCACAGCCCTAAGCCGCCGCCTTGGGTCCACGCATTGGCCGGCACCCAACGCGCGTCCAGCCCGGCCGAAAAAGACGGCCAAAAGAGCAGCGCATAACCCGGCAAGAGAAAAAGCCTCTGTTTGAGCATCGACGAGAAGGACTCGCGCCGGACGGTCTTCTTGGCGCCCAGCGCCTCAGCCAGCCAATAAAAAAGCCAAAGGCCCCAGGCCCAAAGGGTGACGCGCCACAAAGCGGCTTGGGTGAAATTCATGGATGGCGCTTGCGCCCCAGGAAGAACCACAAGAGCAGTCCCAGAACGGGCAAAAATAGTATCATCAGGATCCAAATGGCCTTTTTGGTGCCGTCGTCCCTGGATTTCACGATTTCAATGACGGCGATGATGTCCAGGACCAGGACGACGAGCCCGGACAAATGGAAGGCGACCATGGTCAGGGCGCCGAGCACACCGAGCAGCGCGAGCGCAAACAGGCAGAGAGCGAGCCCGAGCGCGACCAAATACAGGCAACCCACCATAAGGCCTCCCCTGGACGGCGATGCGCCGGCTTCTCCGCACGGCTTCGCCTTGAATTCAATAAGTCCGGTCTATTTTACATCGCGGCTTGGCCGTGCCTGGAATAATTTGGTCGAAAAAAACAGCGGGGATACGTCCCCGCCGGACCATCAAACCTTTCCGCGCCCCAAAAAGTACCACAGTACCAGTCCCACGACGGGCAGCAGCAGGATGACGATGACCCAAAGGGCTTTTTTGGCGTCGGAGTCGCCGGATTTCACGATTTCGACGATGGCGAAGATATCCAGGACGAGAACGATGAGGCCGATCAGGGAATTTTCGTATCCGAAATACATGGGACCTCCTGTCCGCTATGGTCTACCCCAGTAGGTGGGCTCCAGGATCTTGCCCGTCAAGCTTTCGACGATGGTCGCGCGCCTTTGTTCGGCCTTGAGATCCTCCACCGCGCCGAGGTAACCGGGCACGGTGTTCACGATTTTATCGGTGTATTCCTTCAATTCCTCGTCGCTGAGGTAATGGTCCCGGATTTCCTTCAGCTCGCCGGAATCGAGGAAAAAACCGCCGCACGAATAGCATTCGTCGACATTGACTTCCTTGTCCCTGGCGAACTGATGGAAGTGCATCGGAATGCCGCACTTGGGGCAATTGATCCGGCCCCGGTCGCGGGAATTTTTTCTGGGGCTTTGCAGGGCCGCTTCGAGCGCCGGCCCCATGCCTTCGCCGACATGGTCCAAGCGTTCCAGTTCACCATGGTCGAACCAGATGCCCTTGCAGCCGTTTTCACAAACCTGGACCAAGAGCCCGAAATTTTCCTGGACCATTGCATGGCCGCATACGGGGCAGTTCATGGCGGGGCTCCTGTGGGTGTCATCCCTTAATGTCGCACCCCGACAACAATATTCCATACTAAAGCACCCAAAGTTCCAGGCCCAGGCCTTCCAGGGCCCGCAAGCCTTCCGGATCCACGGCCACCCTCAGTCCCGCCTTTTGCATCACCTTGCGGCTACCGTCCTGGAGGTGCAGGCATAGGGCGGCCAGGCCGGGACGGGCCTTGGCCCAGGCAAGCAGGGCTTCGGCGCCAAGCCCTAAACGCAGGCGCACATGCAGTTCTTTGGCGCCCGCCAGGGCCTGGTCCAGGGACAGGAGCTCCTCGGCCGAGATCCTGGCTTCGTCCCCGCTCAGGTCCAGGCGCCCACGCACCAGCACCCGGGCGTCCTTCTGCGCCAGGCCATGGGCGGCCTCCAGGACCCGGGGCCACAGGATCACCTCGCAGGTGCCCTCGAGATCCTCCAGGATGATGCGCGCCATGGCGTCCCCGCGCTTGGTGGTCTGCAGCTTCACCCCAAGCACGAGGCCCCCGGCCGTGACCGCCGAGCCGTCCTTGCCTTCGGCCAGCGCCGCCGATCCCACGCAGCGGAAGGCCTTCAGGGTTCCCATCCAGGGATCAAGGGGGTGCCCGCTCAGGTAAAAGCCGAGGGCCTCCTTTTCAAAGGCCAGACGTTGCATGTCCTCCCACGGCGGGACGGACGGCCCGGCCTCAGGTCCCGGCGCCGAGGAGCGGCTCCCGTCGTCGAAAAGGCTGCCCTGGCCGGTGGCCCGCTCCGCCCGCGCCCTGGCCGCGCCGTCCGCCGCCTGGGGCAGCGCGGCCAAAAGGGGGGCGCGGCCCGCGCGGCCGGCGGCGCTAAGCCCGTCCAAGGCCCCGGCCTTGATCAGGTGCTCCATGGCTTTGCCGTTGACCAGGGTGGCGTCGCAGCGTTCCAAAAGGTCCTGAAGAGAGACAAAGGGCCCCTTGGAGCGGACCGCCACCAGGGAGTCCATGGCGGCCTCGCCGACGTGGCGCACCGCGGCCAAACCGAAGCGAAGGCTCCCCTCTTCCAGGCTGAAACGCGCCTCGGAAGCGTTGACGTCCGGGCCAAGGATTCCCACGCCGGAGCGCCGGGCCTCGGCCAGGGTGGCTTGCACGCGGTCGGGATTGCCCATTTCCGAACTCAAGGCCGCGGCGAAAAAGGCTCCGCCATGGTGGGCCTTAAGCCAGGCGGTCTGGTAGGCCAGAATGGCGTAGGCGGCGCTGTGGGCCTTGTTGAAGCCGTATTCCGCGAAGCGCGCCAGCAGGTCGAAGAGTGGCTCGGCCTTCGACGCCGTGACCCCTTTGAGGACGCAGCCGTCCACAAAGGCGCGGCGCTGCTTTTCCAGCAGTTCCGGGTCCTTCTTGCCCATGGCCCGCCGCAGGATGTCGGCGGAGCCCGCGGTGAAGCCGGCCACGTCCATGGCGATGCGCATGACCTGCTCCTGGTACACGATGACGCCGTAGGTGTCCTTCAGGATCGGTTCCAATTCGGGCAGGTCGTAACGCACGGGCACGGTCCCTTCGCGCCGTCTCACGTATTCGTCGATCATGCGCATGGGCCCGGGGCGGAACAGGGCGATGAGCTGGTCCAGATCCTCGATACCTCGGGGCTTGAAGCGTTTCAGCAGGTCCCGCATGCCCCAGCTTTCAAGCTGGAAGACGCCATGGCTGTCGCCCTGGCCCAGCATTGCGAAGACCCGCGGGTCGGCGTCGGGCAAGGCATCCAGGTCCGGGACCATTCCCCCGGACACGGCGATCAGGCGGCAGGCCTCGTCCAGGATGGACAGGGTGCGCAGGCCCAAGAAGTCCATCTTCACCAGGCCCAAGCGCTCCAGGCCGGCCATGTCAAACTGGGTCACCACGCCCGAGTCGCCGGTGCCGCCGCTGCACAGGGGCACCTCCAAGGCCAGCGGCCCCTGGCCGATGACCACACCGGCGGCGTGGGTGCTGGCGTGGCGGGCCAGGCCCCCCAAGGCCCTGGCTGTCTCCAGCAAACGCGCGGTCCGCGGTTCGGCGGCCGCGGCCTTCAATTCCGGACTCATCTCCAGGGCCCGTTCCAAGGTCATGTCCGGCTCGGCCGGCACCAATTTGGCCAGGGTATCCACTTCGCCATACGGATAGTCCAAGGCCCGGCCCACGTCCCGCACCGAAGCGCGCGCGGCCATGCGACCGAAGGCGATGATCTGGGCCACCCGGGAACGACCGTACTTTTTTACCACATAGTCGATGACTTTTTCCCGGCCGGTGTCGGCGAAGTCCACGTCGATGTCCGGGGGGCTCACCCGTTCAGGATTGAGGAAGCGTTCAAAGAGGAGGCCCTTGGCCAGCGGCTCGACGGCCGTGATGCCGAGCAGGTAGGACACCAGCGAGCCGCCGGCCGAGCCCCGGCCCGGCCCCACGCGCACGCCCATGGCACGGGCGGCCCCGACGAAATCGGCCACGACCAGGAAGTATCCGGCGTAGCCAAGCTTGCCGATGACTCGCAATTCATGGTCCAGCCGCTCCAAGGCCCGGCGCGTGTCGCGCCCATAGCGCGAGGGCAGGGCCTTCATGCACAGGGAGCGCAGGTGTTCCAAGGGGTCGTGCACGCCCGCGGGAAGGTCGAATGCGGGCAAGCGCAGGCTCGTTTTGGGAAGGCCGAAGGAGCAGGCCGCCGCCACGGCGAGGGTCGCGTCCACGGCCTGGGGCGCCCAGGCGAAGAGCTCCCGCATCTCGGCCTCGCTTTTGAGGTAGAACTCCTCGCTGTCGAAGCGCATGCGCTTGGGGTCGTTGATGTTGGTGGCCGTCTGTATGCACAAAAGGACGGCGTGGGCCTGGGCGTCGCGGCGGTCCAGGTAATGGCAGTCGGGCGTGGCGACCAAGGGGATGCCGCTGTCGCCCGAAAGCCGGGCCAGGCCGGTGTTGACCCGGGCCTGGTCCGCCAGCCCATGGTCCTGGACTTCCAGGTAAAAATGGCCGCGGCCGAAAATCTCTTGGTAGGACTCGGCCACGGCGCGGGCCGGGCTGTCCTCGCCCCTCAGCAGGAACGAAGCGATCTCGCCGGAGAGGCAGCCGGAGAGGCAGGTCAGGCCGCGCGCGTGCTCGGCCAGCAGGGCCTTGTCCACCCGGGGCTTGTAGTAGAAGCCCTCCAGGTAGCCCTTGCTGCTGAGCTGCATCAAATTGCGCCAGCCCTCCTCGTCGCGGGCCAGGACGACGAGGTGGTGGCCGGCCTCGGCCGGGCCATGCCGGCCCTGGCGGTCGAAGCGCGAGCCCGGCGCCACATAGAGCTCGCAGCCAAGGATGGGCTTGACGCCTTGGGCCACGCAGGCGTCATGGAATTCGACCGCGCCGTGAAGGTTGCCGTGGTCGGTGAGGGCGCAGGCCGGCATGCCCAGCTCCCGGCAGCGGCTCGCGAGCGCCGGCAGGCGGATGGCCCCGTCGAGCAGGCTGTATTCGGAATGGACGTGGAGGGGAACGTAGGCCAAGGCCGGGCCCGGAAAAAGAAAGACGGAAAAAGGCTTAAGGCGCGGAGGCCTTCAGGCAGACCAGGGAGCCCTGGCGACCCGCGACCAGGACCCGGCCGTCGGATACGGCCGGAGCCGCATAGACGCCCCCGGGGATCTCCATGCTCCAGAGCTTCGCGCCGGTCTGCAGGTCAAGGACGTAAAGTTCGCCGTCGTAGGACCCGATCCAGACGAGCTTGCCGGTGACCAGGGGCGAGCCGAGCACATAGCCGCCGGTCTTGAAAGCCCAGCGCAAGGCGCCGCTGGACGCCGACAGGCAGTAGACCGAGCCGTCGGCCGAGCCGAAGACCAGGGAGCCGTCCGGACCAAGGGCCGGGCTGCTCACGACGCCCTTGCCCGTGGGATAAGACCAGACCAGGCCGCCGTGGCCCAAGGAAAGCGCCAGCATATGGCCGTCCATGCATCCCACGTAGGCGCGCTTCGCGTCCAAGGCCGGCACGGTGTTGAACTCGCCTCCGGCGCGGTAGGTCCAGCGCACATGGCCGGTGCTTGCGCCGAGGCCGTAAACCTTGCCGTCGTGGGAGGCCATGACGAGCAGGCCCGCCGCCTCGGCGGCGCCGTTGTCGTGCAAAATTCCGCCGGTGGGACAGGCCCAAGGCGCGCCGTGGCCGAGATCGACACCGTAGATGGAATCGTCATCGGAACCGAAAATCAGGCGCGAATTTTGCACCAGGATGGGGGAGAGGATATCGGCCCCCCCATGCGGGCCGGGGGAGCCGCCGCAATAGGTATCGAGCAGCGCACCGGTCCCCAGGGCCAGGGCGTAGACGCAACCGTCCACGCATCCAATATAGGCCCGGTTCATGGCCAGGGCGGGCGCCGAGCCCCATACCCTGTCCGGGAGCGCCGTTTCCCAGCGTCGGGAACCGTCGGCCAGGTTCAGGCCGTAGACCTTCATGGCCGAAGACCCCAACACCACGAGGCCGTCAAGCACCGCGGGGGAGGAATAGAGCGCCCCGTCGAGGTGGGCGGTCCAGTCCAGGGTGATGGGCAGGCGGAGCGCCTCGCCCCGCCCTGTGCGGGCGTTGTCGCCCTTGAACGTGGGCCAATCAGCGTCAGAAGGTCCGGCCGCGGCCGAAGCGCCCCGCCCCGCCAGGAGCAGGACCGCGACGAGGGGCGCGATCCCCGCCCAACGCTCAGGACGCATCGATCCCCGTTTTGAGCGAAAGCGCCCGGCGCATGGCGTCGAAGGTCATCAGGAAGTAGCCTTCGGACTCCAGGGGATAGGCCAGGGACAGGTGGGCCACGGTCTCGTCGCCCACCCTGGGATCGGCGCAGGGCACGCGGACAAAACCCACGTCATTGCCCCGGACCAGGACCGGGCCTCCTCCGGGCGCGGACAGGTCCAATTGGAAGGCCCCGTCCAGCTCCAGGCGGGGCGCGCGACCGGCGGCGAGGGATTCGGCCGGGGCCGTCCTGCCGTGCGCGAGCAGGGCCGAGGCGATGGCTTCGCGGCTGAAGCGCGGATGCTTGCGCGGATCGGGCAGATGGAAGCTCACGGCTAGGGCGAAGTCCGCCTCATGGGCCTTGCGGCTGAAGGCCTGCAGGGCGTCGGCCTCGTCCAGGGCCAGGCGCAGCAGGGACGCGGTCCAGGCGGGATCGAAGGTCTCGTAGCCCGGGTCCACCTCCATCCGGCCCAGCTCAAAGCCGGCCAGGTCGAATTCCGCGCCCGCCTGCTCCGCGGCCTTGCGCGCCAAACGCTCATCCCTAAGGAGCAGCTCGCCGGAGCGCTCGAAGAGCTCACCCGAGCGCCACGGATCGGAACGCATCCATTCCTTCAAATCGTCCAGGGGCGTGATGTGGGTGTCCTCCACCTGGGCGAATAGGTCCAGCGCCAGGGCCTGTTCCACGAAGTCCGGGATCAGCAGGGCCGTGCTGAGGGTGAAGTCGAGGGAGGGGGTCATTCCCATTCAATGGTGGCGGGAGGCTTGCTGCTGATGTCGTAGACCACGCGGTTGATGCCGCGCACCTCGTTGATGATGCGGTTGCTGATGCTCGCCAGCACCGGGCGGGGGATCTCGGCCCAATCCGCGGTCATGGCGTCCGTGCTGGTCACGCAGCGCACCGCGCAGGTGAACTCATAGGTGCGTTCATCGCCCATGACGCCCACGCTGCGCACGGGCAGCAGCACGGCGAAGGCCTGCCAGAGGGCGCGGTAGAGGCCGGCGGCGCGGATCTCGGCGGTGACGATGGCGTCGGCCTCGCGCAGGAGCGCGAGTTTCGGCGCCGTCACTTCGCCCAGGCAGCGTATGGCCGTGCCCGGGCCGGGGAAGGGGTGGCGCCAGACAAAGGCTTCGGGCATGCCCATAGCGCTCCCTAAGGCCCGCACCTCGTCCTTGAAGAGGTCCCTCAAGGGTTCGACCAGCTTGAAACGCATCTTCGCGGGAAGGCCGCCCACATTGTGGTGGCTCTTGATGACGGCCGACGGCCCCTTCACGGAGACGGATTCGATCACGTCGGGGTAGAGGGTGCCCTGGGCCAGGAAGTCGAACTTGCCGACCTTGTGGGTCTCCTTCTCAAAGATCTCCACGAAGGTGGCGCCGATGATCTTGCGCTTCTTCTCAGGGTCTTCCACGCCTTTGAGCCGTTTCAGGAAGAGCGGGCCGGCCTTGGCCACCCTCAAATCCAGCTTGTAGCGGCGGCGGAACATGGTCTCGACCTCTTCGGCCTCGCCTTTGCGCAGCAGGCCGTTGTCCACGAAGCAGCAGGTGAGCTGCTTGCCTATCGCCTCGTGCAGGAGCAGGGCCGCCACGCTGGAATCGACCCCTCCGGACAGGCCCAGGAGGACCCGGCCTTTGCCGACCTGGGCGCGTATGGCCCGTATCTTTTGCTGGCGCAAGCCGGCCATGGACCAGGTGGGCCTGATGCCGGCCACCTTGAACAGGAAGTTGCGCAGCATGTCCATGCCATGCTCGGTATGGGCCACTTCCGGATGGAACTGCAGGGCATAGAAACGGCGTTTTTCGTCGGACATGGCGGCCACGGAGGCCGAAGTTTTCGCCAAAATTTTGAAGCCGGCGGGCAACTTGTCCACGTGGTCGCCGTGGCTCATCCAGACCTTTTGGCGGGCGCCCAGCCGCTGGAAGAGCGGGCTTTGATGCTTGATCTCGACGACCGCATGGCCGTATTCGCGGCTCTTGGCCGGACGCACCAGGCCGCCCAGGAGCTGGCCCATGAGCTGCATGCCGTAGCAGATCCCCAGGACCGGCACGCCCTGGCTGAAAACGCCGGGGTCGGGCTTGGGGCTGCCCTTGGCGTGGACGCTGGCCGGGCCGCCGGACAGGATGATGGCGGACGGGGCCAGGGCCTTGATTTGGGCGGCGCTGAGGGTATAGGGGTGGATCTCGCTGTATACGCCGGCTTCCCTCACCCTGCGGGCGATGAGCTGGGTGACCTGGGAACCGAAATCGAGGATCAGGACAAGCGCTTGTTTGGGCTGCGGCATGGCTACCTAAGGGAGGTGCTGGTTATGGGACCATTGTCGCGGAGCAGGGGTAAAAAGAAAACCCCGTAAACCGGAACGGCTTTCGGGGTGGCCTTCCGGGAAACACGAATAAGATCCATCTTTTTAACGGGCGCCCCGCGCATCCAGCCAACGTTTTCTTTCGTTTTCGGGATAATGCTCGATGGCATAGCGCAGCATGGTCCGCGGCATCCGGTGGGCGTTCTTCCCTAAAAAATCGCTCAAGTCCTCGCGCGACACCCGCTTGCCCACTTCGCGCAGCGTCCATCCGGCGGCCTTGTGCATGAGGTCCTCCGGGTCGTCCAAAAGCAGGCGGGCCAGGCGCAGGGCGTCCTTGGATTCGCCGGCGCGGATGAAGTGGTGGGTGGCGACCATGGCGATGCGGCGCTCCCACAGCAGGGGGGAGGCGATCAGGCGGTATAAAAGGGCGCGGTCCTTGTCCTGGAGCCAGGCCCCCAGGATGGGGGCGGCGCTGTCGTCGACCAGGTCCCAATTGTTGACGTGGCGGGTGTTGGCCAGGTAGACCTCCACGATCCTCCCGCGGACAGCTTCTTCTTTGGCCGCCTTGAATTGGAGACCCAAGATCATGAGGGCCATCAAGCGTTCCTCGTGGGGCCCATTTTTGAGCAGGGCCAGGGCCTCCTTCAAAGGCAGATCCCTGAATGCGGCCGCCACCTTCCGCTGCTCGGGGACGGTCACGCCCAAAAAACGGTCCCCCTCACTGTAGCCGCCGGGCCCGGTCTTGAAAAAGCGCGCCGCGGCCAGGGCCTTCTTGGCGTTGCCCAAAACGGCCAAGGCCGCGCGCACGTCCGCGGCTTTGGCCGCGGGCCCCTTCTTAAGCGTCTTGTTCATGTTTGAAAGCCTCCTGGACGGGCCGCTTTAGCGGGTTAAAATGGCCCATGATAAAAAATCGCCGACTCTTATGCCTGGCCCTGCCCGCGGCGTGCGCCATGCTCAACTCTTGCGTCGCCATGCGGGGCGCCAATCCCATGGCCGCCTCGGCCGAAGCGGGATTCAACAGCGACTTCAGGCTGCCTCTGGACCGCACCCTCTGGGAGCCCGAGCCTTTGGCGGACGCGGACGGCCTTTGCGGGACGGATCCGACCCTCCTGGAGACCACGCCCGACGGCCTGCGCTTGAGCCTCGCGAACCAAAACTGGAAAAACAACGGATGCGCCTACGGCAGCCTCTGGTCCAAGCACACGTTGGGCTACGGGACCGTCATCGCCGTGCTGGAGGTGCCCATCCATCCCGGCGAAACCACGGACCTCCTGCTCATCGGCGACGCCCGCTCCAAGGATGGGCCCCAAAAGGCGATTGAGCTGCGCTTCCTGGGCAAGGACCTTGGCGCCGTGCAGGCGCGCGCCTTATGGGACGCCAGCGCCGGGATCAGGGACGCGGGCATGTCCAAGCGTATCCCCTTGGGCTTCGACGCCGGGGCGGCCTTCCATGTGTGGAGCATCGCCTGGACGCCGGGCAGGGTCACTTGGAGCGCCGACGGCCTCACGCTCTGTTCCACCACCCTCGCGGTGCCGGACGTGCCGCTGACGCTGGTGCTGCGGCACTCGGTGCCTGATTCGGACGATCCGAACGCTTCAAGGGATTGGGACAGTTCCAGCGGCGACACCATGATCCATTACGGAAGCCTGGACCGTTCGGCCTGGCCGAGCTTCACTTATGTCCGCAGTATAAAATTCGTACCGCTCCAATAATCTGGACTTCAATTCAACCAATAATTCGGCGCTTCATTCGTGATGATCACGTCGTGGGGATGGCTTTCCTTGAGGCCGGCGCCGGTGATGCGGATGAGCTTGGCCTTGCGCAGATCGCCCAAGGTGCGGCTGCCGGTGTATCCCATGGCGGCTTTCACGCCTCCGGTGAGCTGGGCCACCACCGCGCCCAAGGGGCCGCGGTAGGGGACCCGGCCCTCGATGCCTTCGGGCACCAGCTTCTGGTCCTCCACCCCGGCCTGGGCGTAACGGTCCTTGCTGCCCTGGCGCATGGCGGAGAGGCTGCCCATGCCCCGGTACACCTTGAATTGGCGGCCTTCGAGAAGAACGACCTGGCCGGGGCTCTCGGTGGTGCCGGCGAAAATATTGCCCAGCATCACACAGCTCGCGCCGACGGCCAGGGCCTTGGCCACGTCGCCGGAATACTTGATGCCGCCGTCGCTGATGAGGGGGGTCTTGGTCTTGGCGGCTTCTTTGACGCAATCCATCACGGCGGTGATTTGCGGCACGCCGATCCCGGCCACCACGCGGGTGGTGCAGATGCTGCCCGGCCCTATGCCCACCTTCACCGCGTCCGCGCCGGCCTTGACCAGGTCCCGCACTCCTTCGGGCGTGGCCACGTTGCCGGCGATGACCTGGGCCGTGGGGAACATGCGCTTGATCAGGCCGACGGCCTTGATGACATTGCCGCTGTGGCCGTGGGCGGTGTCCACCACGATGGCGTCGA
>Ga0182024_10007786_pt1 | contig 22993 bp, 18 predicted proteins | sample P32metaG_FD_120480 | JGI IMG/M metagenome (GOLD analysis project Ga0182024, IMG submission 120480) | Permafrost microbial communities from Stordalen Mire, Sweden - P3-2 metaG (Illumina Assembly) | ecosystem: Environmental > Terrestrial > Soil > Wetlands > Permafrost | place: Sweden: Stordalen... | reverse complement strand
TGGCTGCAGGAGACGGAGGTAACGCAGAGGCAATGGCAATCGTTGATGGGAACATCGCCGTGGAAGGTGAACAGCGATGTCAATGAGGGCGCGGACTACCCGGCCACATTTGTGAGCCATAGCGGCGCTGACAGCGCCGGGGAGTTTTGCAGGAATCTCACCGCACGCGAGCGTGCTGCCGGCCGATTGCCGGTGGGGTGGGGGTATCGCTTGCCGACGGAAGCCGAATGGGAATACGCGTGCCGGGCGGGATCAGGAACGGCCTATTCGTTTGGGAACGACGCCTCGCAACTGAGCGATTGGGCATGGTGGGGCGGAAACGACGTGGCTGGAAATGCGAGGGCAGAACGGTACGCGCATGCCGTGGGGCTTAGAAAGGCGAACGGCTGGGGCCTGAAGGACATGCACGGGAACGTGTGGGAATGGTGCAACGATTTTCATGTGGACACACAACCTGGAGGCACGGATCCTCTCGTCACAACGGGTCGCGGGGAACGGTCGTTCCGTGGCGGCAGTTGGCTCGACGGACCCCCGCAATGCCGGTCGGCATGCCGGGGCTGGTGCCCGCCGGAGCACCGGGACAACTCCCTTGGCTTTCGTCCTCTTGCAATTCTGTCCCGCAGAGCCGAGCCGCGTTAGGCGGACTGCTGTCGTTTCTCACCAGTTTGAAATCCCCGGGATGAAGCCGGAGAAAACGTTGACTGTGGAATCGAAAGAGAGCGGGGAGAAGCACACGCTGTCCTTGTACCTCCTCCCTCACCGATGAGTGCGGATTCGTCTGAAGGACCCCTTCGGGCAGCAGAACCGTCGTTAATCGACAACGTACGCCGCTTCGGCTGCTGGGCTGGTCCAGCGACTTTTTGCACCAGCGAAAAAGCGGGCCGATCGGTCGGCAAGTTGGCCGACCAGCGAAGCGAATCGGCCGATGACCACCATGGGGCCGACGCCCCGAGGAATAGTCCGTCGGTAATCAAGAAAGGTTCGATTTTCGCAGTCGGCCGGCGGGCATTTCGTTCGCTCTCGCCGCCTGAGGCCCTGAGGCCCGTCTCCGCCAAAACGTATGACAATCTGGGGCACAGAACAGCGTGCCGAAATACGGATGACTTTCCGGGGCCTGCCAGAGCGTCACTTATCGGTCGATTTTCGACAGTTCTGTAAAAGGTTTGATGCATCGGCGCTGTGACGGAGGAATGGTCAGAGGCGAAGCGACCGATGTGCACTTGGACCAGGACGACCGCGCTTAATCCGCTTCTCACGGTTTGACCGTGCCAAACTGGTTTCGAGTGTCGAAAACTCGGCCCGGTTCACTGCTTCAGAGCCTGGCCCGACCGTGTCCGATAGATGCCCACGACGATCATCAGGGCTCCGGTCCAGAAACAAAGGTAGTCGTATGTGTCGAATTTGGTCAGTTCGAATGCGCTCGAAACAACCCCTGGGTGAACGAGCCCTGGTGGGTGGTGAATGAACCCTGGAACGTCGGTTTGTTTTTGCACGTCAACAAGCATTTGTCGGATTTCCGTATTCTCATAAACGTGGCCGACAACAGGTGCCAGGATGAGCAAGCCGCCCACAACAACGAGGGCGATCGGAACAGCAAGTTTCATGACGCGTCTCCCAAAAATGCCGAGAACAACCGCCCCAACCTGGCCGACAACGAAGGTGAACACGATCGGTGCCAGTGGCTTGTGCGCTCGGATCAGGATCGCCGGACCAACCAGGCCGATGGCGAAGAGCGAGATTGACCCGATCGCACAGATCCAATCCAACGCCGGTCGAGCTGCTGGTGGACCGGGTTCTTTGTTTTGCCCGCGGGCTTCGTGTCGCCCGCTGTCGAAGGCGGCTTTCACTTCGGGACGGCTCAGGACCATGAGGGACCAGATTTCCATTGGAATTCCCAAAAACCACGCAGGCGAAAATCGAGGAACCATTGCCAGAATGCTGCTCGCAATCGCGAATCGACGCGATTCGACATGCTTCATCTTCAGGGCGCCAATCACGATCGGAATGCCGAAGACGACACTCAGGACCGTTTCCATCATCCCAACCAGCAACTCAAACGGCCCGACGCCACCACGACCTGGCCCGGCGGTGAAAGAGAGGATGAGCGCGATGATGAGCCCCAGCGGCACCGTCGCGCAGTCAATGATCCCGGTAATGAGCAGCCCGTTGGCCGGCCACGCGACGCGCCGCTGGATTTCCGCAGTCGCCGAGTGAGAGGGCATGCCTGTCCGAGACGGTAAAGAGGCCGTCTTGGAAGGAGCGACGTCGCCCGCGATCGTCTCCAAGTCCGTTTTCACTTCGCTGGCATGCTGATACCGGAGGTCCGGTTCCGATTCCAAAGATCGGAGGACAACCTCGTCCAGTCGCACGTCCATTTGCACCTTTTTTGAGGGGGGCTCAAACCGGCCGATCGGAAGCTGCCCCGTCAGCATTTCGTAGAACACGACGCCGAGTGAGTAAATGTCGGCGCGATGATCGATGGCGCGCGACCCCTGCATCTGCTCGGGGGCCATGTAATTGAGCGTCCCCATCACATGGTGCGTGCCGGTCAGGGTGAGATCATTCCCCTGCTGACCCATGAGCTTCGCCAGACCAAAATCGGCAATTTTGACGCGTCCCTTTTTGTCCAGGAGGATGTTCTCAGGTTTGATATCGCGATGGACGATCCCCTCGTCGTGAGCGAACTGCAAAGCCTGACAGATTTGGGGAACGATGGTGAGGGCGACTTCAGGTTTGAGCCTCTTGTCGCAGATCAGTGCCCGCAGGTTCGCGCCGTCGACGAATTCCATGATGAAGTAGAAGTGCTCATCCGTCCGGCCGAAATCATAGACCTGCACAATGTTCGGGTGGTTCAGTTTGGCCAGCGCCCGGGCCTCGCGCATGAATCGTTCTGCGAAGGCAGCATCTTGACCGAAGATCGAAGGAAGAATCTTCACGGCAACGAGCCGATCAAGTTGTCGTTGCCGGGCCTTGTAGACGACCCCCATGCCGCCCTGACCCAGGTGTTCCAGGATCTCAAGCTGCGGGAATTGCGCGGCGAGCGTTTCGAGATACGGCGTGGCAGGCTGACTTGGCGGCGGGATCGTTGGTGCCGCCGCTGCAGCAGGTGTGACGCGCGGGATGTCTACTCCACTTTCCGCGGGCATGGCCGTTTGGCTGGCGAGGGCCGCATTCATCAGGCATCGCGGGCAAAGCCCCTGGGGTGCATCGACCGGCAACTCTACGCCACACTGTGGACACAGCCGTGCTTCAGCCATCGGCGGATTCCTCGGTGACATGCTGACTTCCACCTCTTACTGAAGCAAATTGCCGGAAAGGTTACACGCTCAGCGAGACGATTATGAGCTGATTGCGGTGAAAAGGTCCCGGATTTCCTGCTCGATCTCCTCGGGGCCGGCAACGGTCTGGCCGATTTCCGCCCGCAAGAGCTCACGGTAGCGACTGCGGAGCCGGTGGACCGCCACTTTGATGGCGCCTGCGGCATTGCCGCTATGGAACCGGCCGCGCAGTTTGCCCGTGGCCACCTCGTATGAGGTCAGTGACGCCGCTTCGGCGCTCGCGAACCTCGTCAGGCAGGTCGTCACCACGATCCGGGCATTGGGCGAAACGACGACGAACGGGCAGCGAGACAGGCTCTGGCGTGACGGCAAAGTCACTTGCTTACGGTTGCTGACGTCGGCCTCGGAGTCGCGTCCCAAACCATGACGCCGTTGCTGTTGGCCGTGGCAAGCTGGTTCCCGTCCGCGACGAAGGCGGCTAATACGGCACCGTTTTGTACAGGAAGGCTCAGCACTTCCTCACCCGCGGGCCACGCCCACAGTTTTGCCGTCCCATCAAATCCCGGCGTCACCAGCCGCGTCCCGCTCGGATTGAAAGCGGCGCTCCAGACGTATGATGTGTGCCCGCGAAGCACCTGGACCTCGCGCCCATTCTCCGCATCCCAGACGCGCACGGTCTGGTCCCAACTGGCCGTGACGAGGCGTTTTCCGTCTCTGCTGAAAACTATGCCGGCCACGTGCGAGCCGTTCCCCTGCAGATTGTAAATCTCCCGACCAGTCGCGGCGTCCCAGACCCTGGCTTCCCCTTTCTGTGGATAACCGCCCACGACGCCGCCGGAGGCCACGCGCCGGCCGTCCGGGCTAAAGGCAATTGTCATCACCATACCGCTTTGCCCCCGGTAAGTCGCCAGCCGTTTGTGGTCCTTGATGTCCCAAACCTCCACGGAATTGTTCGGGCCGGTGAACGCGAGCCGTCCGGCGTCCGGGCTAAAGGCGAGACCGCGCCGGTAAAAGTCTGCGACGCCCGCAAAACGCGCCCGTTCTTCGCCGGTGCCGACGTCCCAAACCTGGACTTCCTGATCCAAAGCGGAAGCCAGGAGACGGCTATCGGGGCTGAAAGCCAGGCTGCAGGCCTGAACCCCGCGTTTTACGGCGGAGGAACGCAGCAGTCGGACCTCCCGACCGGTAGCCGCGTCAACCAGCACGAGGGGCAGCCGAGATCCTCGATACTGCAAGCAGGCAACAGATCGGCCATCGGGGCTTAGTGCGACGGAAGAGTTGTAACTTGTTGTGCCTGGAATTTGACGCGGCGACTGTTCGGCGGTGGCGTCCCAAATGCGGATCGTCTGGTCCTCGCCCGCCGAGGCGACAAACTCGCCGTCGGGACGAAAGGAAACCCCGGTGACGCCTCCGAAGTGCCCGCGATAAACGAACAGGGCCTCGCCCCGCGCCGGATCCCAAATCCGGACCGTCTCATCCATGCTGGCGCTCGCCAGCCTTTTGCCGTCTCCGCTGAAGGACAACGCCGTCACGGGCCGCGTGTGGCCGCGCAGCGTGCGGATTTCCTTCCCGGTGGTCGCGTCCCAGATCTTGATCTCCTCGTGCCGTGCGGAAACCAGCCATTTCCCATCGGGGCTGTACGTGATCTCGGAATCGTGCCAGCTCACGGCGGGGACTCGAGTCAGCACGCGGCCGGTGTCGGCGTCCAAAATGCACAGGGCCGCGGTGAAAACCGCAAGCAACTCGGAGCCGCGACTGGAGGTCGCCAGGTGTTTGCCATCCGGGCTGAAGGCGACGCTCAGGCCCGTGTCAGCCACCTTCAGCAATTCCTTGCCGGTGACCGCGTCCCAGACGGTCACGTGGTCTGGCATCGTGCCCCCGAAGACCAGGTCAGACTTTCCACCTGCCCCGGCAATGCGTTTCCCGTCCGGGCTGAAAGCCAGCTCGACGAGGTAGGCGCTGGCCCGGCTCAATTGGCGGCGCTCCGCGTCTGTGAGAGAGCTGATGCCGTTCTTCAAGATGCGGGACATATCGACCGGACCGACACCCATCTGGGAGTTCGTCAGCGCTTGCAATTTCAGCGTATGGCGGCCGGCAGGATGAAGCGCGACGGAAATGGCGGCGACGTGCGGGGCCAGGCGGTTGGGAACGAAGGGATGTACGCGCAGTAGGTCCCAGATCCGAATCGTGTGGTCTGCGCAGATCGCCGCCAGGCGGAGGCTGTCGGGGCTGAAGGCAAGTCTGCCGAAGGCACTGGGGTTGTCGCCTCGAAGGCTAATCAAAAACGTGCCGGTCTGGGCATCCCGAATCTGGACGCTGTTGTCCTTGCCGTCCGTTGCCAGTAGCTTTCCGTCTGGGCTGTAGGCCGCCTGGTCGCCGGGGAGAGTCAGTACCTCGGAATGTCCCAGGCGCTTCAAGTAATGCCACTCCCAGTCGCGGAGGTTCGCCGGACAGGCGTCCAGGATCTGGTCCGTGCGGCCCTGGTTGTTGGCCTGCCACTACCGTTCCGCCAGGGCAATCCGGTTGAGATACAGGCTATTTTCGCTGCGATAGAGCGCGACCTGGGCCTGTTGGCGCAGGTTGGCCTCGGCACGTTGGGCCGCCTCCGCCTTTTGCCGCTGTGCCGCCTCCGCGCCTCGAGCCGCGATGGCCCCGGCCTCGGCTGCCAACGCCCGCTGCTGCTCCCGGCAAGCCGCTTCCTCGGCCGCCATGGCTCGGTCACGCTCTTGCACGGCTGCCTGTTCCGCCCACAGAGTCTGGACCGCTTCCCAGGCGCTGACCGCCGCCCCTGCCACCAGGAGGAACGCGAACGCTCCCGCGACTTGCAGCCCCCGGCGATACTTGCGGGCGAACTTCCACAGCCGGTACCGGGCTGAGGGCGGCCCGGCTTCCACCGGATCGTCGTGCAGGTAACGTTCCACGTCGCGTGCCAGCCCGCTGGCGGTCTCGTATCGCCGCGTCCGGTCCTTCTCCAGCGCCTTCATCACGATCCAGTCCAGCTCGCCGCGCACGAGCCGCGCCAGTTCCCGCGGCCCGGTCCGCCGCTGGGCCGCGATTATCGCCAGTTGTTGCGTGGTGCTCAGTCGCGTGCTCGGCTTGGGCGGCTCGTCCTCCTGGACCATCCGCAAGAGTTGCACGAAAGTCAGCTCGCGTACCTTTCTCTGCTCGACCGGCGTCGTTCCCGTCAGCAATTCGTACAGGAGCACTCCCAGCGAGTAGATGTCGCTGCGCGTGTCGACTCCCAGGCCGCTCATTTCCGCCTGTTCGGGGGCCATGTACTCCAGCGTGCCGACGATGGCGCCGTATTGCGTGAACATCGTCCGCTCGGTCAGCTTTTGCTCGATGGCCTTGGCGACGCCGAAATCGATGACCTTCGGCACCGGTTTGCCGTCATAGAGTGTCACCAGGACATTGGACGGTTTGACGTCGCGGTGGATGATGCCCTTTTGGTGGGCATGCTGCATGGCCCGGCAAACGGGCACGAAGAGTTCCAGCCGCTCTTTGAGGGAGAGCTTGTTCTCGTCGCAATAGTGCGTGATGGGGATGCCGTGCACCAGCTCCATCACGAAATAGGGCCGTCCGGTTTCCGTCGTCCCCGCGTCGAGCACGCGGGCGATGTTGAGGTAATCCATCATCGCCAGGGCTTGCCGCTCTGCCTCGAAGCGAGCGATGACAAGCGCGGAGTCCATGCCTGGCTTGATGATTTTGAGGGCGACGCGACGCCGGATGGGCTGTTCCTGCTCCGCCATGTAGACAGCACCCATGCCCCCCTCGCCGATTTGCTGCAAGAGCTTGTAGGGGCCAATCCGTGTGCCCGGCCCTTCGCGGATCGGCCTGGGAGGCAGAGTCGCGGCGGCCCGGGCAGGGTCGACGCCGGGTTCATCTTCCGTGGTCGCAAACGGCTTCTCCATGAAGCTGCCAACTTTGGGCACGGCGTTCAGCAAACGCTCGACTTGCCGGCGAAGATCGTCGTTTCCGGCACACGCATCATTCAAAAAGGCGGCGCGTTCCTCGGCCGAGTCCTTCTGGAGAGCGGCGGAGAAAATCGACTCAACGGAGGAGGGGTGACTCATCGTTCAGGTCCCTGGGGCGTGCCGTTTATCAACAATGCGAGAAATGACGTCGAAACCCCTCAAGGCCGATCAAAGATTCTCGCGGGGCGAATCTTTCTCGGCCTCTTCAAGCTCGGCGAACAGCCATGTGCGCGCGTAGGCCCAATAACGCTCGGCCGTTGCGAGCGAAATCGACAGTGCTTCGGCCGTTTCGCGGAGTGTCAGTCCGGCAAAGAAGTGCATTTTGACCAACTGGGCCTTCACCGGTTCCCGAACGGTGAATTTGGCCAGCACCTCGTCAAGAGCCAACAAGTCTTCACGAGGGGTCTGCCCGACGACGTTCGCCTCCAAATCCACACGCCTGCGGCCGCCGCCCCGCTTGAGGCTTCGCTTACTCCGGGCGTTGTCCACGAGGATGCGGCGCATGGCCTCAGCCGCTGCGGCAAAGAAGTGGCCGCGGTGGTCCCACACGCCAGCGTCTTCTTTATCGACCAGCCGGACGTACGCTTCGTGAACCAACGCCGTGGCCTGAAGCGTCTGGCCGGGATTCTCCTGGGCCATTTTCTGCGCAGCCAGTCGCCGGAGTTCTTCGTAGACCAGCGGCAAAAGCTGTTCGGACGCCTGAGGATCGCCCTGCTCGATTGCGGAAAGGATTCGCGTGACGTCGCTCATACGGGTTCCAAAGGAACCTTCGAAGAATCCCTGAGGATAGCCACATGCCACTTGGGGAATCTACTGCCAGCGGCCCAAGCTGCCGCTTCCGACCAGTCGAAGCCTGAGGGGACCTGCTCTAATAAAGGTTCGAACTCCGGTTGACGCCGAAGGGCGTTTTCGGCGCTCATCGTCGCGTAAGCGGCGAGTTCGAGAAAAGGCATGAGTTCCCGGGGCGCCGCGCCGCATCCCGTAAATGGGTGGTTTGATGGGAGGTTCGACGAAACGTATGAGACTACGGGAGAGGCGCAACCGTGATGACCAAATTTGCCTGCCGCGATGGCGACTGAATAGCGGTCGCACGGGGCCAACTCGAGCGCAGAGTTGTCGCCGCTGAATGACGAAACGGTTCGGCACAGCGCCTCATGCGGGTTTCGGCGTCGGCTTCGAGCGGACCATCCAATTCGCGACCGGGATAGGGAATATTCGCGACGTCATCTCGTTCCCGCGCACGCCCAGAATCACGCCCTGATGAGTGGGAGGACGACATGGGTGATGATGTCCTGCGTGAAATGGGCTGTCATAGCGGCGATGAGGCCCTTGCGCCAGTAGAGCCATCCGAAGATCAAGCTGATGACGCCGTTCTGGAGGAGAATATACGCGATCAGTGGGACCGTCAGCGGGACCAGTCCGCTTGCCTTCGGCAGGTGGGTAGTGTCATCGAGTTGTGTTGGTGAAACCGGCTATTCCTGCGTAATGTCTCTCAGCACGACCACCAAGGCGCCGACCACTAAGCCGACCAGCCCTGTGAACACTCCGAATAGGCCACATAAATTACTGTTCGGCATTAGCCAAAAACACGCGAGAAACACGCCGACAAAGTAACCGATTACCGATCCAAGTAAAGCGCCAATGGCCAGCCTGAACATGCTTGTCAAGCAGCCTGGTTGCGTTGGTTGCGTCCCTTCCGGCTTTTCGTCCATCGCTCCCCCGGATTGAGCCGCCCCGTTCTGTGTTGATGAAATCATTGCGACCTAAAATGGAACAAGATCAACATGGACATGCTGAAGATCGCGAGTGCGATCACGCCAATCACCACGATCGAATAGATGAGCACCAGCCGCCATTTCCGCCTCATGCTGCTGGCCTCCATCTCCAGGCAGGATTTTGCTGTGGCACGCCACCTATGCGGCGCAGGCAGCGTGGCAATATAACGGCAGTTCCACCTGCTTGAGCCGCCCGCATTCTACCGCATGAAAGGTGCCGGTAATGGGGGCGTTTCCCGAACGAATTCTGGCGATCGGCACGGTAGTTCAACTGAATCCCAAGCGGAACGGGAATGCTTGACGCCATCCACCCGTCGAACGCAAGATGGGCAGCAGAGGGCGGAACGATGCAACTGGCCGAAGACGATCAGGAACCGCTGAACCTGCAACCGTGACCGGATTGCGACGTCATGATAAGCCGCAAGGCGTTCATCTGCCCGCACTGCGGGCGATCGATTCGATCGAACGAAGTTTGGATCCTAGCGCGCATCATCGTCTTCGGCATGGTCCTCTATCTCGTTTTTGCTGCAATCGCCCTCATCAGTGCTCTATTGGTACGCCCCGCACAACCGGTGCCGGTCCAGCCTCACGCGGGGGCTGCGGCCCGATGACCAAACAAAGAATTGTCTGGGTGCGACTTGAGTCGGGAACGCTTCCCGTCTCGAACCGGCCGTCTTGGTGCTGTCGCTCGACTCGCAGAAAAGGTTCGAATTGTGACGCCGATTCCAGGGCGTTTTATCCACTCTTGCTGCACGAAGCTCGATTCCGCCAAAACGTATGGCAATTCGGTGCGCTGGCTCGTGTGCCGAAAAACGTGTGGCTTTTTGGTCCCTGCCGTGGCGTCACTTATCGGTCGTATTACGGCGTTCACAGAAAAGGTCTGTGTTCCCGAGAAACCGCCCCGAATCCTGGCCGGGTCGGCGCGCTCGTGTCGCTCGGTTAATTCGCGCGGCACATGGTCGAAGGCTGAGGCGGTTGGCCGCAAAAACGATTTGTCGGCGCACGCATGGCGGGCCGGATCGGTCACGCGCTAGGCGGCAATACGATGGAACGTTGCTGGCCGGCAGGCACGGCCTGTTGCGACTTCGTGGCATTGCGGTCAATCGGATGGCGGTAATTGCGAGGGGGAGCGCGACGGCCTGAATCTTCTGCCCGGTTGCGGCTCGTCAGGCTTGACCTTGAGGTCGCCAAGTTGCTTGGTCTCGCCCGAAGCCACGGTCAGATCAGTAAAGATTACGAAGAACTGCCGCGGCCGCATGCTGCGGTCATCTTTCTCCTGCTCTTCCTCCTGCTTTTCGACCGTGGCCGTGTATTTCAACCCGGGAATGACTCCCTTTAGCTCAAAGCGCCCCTGTGCGTCCGTCTTAAATGGGTACCCGCTGCCGCTGAACGGCAACACGCCCGTGTCGAGACGATTCGCGGCAAGATCGCCGCGATTGCGACAGCGGGGACCCATGGGACCCATCCTTGGACCCCCGGGAAGCAGAGGACGCGTTTCGCTGAAAATCGAGGCGTTTGCAAGCGGCTGGCCATCCATGCCCAGGACCCGGCCGACGAGCGTCGCCGCGGGAAGAAGTTTGATTTCCAGCGATACCGGCGGCTCTCCGGTGAGATCATAGTAGCCGGCAAGGTTGCGGCTCGGGTGATAGAAAATCAGCCGGCGGTCTCGAAATCAGCCCCCGGTCCGCTCGCGAAACCGAAGCCCTCTTTCTCAGCAACCAGTTCGAGCCAAGGCCGGTTGTAGGCGGCGTCGGAAAGATTGCCACTTTTCACAGAAAAGCCGAATCGTCCAAGATGATCAGTCAAAGCGGCAACCCGGGTTTGGTCTGTAGAAGTCTTGCGCAGATAGCTCACCCATACCTTTGCGCGATCGACCGGCTGGCCGTCGGGCCCGACAACCGTGCCTGCGAAAGCGAACGTTGCATCTTTGGCGTCCAGTTCGGTCTGCAGTTTCAGAGTGCCTTTTGTCGCAATTGGGCCGCCGGGGTTCGTTGTCGGATTGGCCGGCTGCTGGGTTGCTACGCGTTCCGTCGGTGGCTCAACCGTGTTAGTCGCCGGCATCGCTGCGATGGCCTTAGTCTCCAAGACGGTGCCGACTGGCGGGCTTGGTTTCGCGGGGACTGATGGGCGCAGCGCCCCCGCAACGCTCACGACGGGAACTACAACCGCCGCAATCAGGAGCGTGCCTGACCAACTCAGTTGCGACGAAAGCGGCCGGCCGAAGTCGAGAATGGCGTGGATGCGGCTTTCGACTGTCGAGCGGCGGGCCATCGATTGGCCGGTGTAGATGACGCGGCCGGGGTGGCCAGAAAGGACGCCGGCGAATTCCAAGAGATGGTGCGCGTAGGCCGTCCGGTTGCCGGTCGAGCCGATCGTGGCGTCGTCGCACGCCTCTTCGGCCAGGGCGGCCAGCCGGCTGCGGACCCACCAAGCGACCGGATGGAACCAGTACACGCAGCGACACAAATCGGCCAAGAGCGCGACCAGATAGTCCTTCCGCCGCAGGTGCGATTCTTCGTGCACCAGCACGTGGTGGAACTTTTCGGCCGACCAGTTTCGCCAATCGGAGGGTAGGAGAATCGTCGGGCCGAACAGTCCCGTCGAAACCGGGACGCGGATTTCGGCGCTCTCGCAAACGAGGAACGGAACGGATTTTGTAAGCCTCGCATCGGGCGCGGCTTCCAGCACGGATGCTCGGCGGATCAATCGTCGGCCCAAAAACAGGCCGAGGACCAGCCGCAGGGCGAACGCGAGGATGCCGGTGAACCACACCGCCGCTGCAATCGCAAGCCAGCGAGCCGGGCCCGCGGTCGGCGGAACCGCCGCGACCGACACGGCGCCAGCTTGTGTGGGAAATGCCGGCGATCGGCGCGTCGCATCCGTGTGGAAGTCGGCTCTTGACGGGGCGGCCATTTCCTCGGCTTCCCACGCGTTCGACTGTCGATCGCCGCTTGGTTTTTCCGACTCGATACTTTCGCTGGCGGTCGGGGCCGCGGCGGGCACGTTCGTTTCGACCGGGCGAGTCGCGGCCCTGTCGAGAGCGAACAACGCCTCAGGCGCGATGGGCAGAGGAACACGGACAGCCGGCAGGATTGCCGACAAAAGGGGCTGGGCCAACATCCCGAACAGCACGCTCAGCCAGGCCGCATGCTTGACGTTGCTGTTGCGGACCCGCAGGACGCAAAGGACCGAGCCGGCGGCTGCGGCCAGAAAAAAAGTTTTCAGCGAAACGTCGACAGTCAGCACGAACCAGCGCAGAACAAGTTCGGACATGTGACGAGCCCCATCAGCAAGTTCACTTGTTGGATTTCTTCGACTTTTGCGAGTTTCGTTCGGCCTGGCCGATGCGGTCGGCCAGTTCGCGGAGCTTCTTGGAAGTTATCAGTTCTCCGTCCACCATGCCGGCGAGCAGCGCGTCGACGGAACCGGAGCAAAAGCGCTCGATGATGCCCCGGACGGCCTGTGTCGCGACATTCTGGGGACCGACTTTCGGCCGATACACGTAGGTTCGGCCTTCGACATCATGTGTCACGTAGCCCTTCTCTTCCAGCCGTCGCAACACCGTACGGACAGTCGACTCCTTCAATTCGCGGGTCTTTGGGAGCGCCGCGCGCACCTCGTCGGATGTCGCCGGCCCTCTCGACCAGAGCACGTGCATCACAGCGTTCTCGAGGGGACCGACCGATGGCCGGTTCTTTCGGCCAAGCATCAAGGTTTCTCCTGATCGAAATCGAATGCTACCCAGCGTACCGCTACATTATGTAATACTCAAGGGCTTTTTTGTGTTTCTTTCAGGAATTCCAGAATGCGCCCGGTGAGCCGGCGGGGCTTCCTCGCGGGTCGATTGAGCGCTGGTTCGAAAGGAACCATGAAACGTGGTCTCTTGGTCAAAGGAGCCGGCTAAGCTGAATCGCGAAATACGTTGGATTTCTGACGTCGCTTGTTGAGGCGTTTTGATCGCCGTCACCCGATCGCGCCCGATTCCCACAAAACGGATGGCAATTCGGAGCGCAAAACCTCGTGCCGAAAAACGTGTGGCTTTCTGGGGCTTGCTGAAGCGTCACTTATCGGTCGATTTACGGTGTCTCCGCGAATACGGTTGAGTTGATGAAACAGAAGGACGTGGACATCGGCCTATTTCGCCGACGGAGCGGGAGCCGGCAGGAATTGAAGCCGCGGCGGTTTATACAAATAAGAGAATTTTGACACTGACTTCTGATTCGGGGATATTGCCGCGTTATATTGCCGATTGCCGCACGCCTTCACTGGCGGGATTGGTTTGCCATCATCGTGTGGTTCAAACATGGTCGGCAGATGGGCCGCGAATGCCGCACATCTGCGGTCATGTGTCTTTTTAGAAACCAAATATATCAGGCGATCCACCGTTATGCGCATCGGGCCAACGATCCTGCTCGTGCTTGCCGCGTACCTCACTGGGTGTTCAATGTCGCCGAAGATCTCGATGATCGCACGACAACGAGGCACCAGCACGGATTTCGAGTTTTCAATGCGGGGCAGCAACGGACTGCTTCGACTTCGAATGTGGCAAGCGGACACCCACGAGTGGCTCTGGGACGTGAACCTCAATTGCTACGGAGGGGGGAGATTGACGTACGGCGAGGTTCCCAGAGAGTTCGTGACTTTCAACGGCGTACTTAACCGGGCGACGCAGATTTTTCCGACCCATAGCGAGAAGCCGCGCAAGCTCCCGGCCAACAGCTTGTCGGAACCGGCGGGATCGCCCGCAAGCCATACACTGGACGGCTCTTTTTTGACTTTGATTATGCCACCGTAGCCCCTTACGGCCAGCTCTCGGTTCATGACATTCAGCCCGTCAACCCGCGACAGTGACGCGATGAACCGCACGCACCCCGTTATTTCGTCCGATGTTTCGTTTTCTTCATTGCTGACCACGGCTTGATCGAGGTGCAGAAGGACGGGCATCATTTCTTCACGTGTAACCATGAAGTTCTCGAAGATCTCGTCCTTGGTGTCGCAGAGCTTGATCGTGTGAACACAAAAACGATGGAGCGCCTCGCCAAGACGCACGTATCGAATAGGATATTTGATGTTGAGGCCAGCATTTCTATTATTCGGGGTCAGCAAAAGTGCGCCGCCGTGCCCATAGCGCTGCACTCCAAGCAGAATTCGAGCGAGCGCGTGTTGCCAGTCGCCTGAAATACTTGCGCTCCAGTGATCTCGCTTTTGAAAGACTTCGTCGCCTACATCTGCTTGGACGCGATGAATCAGATTCTCGATCGCCCCTTCAAGGATTGCACGAATCGGCCCATGCTGTTCAAGAATGTCGCTAAACCCAAACGCAAGGCGACCTTGACGGAGCGCTCCAAGCAGCGTATAGCCTCTGTAGACTTCGACCGCTCCGACCCCGGAGATTCTTACCTGCAACAGGCCGGCGCTTTCCGGCCCCGAGTCGGACTCCCTGGTGACAAATGCAGCTCGTTGCCCCTGCTGATCGATCGCGCCCCAAATAACCAGCCTGCGATTCGAGTCCCTGCAGACGGCGAGAGCGCCGAAGGCAAAGTCGATCGACTTCGACACCTTGACAAGGTTCTTCACGTCGAGTGGTATCGGTTGCTTAAATCGTGTACAGCTCCGTCGGTCAGCCACGATGCGCGCGGGTGGACTAGGGTCAGGATTCTTCATGTCGACATAAGTCAGAGTGCAGAGCACCGGCTCTGCCTCCTCAGCTTTCATGCTGGCGAAGAACGCGACCTCGAGAATCTCCTCAAGAGCTGAAAGCGCAGGCGCGCGAGCATGCATCTTTCTTAGCCGTCCTTGAACGAATGCCGCGAGATCGGACGGGTACGAGAAGCGTTTGCTCTGTTTCATTGTTCCTGACTCACCTGGGCATGACGGCCTCGGCGTTTTCAAGCATCGGTTTGGTCTGGTTGCGGCGCCACGAGATTTCACATGAGAACTTTTCATTCCCCTTGCATGCTTACCGTGTCCATCAATCAGAGCACGGAGAGGTGAAGGCGTCCAGGACTAAATGACCGTGCGCGATTCTTCGACAAACGCCGTTCAATCAAGCGGATCGATCCGCTATCGGTCCGGCGCCACCCGCTACGCCAGCGACCCGAGCGCGTTCCGCGACGACCTGACCGTGGACGTCGACGGCGTCGCCCGCCGGTTCGGCGACGTCGTGGACCCGTGGCAGCGTGACGACTTCGCCGCGATCGACCCGGCCCTCATGCGTTGCAACGGCCGCCAGCCGCAGGCGGAGGGGCGGAGCCGGTTCTACTGCGAACGTCCCCGAGGTGCGAGCAAGACGACAGATTTGGCCGTGACGGCGGTGTGGGCGATGGCGTTCGCTGCCCGACCGATTCGAGGCTACTGCTATGCGGCCGACAAGGACCAGGCCGCGATCCTCAAGGACGCGATGGCGACGATCGTGCGGCTGAACCCCTGGCTGGCCGACATCCTGGGCCGCTTCGTGTGCCGCCCGTTCCACGATCGTATCCTGCTTCTACTCCCTCCGGGGATTCGGGGAGTTAAACGACGGCAGCGGCAAGAGGCAACGCGGAACCACTGACGCAACGAAATCCGCCACGAAATCTTCGGCGACGGGGACGGCAATCATTCGAACTCGCTCCGCAGCGATTCGATGACGAACGACTGCGGCAAACGTTCTTGTTCCAGTCGCAGGTTTGTTGCGGCGCACGCGACAAATGCGGCGTGTTCCGAAGGGGTGAGATTGGTCGGCGTTGCGACTGATCGCCCGCTGCCCGAAGTCGCCAGGGGTTGCCTCCATCGGCAAAGTGTCTCGTAGTCCATGAGTAAGCTTCGCGTCTGCGGGAAGATCGTTCGCAGGCGCGACAAGATGGCGAATCCTTCGACATCGAGATCCCCCCAATACCAGATCGGGCACCGCGAGAGCCACGCAAAATAGCGCAAGTCGGTCACGCCGTTTCCAAGACCGCCGAGCGCCAGTGCGCCTTTCACCTGCGGGAGCGTGAGAAGATTGACCTTATTCTCGACGACCAGCACGCGGTCAGTTTTGGGGGACACTGCGGCCATCGTCCGCAAGGGGATTGAACACTCCGGCCACGGGCACCCGCAGTCGAGTTGCGTCTGCTGGTCCAGAAAGCGGACCAGGAGATGCTGCTCCGCATACCGCAGACCGTACCGGCGCTCGAAATGCTCCTCGTCCGCGCGAATTCCCGAGGGAGGGAGGACGCGGTCGAGCCATTCGCGAAGGATACGGCGATTGCGTTCGATGAACTTGGTGTCGACAGAGATCGGCAGTTCTCTCGCAAACAATTCTGGACGTGGGTGCGCGCGGAGATAGTCGACGACGCAGAGCAGTCCTTCGATCTGGTCAGCCGACTCGATCAGCAGTCTTCGATTGGAACGAATCCAGGATTCGAGCTCGGGGTAACGCGACCGAATGCCGTCCACGGCCGTCGCAAAGGCGGCGAATTCCCGCTGTTTGCCGATGTAGCGGAGAAAGTCCGCCTGCGTTTCGAAGAGGATTCGCCGCGGAAAGAGATTGCGTCCGTGCGTGCGGGAATTGCGTTCGGCCCAGTCGACGGTGTAGCCGTAGCCCTGCACCTCTTTGGAGCCCTCTCTCAGCCGGCGGACGAGCGCGCCCGCGGTGGCGAGGTTTTCGTCAGGACGTTTTTCGCCCCGAATGAGCCTGGGAAAGAACTCGCTAGCCTGCAACCAGGCGAGCAGAAACTTCGGGTAGAGGTTTTCGGCTTTGCGGCGGACGACCTCGGGCTGGATCATGGCGTGTACGCGGAAAGGCGGCGCGGGGCGCGTCCGTTGCCCGAGACGTCGAGCGAGTCTTCGAATTCGCGGGCCGTCATCTCGAAGATCTCGGACCGATTATCCCGTTTGTCGACGTGCAGATAGCAGCCAACATAGGGCTGCGTGACGCGGGCTTTCGCGTCAAGCGGCGCGACGATGAGCAACTGCAGACCGAACTGCTTGAAGAGCTCCAGGGCATACTCGGCGTGCTGGTCGTCAACCTTGGAAAACATCTCGTCCACGACGACGAATTGAAAGCGGTCCACGGCCGGATCCTCGGGATCGAGGTCGTATTGATAGGCGATCGCCGCGACCAGGATTGTAAAGGCGAGTTTCGCCTTCTCGCCGCCCGACTGGCCGCTGCTGTCCTGATAAACGGAGACGGTCTTGAGCGACTGTCGGTCGATGACCGCCGCCACGAAATCGAACCAGCGGCGGATATCGGTGACCTTGTCGCGCCAGCGGCGGTTGTTCTGGTCTGCGAGCTGACCGATGAGATCCTGAATCCGCAAGAACCGCGCTTCGTTGGCCTCGGGAGAATCCTCGAAGCTCCCTTCGATGCACTCCCGCAGCTTCAATTGAAACTCGACGACTTCCGGGTCACGGACCGGCCGCGGCTCGAGCTGGATATGGGTTCCCGGCCGATATTCCAGTCGCTTGAGCGAGACGTTGAGAGTCTCGATTTTGTCTTGGATGCTCCGCCGTTCCCGCTCCAGGGCTCCGTTGTACAAGCCGAGCTCCTGAATGACCTTTTCATTGAGCCGCTCTTTGAACCGCCGTTCGTGCCGGGGGAGGTCCTCGTCGGCAATCCGCTGCCGCAGCTCCAGGAAGCCGTCGAGATAATCGATTCCCGTGTCGAGGTCGGCCCGCTCTTCGGGGAACTCTCGCAGGAACTTGTTCATGGATCTGAGCAGTTCCTCCTCGACGGGACGGAGGGACACTCGAAGCTTGTCCACCCGCGATCGGAGACCTCTTTCGAGCTCTTTCTGCTGCTCGAACAGATGATCGGCCGCGAGCGGCGCATCGTGGAAGAACGATTCGAGCTCGGCAAAGCACTCCCGATGCCGCGCCAGCGATCCGTCCGCGTCAGAACGCCGCAGGTCGGCCCGCGCGTTGGCGATCAACTGGTCCGCGTCGGTGATTTCTTTATTGAGGAGCGCCTCCTGCCCGATGGCCTGCTTTTCATATTCCTGGAGTGCGCTGATTTTTGAATCGAACTCCGCCAACCGCGCCTTAAGCAGCTTGATCGTGTCCGAGGCTTCCTCGATCGCCAGCTTTTCTCGCTCCAGTGCGGCGATCTCCCGCTCGTGGCGGCCGTCGTCGATCTCGGCAAAGGTGGAGACGCTGCTTGCGATCTGGAGCGCCGACAGGCGTTTCTGCAAATCGCACAGTTCGCCGTCGAGGCCGGCAATCTGGTCGTTCAGTTGGGACTCCTGTCCCACGAGCCGTTCAATTTCCGAAGCGATCCGAAGCTTCTTCTCGCGATTGTCCCAGCCGAGCACAAAATTTCGCGGATCGACGGCTTCATCACGATCGTCTTTGCCGTGACGTTTGTTCCCCGACTTCGTGTGGCGGCTGCGCGTCAGGGCGAGCCCGCGGCTGTGCTGAAACTCTTCAATGGAATCGCAGCAGTGATAGTCGAACCGCTGGCTCAGTTCCGCACGCACCCACGGCAAGAGCGGATGTCCCTCTCGAAAGCGAAGCTTGCGCAAAAGCGATTGCGATCCCAGCGCCGGACCGCCTGCGGATGCCGATTGATCGGCAACGCGGAGATAAACTAACCGGCGGCCCTGCCCCCGAGCGTCCGTCAATCGTGTGCGGTCCGCGTAAGTGCTCACAATGTGATAAAGCCTCTCGGGGACCATGAGGCTGAGCGCGAAGCTGCGGAGCACATTCTCGATCGATGCTTCCCAATCCTGTTCGTCGGGATGAACGGCGATCAGCTCGGCTGGGAACGGTAAATCCTTGATCACCAAACCCAGCTCGTCACAGAGTGCGTGCCGCAGCGCCGCGCACCATTCGGGGAGGTTCTCGCGGCGCCGTTTCAGTCCTTCCAGTTCGCGGCGGCTCTCTTCGAGGTCGTGCCGAATCGTGCCGCGATTGAGAACCAATCCGTCGCGGCTCGCGTTGCACTGTGAAAGTGCGGTTTGAATTTGTGTCCGCAACGCGGGCAACCGTTGTTGGATCGCCACGAAGGTGCGCTCGTCGCAAATCGTCTCCGAAATTCGGGCGCCTTGAAGCGCACTTTGAAGGCGGACGAGTTCCTTCCGCTTTTGCTCGGCGTGCGTCCGCTCCGTTTCAATCAAGAGCGGGATCTCGTTGAGCCGCGTTCCGCCTGCCCGCTCGATCTCATTCTGGATGCTGCGGCACCGTTCCTGGGCATCTTTGATTTCTCTGCTAAGCATTTCCCTACGAGATTTCACATGGGCGAGATCCTCGCGGCGCCGCGTCACTTCAGGGGATAAGACGTCGATGGTTTTCTGGGCGAAAAAGGCGTCGGTGGCGTGCATCAGACGTTCCGAGTGTTCCAACTCGCCAGCCTGTTCTCGGTAGACGATGCCGGTCCGAAAGACCGGTTCGAGCAGTTCGAACTGTTGCCGGACCCGGACGAGGCTCTGATGCGCCTCGCTGAGCTGGGTGAAATGCCCGAGCAACCGATCGACCTTCTCGCCCCAATCCTGCGGTTCGAGCATGTGGTTGCGGATGAAATCGTTGAGGCGCTGGATGTCCTTGACCGCGACGGTCTGGTTGAAGACCTCCATGGCCTTCGTTTTGACGCAGGTGACCTTTTGGAACCAGCCCTCGAACTCCGCGAATTTTCGCGTCGCGCGGAACCCACGCGCTTCGAGCGTCCGCAGGACGCCGTCGGTGGAATCGAGATGTCCGAAGTCACCGTGTATCGACCGTTCGTCCGGTGCGAAGCAATAAACCTTTTGCACGCTCTGATCGGTCGCCAGATAGAGGAACTGCGCGAGGGTGACCGACTTGCCCGCGGCCGCGTTCCGAAAGGACGCGAGGATCACCGAGTACTGGTCTCCCTTGGGACGCAGGAACTTCACCTGGATCCCGTATCCGTCGGCGTCGCCGCTTCGATCGTAGGCCCCTTTCAGGTAGCTGCGCTCATCCCGCTCTCTCTTGCCTCCCCCCGCGGCGACGTTGAAGTTCCGCACTCCCGGACGCACCAGCAGCGTCACCAGCGCGTCGACGAGCGTCGATTTTCCCGACCCGTTCTGGCCGACCAATAATGTGGTCTGGCCATTGGGGCGAACCGAGAAGACCTTCCCGTCGAAGGTCCCCCAGTTGTAGACCTCAAGCTTCTGCAATCGGTATCCCGTGGAGCTTGACCCTTCGGTCGACAAGGGCATAGCTTGACTCATTTCATTCGTCAGTCGTCGGTTCATGTGTATTTCGGCGTTCGACGGCGACGGCCAATCGGTCTTTCAAATGTTCCAACTCGGCCACCGGAAGCCGCGCCTTGAGAATGGGGCGTATCTCCCAGCAGGGGGGTTCGGCCCGGAACGTCCGCACGAACCCCAGTTCTTCCAATTTGCGGAGCGACGCCAGCATCTCCTTGCGCAGCTTCACCTCGTCCTCGTTTCCGGGGAAAAACGCTTTCCACTGGTCGAACAGGACCGATTCTTCGACGGCGCACCGCTCGTTCCGCACGTCTTCCTCTTCGAAGCGGCGGAACTCGTCCCGCAAGAGCACGCAGAGCAACGTCTGAGCGTAAGTCAGCCGCACGGCCCGGAACAGCTTGGGCAGCGATTCGTATTCCCCGGGCATCTCTTCGTCGGACAATTGTCGCAGATAGGCCAGTCCCTCGGACTCGTCGACGACGAGCCGCAACCCCAGCCGCGCGAAATACGATTCGAGTTGCGACACATTGGAGAGGACCAGGTTCCACACCCGCGCGTCATCGGCGTCGACGGCTCCCCGGAGGAGCCAGACCGCGGCGATGCTCCAGTCGCGGAATTCCGGAAGGTCACACCGCATGGCCGTTTCCCCTTCCCGAAACGAACGTCACCAACGGCACCGTCACCAGGAGCGTGCGGTCCCCATTGCGCAGCGGGGGAACGACGATCTCCTCGTGGGCGACCGAGCTCAGCACGTGGCGATCGTCGCGCGCGATCTGCAAGTAGCCGAGCACTTCGATGACGCCTCCCTGTGGAGGATGTGTTTGGAGCAAGTCGCCCAGCGTCGAACCCGGCTTGAAATCGACGACGCTCCGGATGCGGCTGCGCATTTCGTTCCAGTCGAGTCGGTGCAATGCGGCCAGGCGGCGGAACGCCTCCAGGCGCTGGCTCTCGTCGGCCTCGAAGTCCGTGAGATCGATTGTCTCGAACCGGTGGGGCTCGTTCCAGAACGTGCGGCGAAAGGGGGACTCGATCGCGAGATCGACCTCGAGGTCGATTCCGACGTCGTTCCGCGGCGGATCCGGGGCGACCGAGACGGCGTGTGCGCGAATCTCTTGCAAGAGCCGGGCGATTCTCTGCCGCTCGGCGTGGGCCCGCGCGTCGAGCAGGCGTCGCAGCGAGGCCGATAGCCGCTGGTTGGTGCGCATGACCTTGTCGGCTTCGTTCTGTAGCAGTGTCACCATGCCGCGGATGGTCTCCAACCCCTCCGGCTGCGTCCACAGTTCCGGGATGCGGCGGACTTCTTGAATGATTCGTTCCAGTTGCTCCGTCTGCGTGGGGGAGAGAATCAGCCGGACGAACTCGTAAAAACTGACCCCTTGGTCTTCGTTCTTGAGCACGTCCTCGGCATCGAGGGCGAACTCGAGAATGCCGCCGCGAGTCTCGCGCCCTTCGACCTGTCGCTGCTGGACCTCCAGCGTGATGCCCCGGAATGATTCCTCGACGGAGCGAAAGTCCCCCTGCAACTGCCTCAGGATCGAAACGGCGGTCGCGAACCGCTCGCGAACCTGGGCCGGCTGGTATTTTGTCACGCGGCCGCTTGTTTCGATCTGCTCGATCTCGGCTCGAATGCGGTTCTCTTCCTCGCGCAGATGGGAGAGTCTCATTTCCGGATCGTCCGAAGAGCCGACGACAAGGTCCGCGAGGGTCTCGATCACCAATTTCAGCCGCGACTCCGTCCCCACAAAGCCCAAGTCTTTGTCCAACACCCGGTCGAGAAACGCGAACACGTCCTCGGTATGCGGCGTCAATTGGTAGACCGGCTCGTCGCGGCCGGATTCGAGGAATCGTTGCAGCCAGCGCGTCTCGCGCGAGCACCAGTCGGTGAGATAAGTGTCGGCTTTGGCACCGAGCTTCTCCGGGTGGCTTTCCTGAAGTTGTTCCTGGTAAACAATCAAGGCGGACAGCAGATCCGAATGAGAGATGGCGATTCGCGCCGCCTGCTTGAACTGTCGATTCAGAAAGTCGGCGATAAAGGGTGCGTTGGGTGACCGCAGCAGCCGCATCGCCGGCGACGTATCAAAATAGACCAGCAGTTCCGCCAGGCGCATCGCGTTGCGACTCCGTGGTAACGTGGGGCGCAGCCCGTTTTAGCACGACGTGCGTCGGACCTCCACGAAATCGGACGATCCGACGTGGATTCGTGGCGAGCTCGAAACGTCCGGACGCACGATCGATGGCAATATATTACGAAAACCTCAGGAGGCATTCATCAGTCGACACGGATTTTTGGGGCCGAGACGGTTGCCGATGACGACCGGCATCCATCGCGGCCGGTAACCTGGCGAACCAGACGGCGGTCCGCTCGCGATCGGAGATCGACGACGCGGGGCTTGGCGGAGCCAATCATCGTCCCCTCATGAGGTGACGCCACTCGCGGGGTGGAATCCGCGAGACCGCGCCTTTCGACTCGCCCGCTCGCGGGTTACGCACATCTACCTGCTTTACGGCAGGGCACGGCCGCGGAGCGGGACGAGTCCCGGCGGCGACTACCGCCGAAAACTCGTCGGGAACTCCTCGCAACCGCCCTCCCGCGCGGCTACGATTAGGGTGGCCGAGGCACCCCTGCGGGACAGTTTTTAACTTCCCTTTCTTGTGCTGCCGCATCGTTCAATCCGTATTTGCCGTCATCGAGACCCTTGTGCCGGCTTTCACCTTTGTGAACTTCCCCAGTTTTCGTGGGCGCGTGGTTTAGGTTACGCGACCTGCTCGAACTCGGTGGGACTCTTGTAGTCCAAGGCCGAGTGTCGACGGACGCGGTTGTAAAACATTTCGATGGACTC
>Ga0182024_10007785_pt1 | contig 22993 bp, 12 predicted proteins | sample P32metaG_FD_120480 | JGI IMG/M metagenome (GOLD analysis project Ga0182024, IMG submission 120480) | Permafrost microbial communities from Stordalen Mire, Sweden - P3-2 metaG (Illumina Assembly) | ecosystem: Environmental > Terrestrial > Soil > Wetlands > Permafrost | place: Sweden: Stordalen... | reverse complement strand
GCAAAGATCGCGCCCTTGACACCGTCCTTCCCAAACAGACGCTTCCCCATGCTCTTTTTACGGCCAAAGGCCCCAAAAAAGAGCCTTGACAAAGCCGACGCTGTCATACATGGGGCACCCATTTTCGTGGATGAGCTGAGAGCGATTAGAAATGGAAGCGGTAACGAAGCTCCGCTGAGAACATGCGCGGATCGTTGTAATGGAATCCGCCGATGGTGATGGAGTTGTCCTGCAAAACGCGGTGGTTGGAACCGTTGACAACATTGACGGCAAACTTCCAGCGTTCGCCGATGGCATGGCCGGCTGAGGCGTCGAAGGTGGTGTGGACGGGAAGATAAGGGCCGTTGTACGGGCCTTCATTGGCCCCCGCAAGACCGTTCGAGAAGCCGGAACCGTAGTACACACTGGTCGAGAACCAGGTGTGCCGCGGAAGGCTGGCTGTGAAGCCCGTGTTGAGGGTGTCGCGCTGATCGTGGTCGAGCGAGATATAGTGGAAGCCGCCATTGGTGCAGACTGGGTCGTTAACATTGGTGCAGGTAAAGCCGCCAATGATGGCCCCGCGCTGCTGGGCGATCTGATTCGAATAGGTGACATGGAATTGGCCGAGGTGGGCCAGTTGCGGTGAGCGCAGCGTAAGCTCCCAGGCGCGGACCAGGGCTCCGTTGACGGCGATGGGAAAGTACATGTTGGATTCGCCGAGGTTGGAGTGGTCAAGGAAGTTGTTGACCCGATTCTTGACGTTCGCTATATCGAGAAACCAGCCTTTCAAGGGAATCTGAATACCGAACTGATGCTCCTCATCGCGCTCGGAAGGGATGGGCGCGAAGGTGTTTTCGCCCGAGGGCAAGCTGGACGCGTAATTGAGGACGGAACTGGAGACGGTCTCAAGCGGGGCGGGCTGGAAGAAATGGCCGTAGAAGCCGCGCAGCACCCAGTGAAGGCGAGGAATCTCAGCGGTTGCGCCGATGCGGGGATAGATTGCGGACTCGCCGAGACCTCCGCGAAAAATTGAAAAGCGCTCTCCGCCGAGCAGCGTGAAATAGCGGCCCAGGCGCAGATGATCGGAGAGGTAGAACTCGAAGAGTCCGGCGCTGGCATTGGCCCCGACATTAGGCTCGGATGGTGCGCTGCCGTCGTTGATCAACACGCCGAAGAGATCGCTTTCCCCTTGATAGAAGCTGTAGATGCCGGCGGAGAATGCGTTGGGGCCGGCATCGAGATGGGCGTCTGCCTGTCCTCCTGCGTAGTTCGAGCTCTGGTGCCACGTTGTCGCCACGGGATAGTCATTGATGGGTGAATCGTAGTCCGCCTGGTTGAGGTGGTAGAAGGGCGCAACGGAAAACAGCGCCTTGGGCGAGAGGGTGTGGACCCAGTTGGCGATTACGAAACTGTCGCGCTCAGTCTGGCCATCGCGCAGGCCGTAGGACTCGTAATACTGGCTGGCTTGTTCCCAATCGCTTGGGTCGGGGTCGTAGGGAACCTGAAAATGGTCGGCGCGGTATTGCGCGTTGAGGCGCAGTTGATCTCTGGGTGTCTGGTTGCGAATGAGGGAGACAAAGCCGCTCTCGGAATTGGTTGCATCGTGGTAGATTTGCGCGACCGGCGTGGCCAGGCCGTAGTTTGAGCGCCCGCCTGTGAAGCTGGTGTACCACGCGGTTGCGGCGGAGTGGTCGCCGAGCGAGAGCTGGGCTTCTGTGGTGTAGAGGTTGCCGGCGGTGAGCAGCAGTTCGCCGTCGCGGTCGCGCTCGAAGCCGTTGCGCGGGAGAACGTTGAATACGCCGTAGGTGCGGTCGCCGACGCCGGAATCATAGCTGCCTCGCTGGGTTTCAAGCGAGTCGATATCCTTGGGATCGATCTGCGGGCCAACGTTGGAAGCGATCTTGGTGTTGGGAATCGCAATGCCATCGATGAGCCAACTGGTCTGATGGCCGCCGCGCATGTGCAGCATGTCGTGGGTCATGTATGCACCGGGTACGTAGTCGGTAATCATCTGCATGCCGATGGTGCGGTCTGCGCCGGGGGTTAGCTCGATGTCCTCGCGGGTGATGAGGGTGGTGGGGGTTACGGAGTCCGAAGAAGGGATGGAAGATTGCTGGCCTTGAACAACGATGGTCTGCGTGGCAGGCGCCACGGTGAGCTGAATGTGAACGACGGGATTGGTGCCGGAGGCTATGGTGATGGCCTGTTCAGTGGAGGCGAAGCTGGGGGCGGCGATCTTGAGAGTGTAGACGCCAATGGGGGTTTGCTGCAGATCGAATTCGCCTTCGGTGTTGGTTTTGGCGGTGAGGAAGAAAGAGGAGTTGGCGGCTTTGAGGGTCACGTCCGCAGCGGCGATGGGACGGTGCTGCTGATCGTGGACTACGCCATGGACGGTGGCGAAGACGGTGGCGCTTGCGGGAATGGAAGCAGCCAAGAGCAGGGCCGCGGCAAGGATAATGGGTGGGCGATGCATGAAAGCAGTGACCTCAGATGGAGTGATGGAGCATGCTGTTGTGCCCGGCCTGTTTGGTATGGGTGCCGACAAGTGGACTGCGCCTTGATGAAAAGGCGAGAGAATATGAGACCTGTTTAGGGAGACTCTAAAAGAAAGGCTTGTGGCGAGGCTGCATTCCCCCAGGGGCTAAAGCCGCGCCCCTTCAACTCGCTCATAGACTCCCCAGGCGGGGGCTGATGCGGGCGGTCCGCGGCTGGCGCGGGTACGGATCTGGGTGAGGCGGGCGGCAGCTCGAACGGCTGCTGGCGAGTGCAACTGCGCGAGCAGAAACGGCAAGCTCATTGGCGAGGCATTGAGAGCCTGCGGAGCGGATGCGGTTGCTGCTGTGTAGCCGGGGAAAAACGGGCAGCTTGCCGGAGCCGTGATGATGGGCTTGCTGGATGCGCCTTCAGCCATCATGGCGGCCATGCGCATGGACATGGCGCAGTGGTGGGTTCCTTGGCGGCGGCAGCAGGCGGGGAGGCGCGTGTCTTCGTCGGCTCCCAGCGTGGCCGCAAGCGGGCCGAGGCCAAAGAGGAAAACGAAGAAGATGGAAAGAGTGCGCCGCATCTGGCATTCAGAATACACGACGAGCGGCCTTTGCGGAATAGATCGGGCAATCGAGGTGATGCCGTCATTTATCATCGGGTTGTCTCAGTTATCGATTCAAACGGAAGAGGAATTGCCGGTGTCTGAAGCGAATATTTCCGGACGGCCGCAGATTGCACCTGCACAAACTGTGGGTGATCCGCGCGTGCAGCGTTCGCTGCGGATTGCGCTGTTTGGTTTTGGGACGGTGGGCAGCTCGGTGGCGCGGATTCTTGTGGAGTCGCAACCTAAGGGGCTGGAGCTGACGCACGTATTCAATCGCAATGTAGAGCGCAAGCGCGTGGATTGGGTTCCGGCAAGTGTGGTGTGGAGCGCGGACGCGGATGCTGTGCTGGCATCTGATGTGGACGTCATTGTGGAGCTGGCCGGAGGACTTGATCCTGCGGGCGGCTGGGTGCGCAGCGCGCTGGACGCGGGGAAGAGCGTGGTGACGGCGAACAAGAAACTGATTGCGTTTCACGGCGCGGAGCTTGAGCGGCTGGCGGCGGCGCGCGGCGGTCACCTGAAATATGGCGCGGCGGTCGCGGGTGGGATTCCGGTAATTCCGGGTCTCGAGCAAGGGCTGGCCGGAGACAAGATCGAACGCATCGAAGGGATATTGAACGGGACCTGCAACTTCATCCTGAGCAAGATGGAAGATGGCGCGGAATATGCGGCCGTGCTGAAGGAGGCGCAGGCAGCGGGGTATGCCGAGGCGGACCCTACGGAGGATGTGGGTGGGTTTGATGCGCGGGCCAAGCTTGCAATTTTGATGCGGCTGGCGTTGCGCGTAGAGGTCGATCCAGAGGAGATTGTTCCGCGGCCGATTACGACGATTACGGCGGTTGACTTTAGTTATGCGCGAGATCTGGGTTGCACCATCCGGCAGGTGGCGCGTGGAGAGCAGTCTCAGGGACAGGTTGCGGCGACGGTGGGTCCTATGCTGGTGGCTTTGCGATCGCCGCTGGCGTGGTCGCGAGGCACGGAGAATATGGTTGTAGTCAGTGGCCACTATGGCGGGAACGTGGTATTTTCAGGGCACGGAGCCGGAGGACATCCCACGGCTGTGGCAGTTGTGAGCGACCTGTTGTCGTTGGCCCACGGCTCCCGGCGCGTGGACCTTCCAGCGACGCCGGCGACGGTCAGTGCGGAGTTCGAGGTTCCGCATTACATACGGTTCCTGGTGAAAGACAGGCCGGGAATTGTGGCTGCGATCACAACTGCTTTGGCTGTGGAGAAGATCAACATCCGGGCCATCGTGCAGAAGCCCGGTTACCCATCGGATGCACTGCCGTTTGTGGTGACCGTGGAGCCTTGCAAATCGTCGTCGCTGAAGAAGGCACTCGAAAGCATTCGGACTCTGGACTGCATAATTGAAGAGCCGCTGGATTTGCAGATACTTGAATAGGGGTTAGGGATCAGGGGTCAGGGATCAGTTGCTGATGCCGTCCCAGGTCTTCCGCCGCAGCGGACGAGACCTGGGGCACACGGCACTGGGGCACCCGGCAAGTCAGCGAGAGCAATGGGCGCGACTGAGATTTGAGATTGGGGCCGGACGATGATCGATACGATTTATCGATGTGAGATTTGCGGAGAAGAGAGTGAAAATCCGGTGCGCTGGATCACGATCCATTGCAGCGATGCGCAATTGACGATTTTCAAATGGACCAAAGAGGCTGCCCAGGCGCCGCACGCGAGGCACTACTGCGGTGAAGCGCATGCGCAGGTTTACGTCAGCCGGTGGCTTGAGTCCTACTGCAGCTGATTGCGGTGTCGATTCCTAAATTCCTGACGGGGCGGGGCCGGTGGACTCGCGGACAACCAACTCCGGCGCCATGACGATCTCCGAGGGGTATTCCTTTTCGCGGTGGGCGATGCGATTGAGCAGGATCTGTGCGCCGCGCTGGCCCATTTCGGTGAGCGGTTGGCGGACGGTGGTGAGCGAGGGAGTAGAGTAGGCGGCGGACTGGATGTCGTCGAAGCCCACAACAGAGACGTCTCTGGGAACGGTCAGTCCGACGTCTTTGAGGGCTCGAATAGCGCCGATGGCGGCGATATCGTTGAAGCAGAAAATGGCGGTGAATTCGCGGGTCTTTTCGAGCAGTCCCTGCATAGGCTTGTACCCGATTTCAGGAGCCATGGGGTGGTAATTATCCTTCATGGACCAGCCGGCAGCATCGATTCGGATGACGAGCGCCGGGTCGATCTTGAGATTCATTTCCTGGGCGACCTGCTGGATGCTTAACCAACGATATTCGGAATCGGGTATAGCGCGCGGGCCGCGCATGAAAGCAATGCGCCGGTGACCGAGTGCATAGAGATGAACAAGCGCCATCTCGACCGCCTGATGATGGTTAAGGATGATGTTGGTTACGTTTTCAACAGCGCTGTGGGCTGAGATGGCTACGACAGGCACGGGGACATCGATGTGGTCCGCGGGGGTATTGAGGAGCAGGAAGCCGTCTACGGCGCGCTCGACAAGCATGCGTGGGTACTTCTCGATCAGGTCGCGTTTCCAGTCGTGGCAGGCAGTGAAATAGAAGTAGTGCGCGGCTGTGAGTTCCTGAACCACACCGCTCATGACACGGGTAAAGTAGCCCTCGCTCAAATCCGGGGCGAGCACGCCAACGCTCATGGACCGGCTTTGACGGAGAGAGCGGGCGAAGTAGTTGGGGCGGTAATTGAGGCGCTCGGCTGCTTCAGTGACGCGGTTCCGGGTTTCCTGGGGTATGGACTTTGCGGACGGCGAGTTATTCAGGACCAGGGAAACGGTAGTCTGGGATAGTTCCAGGTGTTCGGCGAGCATTCTGAGGTTGACGTGCCCTGGAGGCGTTGCAAGCTTTCCCTTTGCCATGTTGGAGTTGTAACACGTTTTCAATAAAGGGGAAACAACGATTCCCTTTAATATATCGATTTTGCAGTTCAGGAAGTCAAAATGCCGATCAGAAATGGAGTTTTCAGTCAGGATAAGGCCGGTTCCCAGCGGTCGTTGCAGGCCGCTGGGCGGCAATCGAGGTCGACTGGCTATGGGGCGAGGACCTGGTTGACTCCGGGTTTAAGAGGCGATGTCTTGCCGTTGTAGTCGAATGTGCCGGATAAGCTGCCGGGAAGGGTGATGGTTGCGCTGAGGCCGGAGCCCTGTCTTTTGTATTCGACCTGAATTGGGCCTTGCGGATGGGGATAGGTGGCCGTAAGGCTGGGCAGACTGCCTAGGTGCGGAGCTATGCGGACGGCGGCGAAGCCGGGGCTGGCGGGCTCGATGCCCGCTACGAGGGTGAGGAAGTCAAACATGGGGTGCGCGCTCCAGGCGTGGGAGTCGGAGCGTGTGTTTCCGGGGATTTCAGGCCAGGTGCTGAAGTGCAGCGGCAGCAGCTTGCGCCAGGGGCCGATGGAGTTGAGATATTCGTCGGCGAGGCCGGCGTGTTCGAGGGCGCGCGCGAGGTAGAAGCGGAAGTAGTAGGAGGCGCTCAGCACGCCGTCCGGGGTGGTGCCTGGTTCGATGGCGATCATCTGGCGGAGCACTTGCTGCTGACGGTCTTTGGGCGCGATATCGAAAAGGACGGCCAGGATGTTGGCTTGCTGGCTGAAGGCTTTCTGGTCCGGCGTGTCGGCGATCAGGCCGCGTGATGAGGACCAGCACTTGTCGATGAGGCCGGTGCGAACGTGGGCTGCGCGGGATTGGTAGCGTGTCGCCAGGACTGGATCGCCGATTGCATTTTCCAGATCGGCGGCTTCGCCCAATGCTCCGAGGTATTCGAGGGTTGTAACGCAGGACTCGTGGTTGGCGTCGTATGTAGGGATCTGGCCCGTCGGGACCCAATCGACGAAGCTCCACCAGGGCAACTCGTGGAGCAGGCCATCGGGTTGCTCGTAGTTGGCGTACCAGTTGAGCACGGTGCGGGTTCCGGGCAGCAACGAGCGGACGAAGCCGCTGTCATCGGGACGGTACATCCATGAGTCGTGCAGCATTCCGATATAGAGCAGCGAAAAGGTGGGGATGGTCTGCGGCAGGTTGCTGGGATAGCGGCTGCGGGTGATGCCATCCGGGAAGCGTGAGGCATCAAAAGCGCGGAGCGCCTGGCGCGCGAGCCGGTCGTCGTTCGCCACGGCGTAGGAGATGAGGGCCTGGATACGGGTGTCGCCGATGTATTGAAGCTGCTCGTAATAGGGGGTGTCCATGTAAGTTTCATGGGCGTCGAGGCGAGCTGTGCGCCAACTGATCTCCCAGATTTTGGCCAGGTCAGGGTCGTTGGAGTTGAAGGTGGCGCGCTCAACAAAGGGATAGGCGGTGAACTGGGCGGAGAGAGATTCGAGCTGAAGTGGCTCGTCGGTGGTCTGAATGTCGAGGTCGAGATAGCGCCATGTGCGCCACCAGAGCGGCTCGAAACTGCGATGCGCGCCGCCGTCGGGCAGAAAGCCGTCTGCGATGCCGTGGGCGGTGCGGTCGCCCACCTCGTCGCGGTCTCCCTTGTGCTGGTCCTTGTCGTAAAGGGCTTCGGAGTAGGTGAGGTTGATGTGCGCGTTCTTGCCGCCGGAGACGGTGAGCCGCGGATAGGCGGTGGTCAGCGTTTTGCGGTCAAGCAGGAGATGGACGTGCGCTCCCGCGGGCACGGTGACGGGAGCAGCGGGGAACGCGGCGAGGGCTGGAAGGCTGCTGCGGACGATTTGGCCGGCGCTGGTGGGCGTGAACTCCATGGGAGGAAGCTCATCGGGAATCAGGCCCCAGGGATTGTCGCCGGTGGTGTCAGCGGAGTGGGCTTTGTTGACGCCGGCGTAAATGGCGTCGCGCATGGGCGAAGCGGCGTGGACCCAGGCTGGGTCAGCGGCCGCCGGAGCGTTCCAGTTCCAGTCGTAGTGAGCGGCGTCGATCTGTTCGCCAGGGCCCGAGGCGAAATACTCCTGGATGCTGACCGAACTGCGATCCAGGGGCTGATGGCCGGGCTCAATCTCCACCTGCCAAACCTCTGACTTGCCGTCGCCGGTGCTGATGGAGGCATCGCCTTTAGCCTCGCTCTCGAGCAGGAAGGCAGTGCGGTCGCTGATCTGGGCAACGGGGGCGTAGACGCCGAAGTTCCACACGGTGGCGGTGATGAGGTTTTCGCCGGCCTGGAGCAACGGCGCAAGATCGAAGCGCTCGTAGCGCCAGTGAGTCGGGTCGCCGCGGGCGGGGCCGTCGCCGGCGCGATGGCCGTTCACGTAAAGGATGAAGCGGTTGTCAGCGCTGACGCGGACGACGTACGAGGCTGGAACGGCAGAAAGGGTGAGTGTGCGGCGGAAGTGGAGAACGATCGGCTCGCGCAGGGGCGCGGTGGGATGCGTGATCCAGGAGGCCTGCCAGTCGTGGTGGGGCGGGTCAGGCTGCATCGGGGTCTGGGCCTGGACGGTTTGAGCGGCGAGTGCGAGGGCGAATAGGGCAAAAAACTGGCGCATGGGATCGATCCTTCCGTTGGACAGACACCAGCTTAGAACAGTTGTGAGGGGGCTGTGGCGGGTTTTCGGGGATTCGAAGGTCTCATCCGCCGTATCGGATGAGACCTGGGCTGCCGCCCGCTTTCATAGCTGAGCCCAGCAGAAGGTTGGAGCCCACAGGATTCATGCGCTCAAGGCACCGCCGCGACTTCGGGATCGCTATTGTTCGGTGTAGGTGTAGTCGTTATACAGCGTGGCGCTGCCAGCCTTCGAGAAGAGCCGAGCGTAAATCGTCGCCCCTCTCGCCGGCAGGCTGGTCACGGTGGCGGAAGTGGCGGTCGTCCAACCTAAAACATAGACGTCGCTCGACCCCGGCCCGTTGATGCCCAGCCAGAGCGCGTAATTCGCGACAAAAGTGCCCGCCGTCCAGGAGAACACCACGTTGGAAGTGCCAAGCGTGCTGCCCGGTGTGGGTGAGGTAAGCGCCGCGGGTATGCTTGTGCCTTCGGTGTACAAATAGTCCGTATACAGGTAGTGCCCGCCAATGTCCGAGAACAGGCGCGCATAGATCGCCGCCCCTTTTGTCGGAATCCGGGTCACGGTGGTGGAAGTAGCCGTCAATGGCCCCGAGACATAGACGTCGCTTGAGCCCGGCCCGTTGATGCCCAGCCAGAGCGTGTAATTCGTGACAAAAGTGCCTGCCGTCCAGGAGAACACCACGTTGGAAGCACCAAGCGTACTGCCCGCCGTCGGAGAAATCATCGCCGCCAGCGTGCTGGTGGCTTCGGTATAGGTGTAGTCGGCATAGTACGTATGCGAGGAACTGCCTATTTCCCAAAAGAGCCGGGCATAGACCGTCGCACCCTTTGTCGGCAGGCCGGTTACGTTGGCGGAAGTAGCTGTCGTAAGTCCCGAGACATAGAGGTCGCTTGAGCCCGCGCCATTGAGGCCGAGCCACAGTCCATACCCCGTGACCCCGGTCCCCGCTGTCCACGCGAATGTCACGCTGGGGCCTGCAAGGGCAGTTCCCGGTGTGGGAGCTGTCAGCGCCTCCAGAATCGGTTGGACCGAGAAGACCCCGAAACCCGTCAATGCCGAAACCACCGTGTCGGTGGCTGTGATGGTCTGCGACCCGAGTGTATTGAGAGTCACAGCTGCCTGGCCTGTTCCATTGGACAGCTTCAATAGGCCAGGATTCGCAAAAAGGGGATCGGAGCTGGTGAAACTCACTGTTCCGTCATAGCTGGTAACGGTCTGGTTTGAGCTGCTCAGCGCCGTAACGGTGATGGTGAAGGGAGCGCCGATAATCACTGAGGCGGTGGTGGTGATTGAAAAACGATCCGCGGCCATCCCCGTTCCGCTCACCGCGATCGATTGCTGGGCTCCGTTTACGTTCAAAGCATTGTCGGTAAGCGTAACGTCCTCACTCAGCGCGCCGCTATGCTCGGGGGTGAACTGGATGAGCACGCCGCACGCCGACCCAGGGTTCAGGCTTCCCGCACCGCAACCCCCGCCGGCCGAGGAAAAGTCGGCGGGAAAACTGACGGCCGCCATCGTAAGCGCCTCGTTGCCGATGTTGACAGCCAGAACCGTCTGCGTGCCGTCAGTGGTGTCGGTTTCGCCGACTGCCGTAACTGTTGGGAAGTTCACCGCGGGAGGCTGCGAGCGCTGCACCTCCACCACGCGGTGGCCGAAGGAATCTGCGAAGAGCAGATCGCCGGCCCCGTCCACCGCTATGGGGCCAAGGTTAACTCCGATGCCGTTCGCCCCGGGCTGAGCAAAGGAAATCTGGTCGTGTAAGTTCCCGGAAATAAACTCAGAAAAAACAGCGCCGTACAACGACGTGGCGAACACATCGCCCAAACCGTCGACCGCAAGCCCATAATTTGCAGAGTATAGCTCGACAGCAATTTGCGCGCCCCCGCCGGCTGGAACCTCCACCAGCACGTAGGGGCATGTGACGAACACATCGCCCGCTCCATCCACCCCTAGGGTGGAGATTCCACAGCTGCCACCCGCCGTCGGGGTGATCGCGATTAGGTCGCCGCCGCCTGCCGGCACCTCCACCACGCGCCTGTTTCCGGTATCGGCGATGAACAGATCCCCCGCTTTGTCCACCGCCAGTGCGCCGGGCCCGTTCAATCCAAGTCCACTCACGGTGGGAGCAATGGCGATCGGTGTGCCACCACCGGCTGGCATCTCTACCACACGTTCGTTGCCACTGTCGGAGATGAACAGATCGCCGGCGCCGTCCACAGCCACGCTGCTCGGCCCATCCAGCGCTTTGCCATTCACCGTCGGGTCGATTGCAGTCGCCGCGCCGCCGCCTGCCGGGACCTCGACCACGCGGTCGTTGTTCGGGTCCGCAATGAACAGATCGCCGGCACTGTCCACAGCTACGCCGGCGGGATAGCCCAACCCGAGGCCATTCACCGTCGGGCTGATGGCAGTTCCGGTGCTCAAAACAATAAAGGACTGTCCGAAGGTTTCATACTTCACGCTGGTCTCAAGCGCGATCTGCGGCCCGGTTCCAGTTCCATAGATTGGCTCGCTGCCCAGCACCCTCCCGGTATTGCTCGCCTCCGAAAAGAACACGACTGCACCGAGGCGCAGCCCGGGAAACCTGGGCGTGAACGTCACGTTGACGGTGCAAGTGGTGGCGGAAGCGTAATCCTGCACTGCGCAGGTGCTCCCCGCCCCAATGGTGAAGTCCAGATTGGGCGCGCCCTGCGTTACCACTGCGATGCTGCCTGCCGTCGTCCCGGCATCCACGGAGAAGCTGAAAGTCTTCACCGCGCTGGCCGAGCCGATGGCCTGCGAGCCAAAGTTCTGGTTCGCTGTGGTGCCGGTGTAGGTGACCTGCCCCGATGCCGACGCGGGCAGAAGCAGGCCAGCCAGAATCAGCACAAAACAGGCCAGAATCAGCACAAAAAAGGAGGGGCGAACACGCGACGGCCGCACGGCCTGATCGGACCTTACGGGATGCATCATGGGAAGCCTCACGTGGCGAGGCATGGTTCGGGAATCCCAGGCGAACCGTCTCAGGGATAGTGAATTGCCTGGTCGCCGCGAACATTTGGGCCGGATCGTCTCTCGACCGCTGGGTCGAACAAGCAGCGCAATCCGGGCAATAGCACGCCCGCGGACCACAACCGATGACGCCGCGAGACTACTCCACCGGAAGCGCGAGTGTTGTGACCGGCGTCGCGAGTCCCTGACCATTGCTCAGACAGGCCCCCGACAGCCCGTCTTTCTGTAGAGGTGCTCTTCGTCGAAGATGGTCCATGACGCTTACAGCCCTGAGCGCCTACCTTCACGTTCCCGGCCTGGACTGACCGGAATCCGGTTGCTCTCATTTCTCCTGTATCGAAGCCGACGCCCATTGCTTCCACCGCCCTTCGATGACGGACAAGCCGGAGGCTGGCTTGCCGCCTGATTTTCGGGCCGCATGCGCTTGATTTAGCGGCGCTGTAACCTTCTATTCATGTTGTCCCGGTAGCCTGTTTGAGGTGAACGTCGACGTGCCAGAGATTCGCATCTCCCAACCTCAAGTCCGAACCGAGCCGAATGCTATGAACGGGCAGCCTGCAAGCGGGGCGGGCGCGGCGGAGGTTTCCGCAATTCGCGGGTTTCTGTTGGCGCGGGGAAATTCGGCGATTGCCGACCGCGGCTTTCATGTGCTGATGGTGCTTTGCGCTCTCAGCATCTTTGCCATCGTGGTGATGATTGCGACGGAGCTGATGGTGCGCTCGCACCTGGCCTGGAGCCAGTTCGGTTTCCGATTTTTCTTTTCCGTATTTGTCGATCCTGATAACAACAAGCCCATGTACTGGGACCCAGTCAACGGGCATTTCAGTGCGTTGCCCTTTGTCTATGGCACACTGGTATCTTCGTTTCTGGCGCTGCTGATTGCGGTTCCGTTGGCGATTGGCCTGGCGGTGTTTCTCACCGAGATGTGTCCGCTGATGCTGCGGACTCCTCTGGCCTTCATTACCGAATTGCTGGCGGCGATTCCGAGCGTGATCTATGGCTTGTGGGCGCTTTTCGTGCTGGTGCCACTGCTCCGTGAGCATGTGAATCCATGGCTCGTCAAGCTGCTGGGATGGACAGGCTTTTTCAATGACGACACTCCGACAGGTCTCGGTTTTTTTTCTGCAGGCGTGATTCTGGCCATCATGATTCTGCCCATTATTTCGTCGCTTACGCGCGAAGTCATGAACGCAGTGCCGGGGTCGCAGCGCGAGGCGGTGCTGGCGCTGGGGGCCACGCGGTGGGAGATGATCCGCATGGGCGTGCTGCGCAATGCGCGCATCGGCATTGTTGGCGCGATCATTCTGGGCCTGGGCCGCGCTTTGGGCGAGACCATGGCTGTGACCATGGTGATTGGGAATACGCCGCAGATTCAGCGCTCGCTGCTGGCTAGCGGAAGCTCAATGGCTTCAGTGATTGCGAATGAATACGCAGAAGCTTCAGGAGATTTGCACCTGAGTGCGCTGACCGAGATTGGGCTGGCGCTGTTTATTGTGACCATCGTCGTGAACGCACTGGCGCGGCTGCTGGTGTGGGCCGTCACGCGGGGAGCGCCGGCGCAGGTGCATTGATGGACTAGTGATTAGTGATAAGGGGTTAGTGGTTAGGAATAGGGTTGGGGAGAAGCAAGCTGCGGACTGGAAATAAATGGCGGGCGCGGATACGGACGGGGACAGATGGACTGGCCACGGGACTGGCTGTGCTGTCGACGGTGCTGGTGGTGGCGCCGCTGGTGGCGATCTTCGTCTACCTGATTTACAAGGGCGCCAGTTCACTTAGCTGGGCGTTCTTTACGCAGCTTCCGAAGCCGGAAGGCGAACTCGGGGGCGGCATGGCGAACGCTATTCTTGGCTCCGCTGTGCTGCTGGGGCTGGCCAGCCTGATTGGTGTTCCGGTGGGAATTTCGGGCGGGATTTTTCTGGCAGAGTTTGGGCGCGGGACGAAGCTGGCGAATGCGATCCGGTTTACGGCCGACGTGCTGAACGGAGTGCCATCCATTGTGATGGGGATAGCTGTTTACGCGCTGATTGTCTACCGGCAGAAACATTTTTCGGCGTTATCCGGCGGCGTGGCACTGGGCATCATGATGATTCCAACAGTGACGCGCACCACTGAGGAGATGCTGCTGATGGTGCCTCATGCGGTGCGGGAAGCGGCTTTGGCTCTGGGCGTGCCGAACTGGCGATCGGTACTCTCGATTACCGTGAAGACGGCCTCGCCAGGGATCATCACGGGCTGCATGCTGGCGTTTGCTCGAGTGGCGGGCGAGACGGCTCCGCTGATTTTTACCGCGCTGGGCAACTCAAACTGGAGCGCCAATCTGAACGAGCCCATCGCGGCGCTGCCGCTGCAGATCTACACGTATGCCATCTCCCCATACGACGACTTGCACCGGCTGGCGTGGGCCGGGGCGCTGGTACTGATTGTTCTGATTGTGGCGGCGGTGTCGCTGGTGCGGTTTGTAGCCAGCCGCGGCGTGCTGAAGGGAGCAAGCTAAGTGGGAGTTGGCATCGAGGTAGTGAACCTGAATGCGTGGTACGCGGCCAATCACACGCTGCAGGACATCAATCTGAACATACCGGCCAACCATGCCACGGCTCTGATTGGACCTTCAGGCTGCGGCAAGAGTACATTTGTGCGTTGCCTGAACCGGATGCACGAGACCAACCCAATTGCACGCGTGACCGGGACGGTGCGCATCGGCGATCTGGACATTTACGAGGACGCCAAGCCGGTGGAGATCAGGCGGCGGGTTGGGATGGTGTTTCAGCGGCCAAATCCATTTCCGACGATGTCAATCTATGACAATGTGGCTGCGGGTCTGAAGCTGAACGGCTACGGCAACCGGCATGTGCTGGACGAGATTGTGGAGAAGTCGCTGAAGAACTCGGCGCTGTGGGAAGAAGTGAAGGACGACCTGAAGAAGAAGTCGGGCGCCAGCCTGAGTGGCGGCCAGCAGCAACGGCTTTGTATTGCGCGTGCATTGGCTGTGGACCCGGAAGTGCTGCTGATGGATGAGCCGGCTTCTGCGCTGGACCCGGTATCGACGTCGAAAATCGAGGATCTGATTTTTCAGTTGAAGTCGCAATACACGATTGTGATTGTGACCCACAACATGCAGCAGGCGGCGCGCGTTGCAGAGAAGACTGGCTTCTTTTTGAATGGGCGAATGGTGGAGTTCGATTCCACGCACAAGATCTTTACCAATCCCAGCGACAAGCGCACTGAGGATTACATTACAGGCAGGTTTGGATGACGCGCATACGGTTTCAACGCAGCCTTGACGACTTGAAGGAGAACCTGCTGGTGATGGCTGGGCTTGCCGAGCAGGCCATTCAGCGCGCCATTGAGGCCTATCGCGTCCGTGACCTGTCGATCTGCGACCTGGTGAGCCGCAGCGAGATTGCCATCAACCGCCTGGAGCGCGATATCGACCAGGCGGCGCTTGACCTGCTGGCCATGGAACAGCCGATGGCCATCGATCTGCGATTCATTCTGAGCGTGATCAAGATCAACGCGGACCTGGAGCGCGTGGGAGACGCGGCCAAGGCAATCAGCGACCGTGTGCGCAGTATCGAGCAGATGGCGGTGGCGGATTTGCCGGTGGATATTCCGCGCATGGCAACGCTGGCCGCAGACATGGTGCGCAAGAGCCTGCAGGCGTTCATTGAGGGCGATGCTGAGATGGCGCGTAATGTGCTTACCATGGACGACGCCGTGGACGCCATGAATCGCTCGGCGTACAAGGCGCTGACCAAAGTGATGGAAGAGGAGAGCCACATGGCTCCGCAGGCCTTGAATGCGCTGATGATCAGCCGCAACCTGGAGCGCGTTGCGGACCACGCCACCAACATTGCGGAGGACGTGATTTTCTGGGTGGAAGGCGAGGACGTGCGCCACCACAAGAGCCTGAAGACAGTACCCGACCCGCATGCGATGGGGTGAGGGGTGCGACGAAGTGTCAGGGCTTTGTTCGCTACAGCGACGCGAATTGTCACTAAGCCGGTTTTATAACTCCCACCAATCGAGCATCAACATGCGCGGATAGTAGAGGCCGGCGCGTAATACTGCATCTGCGCCATGGAGATTGCGCAGGACCTGTGCGTAGGCTTCAAGCTGGGGCGCGAAGAGCGGGCGCAGTTGAGCCAGAGCAACAGCGGGATCGAGATTGTCTGCGTGGGCGGTTTTGTAGTCGACGATCCACCAGGCTTCGTGGCCTTCTGACTGCGGAACAGGGCCGGCGCGGAAGACGCGGTCAACGCGTACATTGGTCAAGGCACCTGCGACAACGCCAGCCCAGGGGACTTCGCTGGCCGCTTCCGGGTGAGGCGACAGAACCCATTGACCGATGGGGTCTTGCGAGGCGTTGAGCGCAATTTGGAGCGCGTTGACTGCGATTTGTGCGGCTTGCGTGGGAGCGATTCCGGCGGCGCGGACCCGGGCGGCGATGCGGGGTTCGTGCTCGCGAAGCGCGGAGCGGGTGCTCTGCCAATCGTCTGTTTCGCGTAGGTGGGCTAACTCTTCGAGGAGGGCGTGGACCGCGGTTCCAAGAGCGCGGGAAAGAAGGCCGCCTTCGTGGCGGGAGTAGCGCTGTGCTTTCCCAGGTCTTCCGCCGCGGCGGACGAGAACCTGGGGCGCCCTGGATGGGGCACCCCCCATTTGTGTTGGAGTGTAATCCTCTGGCAGACGGCGGAGCATGGTTGGCCTGGCGAGTGGCGGCGCTGTTAACGGCATGACAAATAAATCGCTTGCAGAGGCGGCGAGGTATTCGATCTCGGAATCCGCCTCAGGTTTCGGGACTGCGGCGGCTGGCTGGCGGGTGGACTTCCATTCATCGAAGCGGGCGCGAATCTGTTCTTCAATGGCGGGCCAGGCGGTGGCGAGAAGGCCGGCGGAGGGTTCGATGAGGCTGAGTTCGCCGTTGGCCTCAACCTTATATGTTGGCCGGGCGAAGAGGTGCAGTTCATCGCGCGCGCGGGTGGCGGCGACGTAGAGAATGCGGCGGGTCTCCTGGGATTCGCGCTCACGATAGATGCGATCGACCCAGGTTTTGGACTTTCCACGATCTTCCCCTTTGGGCTGCAGCGGAGCAACAAGGAACTCTGTTATTTCTCCAGTCGGGTCGGGTGCGGATTCGTCGTCAGGTTTGAGGCCGCGCTCAAGCCAGGAAAGCAGCTTGCGGCCACCAGCGGCCGTTCTGGCCTGAAGGTCGGGAACGATTACGACTTCAAACTCCAGACCTTTGGATTTGTGGATGGTCATCAATTGCACGCCGCAGTCACTGGAGGCATTGGGATCCGGCAGGGCCGTGAGCTTAAGAAGGGCTGCGTCGAGCGCTGGGCCCAGCAGGTCCTGCTCGCCGGCCGGGAGATGGTCGAGGCACGTCCAAAAAAGATCGAGATTGGCCCGCGCCGTTGGGTCGCAGCAGTCGGCTCCGCCAAGGCTTTGCCAGACTTGCTGAAGCCATGTGCCAAGCGATGCAGTCGGCTGGCTGTTGGCCATGGCTGGTACAGATGCAAGGGTGGAGAGCAGGCGCAGGACAGCGGCCCGTCCGGTTGGGCTGAGGAGCGCCAGGCGCTCGGCGAGCAGGTCCGGGATTGGGCGCGCGAGGAGAGCGGGATCGTCGGCGCTGGTGAGGACGTGAAGGTCGTCGAGGGTGAGGCCGCACCAGGGGGCGCGGAGAACGCCAAGCCAGGCTACGCGGTCCCGTGGATTGAGCAGGGAACGGGCGAGTGCGAGTACGTCGAGGACTTCAGGGCGGGATGCGAGTTTTTCAAGATCGACCGCGCGGAAGGGAATCTTTGCCTCATGGAGGGCCCGGGCGATGGGGGCGAGAGAGTTGCGCGTGCGGGCCAGAACGGCCACGCGGTACTTGTCATCACCGAAGAGATCGCGAGCGAGTTTGCACTGATCGATTGCTGGAAGATGGCTGCGGATGAGGTCGACGAGGTCTGTGGTTTGGGCTTCCTGAAGGACTTGTGTTTCAAGAATCCCGCTGTAGAGTAGGTGTTTTCTAGAAGATATTTCCATCTCAAAGTTAAAGTGCAACTCGAAGTCTGGATTGGAACTGCTCTGGCTCTCTCTTGCTGGTTCGGCTTTTGAGAAAGACACACCACTGCCGTCGTTGACTGCGAAGACTTTCTCAAACACACCGTTGAGGTGGTTTACCAGCGGCGGCGTGGTTCGGAAGTTGGCGGAGAGAGAGATGAAGTCGAGGGGGAGCGGTTCGGCGTTAGGGATCTCGAGGCCAATCTTCCTCACGCGGGCGAAAAGCTCGGCGTCGGCGTCGCGGAAGAAGTAGATGGATTGCATGGGGTCGCCGACGGCAAACAAGGTGCGGCCGGTGCGGTCGGGCCAGGCGGCGATGAGGCCGGCGAGCAACTGGTGCTGGCGGCGGCTGGTGTCCTGGAATTCGTCGACGAGCAGGTGGCGAATACCGTCGGCGAGGGGGAACGCGGCTTCGGTGGGGAATCCATCGTCGGATCTGAGGACGCTCTCGGCAATCTGCGCAACTTCAATGAAGTCGACGGCCGCTGCTTCGGCGAATACGACCTTGAGCTGGGCAGCGGCGTGGCGAAGAAGGGTAAAACAGGCTCGGACGATCTGCCAGTCCTCTTCGGTGTAGCGGGGTGGGGGCAGATTGAGGACGGCGCTGAGCGATGATTCGAGGTTGGGCACTTTGGCAAGAGCCACGATAAGAGATGCGAACCGGGCCTTGCCTGCGCGGCCCCGTGGAGTGGCCGGAAAGCCATTTGTCGCGTTAAGGCCTCTTTCTGAACGCCAAGTGCCTTTTTGCGTTTGAAGGAACTCGGCAAGCGCTTCAAATGCGTCGAGGGCAGAGTCGATCTCTACCGAAAATGGAGGCCCCGGGATTTCTGTGCATTCCGCCAACGGCCAGGGTGATTTGTCGCCGGGTTCTTCGCAAGCGAAGCGGGCAAGTTCGAGAGCTTCTTCGCGTGCGCCGGGAACCTGATCAAGGAGCAGGCTTGCTTCGGTCAGCGCACCGTGGACGGCGTTCGCGAAGGGGCGCTCAAGGCGCTCGCGCAGGGCTTCCCAGTCAGGGTCGTGGGTGAGCACGAATTCGTGCATCCAGCGGTCGCGCTTGGCTAGCATCTCAACGAGCTGGTCTTCGAGGTCCTTCCAATTGTTGTCGCGCCAAACGAGCAGCGCCTCGACGGCTGCGCCGAGGGCCGGGTCATCGCGCTTGCCGATTTGCTCCAGCGTATGGCGGGCGGCGCGACGGTAGAGGTCGCTGGGCTGCTCGGCGATGGCCAGGCCCCCACCTAGCCCGGAGAGAAGCGGCTGCTGCAGGGCAAGGTCGCGGCAGAAGGAATCGATGGTGGAGATGCGAAGCTGGGCGGCCAGGTCGAGGAGCTTCCAGCCTAGGGCGTTGGAGTGATCGAAGGCGCGGCGGGCGAGAGAGGACATTGCGAACTGATCGGAATTGGCCTCTACGCCGGTGGGTTCAGGTTCGTTGGCGGCGGCTTTTTCAAGCTCGGAAAGTATGCGGTGGCGCATCTCAGCGGCGGCGGCGATGGTGAAGGTTATGGCGACGATCTGGCCTGGGTCTTCAACCTGCGCGAGCAGGCGGAGAAAACGGCGCGTGAGCAGGTCGGTTTTACCCGAGCCTGCGGGAGCTTGCACCAGGATGGAGCGGGTGGGGTCGAGGGCTCGTTCGCGCTGGAGCTGGTCGGGAGGTCGGGAAATGGGAGCGAGATTACTCATCGGACCCCTCCGCATGATTGCTGCTGCCGGGGTCATCGGATTCGTCTTCGGTTTCTACTGCGATCTGGATCTCCTGGATGCGGCATAGGGTCTGGAGGCCGCACCGTTCACAGGTTTTGGGTGGGTCGCGCGGATCGACTTCGGCACGGCCGGCGAGAAAATCTTTCGCTAGTTGCTCGATAGCCTCGCGCCAGTCAAGAAGCTGTTCGGCGGTGAGGGCGTTTTTGGCGAGTGTGCTTGTATTTTTGAGGCCGGCAAAGAGAGTGGCGCCGGGGGCGCCGACACAGCCGGCAAAGGCCAGATCGCCGGGGCGGAGTTTGGCGAAGACCAGGCCGCCGAGGTCCTGATCCGCTTCGCGGGCAAAACCGGCGTAGAGCGGCAATTGGACATCGTCGGGTCGGGGCAGGTCCCATGACCTAGGGGTTACATCGCCAGATTTGTAGTCGATGACCAGGACGGATTCGTCGCTAAGGCGATCGAGGCGGTCAAGGCGCAGTTTGAAGTTGAGACCGGCGAGAGTGACGGTGCGCTCGGCTTCAGTTTTGAGAACTTCGAACGAGATGCGTGTGGATTCGAAGTCCAGCCACGCTGTGACCAGGCGGGTGAGGCGCTGCTTTTCTAGGTCGAGATAACGGGCGGGCAGGCGTTGGCGGAGACTTGGGGGCAATGCCTCAGAGAACGCGCGTTCAACGTGGCCAGCGGTGAAAGACTGGCGATCGTTGAGGTTTTGAAGATCGGCGTGGGTGCGGATGCAGCGTGGCGGACCGGCCCAGACCGCGTGGAGAACTTCGTGGAGGAGCATTCCGCGCTGTGACGGGGTTAATCCGGCTTGCGCGGGTTCCCAGCTTTGCGCGGCGAGTCGGGCCGTGGCGAAGGCTTTGAAGGGGCATTGGGACTGAGAGGTAAGCACACTGGCTCCGCCGGGGACATTGCCGGGCGGATAAGGAATCTGGCTGAAGTCTTCAACCGGGATGGTGAGCGGATCTGGATGCGGCGGAGCCGCGAATTCTGAGGGCAACGGTTGCGGAAGCGCGGCAAGCTGGGCGATGAGGCGCGAGGGTCGGGACTCGGCGCCTTCAGTTTGCCGGGCGTAGCTGAAGCGGACTTCGGATGCCGACGCGAGCAGACGTGTGGTGATGGCGTGAGCGAGGTCCCAATCGAGCTGTGCGGTGGCGTGAGGCATGCGGGCTTCACGCTGCACCTCGAGCGGGAGCAGGGGATGCGTGGAGCCGCTGGCGGGCCACGCGTCTTCAGTGGCGCCGAGAAACCAGACGGCATCGGCAGTGAGGCCCGCGGACTCGGCGGGGCCTGCGATCTGGATGGGAGCGTCGCGCGATTCAGGGGCAAAGAGGGTCTCATCGAGCGTGCGAGCGAGGACGGACAGGAATTCTTTCCAGTCAATGCGGCGGCCATCGAAGCCGAGCGAACCGGCGGTTTCGATGGCTTGCTGCCAGCGGTCAGAGGCTTGGTGTTCGGCGCTCGAGAGCGGTTGGGATTTGGCAAAGTGGAGGGATTCAAGCAACTGTGGGACGTATTCAGCCCAGTCGAGCGGGGTTTGCGGTCGGCGGGCGAACTCTTTGAGTCGGCGCTGGGCCTGGGTGACCCGATCGATCCAGACTGCGGGAAGCAGGCTAGCATGAGTCTGGTCGGCAAAGAGCTGCATGAAGGCTTCAAGGGTCCAGTCGGGCTGTTCAAGGCCGCGGCGGCGGAGGGCGCGCATGTGGGCTTGGAGCGCAGAAGACTCCTGCAGGCTTGTTGCGGCATGGCCTGTCGAAAAGAGCCAGTCAAGCTCGTGCTCGGCAAGCGGGCCGGACAGCCAACGGAGAAGCAGATAGGCAGCGCGCGCGAGCCGGACCTGGCTGAGCGGGATTCCGAGTGAGAATTCGAAGAGCGGGGAATCGGCGGAGCCGGTGTGCGCAAGGAAGGCGCGTTCAATCTGACCGCGGCCTTTTTGCGTGTTCTGGGTGACAACGAGGATCCGGGCTCGGGGGTTGGCGGCAAGTTGCCGGTTAGCCCAGAGTGCGCAGGCGGTTAGTTCGGCCAGGTCGTCGGGGGCTGCATAGAAATGAATTGGCTCGGCTGCCGAGTTTGGCGCGGCTTCATGCCAGACGCCCCAGGCGTCGAATACGGCGCGCTGGATGGGGAGAATGCGGTCGAATCCGGCGAGGAGGATGGGTCCGCGATTGTCCTGGCCGGCGCTGGGTGCGGGATTTTCAAGGAGCTGAAGGAGTTCGATGGGCAGTCTGGCGGGGCTGATGAGACTGTTCGAGCGGCAGGATTCGTCGAATGCGGAGAGCCAGCGGCTGAAGGCTGCTGCATCGTTTTGCCAACTGGCGCGGGCGGCCGGGCGCAGGAACCTGGGCGCATGGTTGCAAAGCAATTCGTGGGCTTCCATGGCCAGGCGCGCGAGGCGATAGCGCGGGCCTTCAAGCAGGCTCGCCAGGGGGGCGTCGGCACCGGCTATGGCGGCCCAGAGTGACTGCTCCTGGGTGGGATTCAGCAGCAGGCGGGGGTCGAGAGTGCGCGCGGACCATGCGGAGCGGACGAAGCTGTTCCAGTCCTGAATGCCAGGCGCGGTCCAGGCTTTGAGGCCGTCTGACTGGCGGGCGCGATTGAAGGCTGTGCTGAGAGCGCGGGCGGCACGCTCGCTGGCGGTGACCACAAGTCCACCCTGGCGCAGCCATGCGTCCATCTCAACTGCTGCCAAGGCTCCCATTCCAGCGTTATACGCCGCCGGGGCGGAGGAATGCTATTCAGTCGGCGATCTTCGTCACTGGCTTGCCATCTTCCGCATCCAGTGCAATGCTGATGAGGAAAATGGAGCTGATCATGAAGCGCAACAAGATTTCCATGGGACTGGCGCTGCTGCTGTGTTTTGCAGGCTCTTTTGCCCAAAGGCAGATTTCGGCACAGTCAGGTGCGCAGCAGGCTGGGCCAAGACAAGATGCATCAGCGCAGAGTTCAGCAACTGCGCAAGGACAGAGACCGACAAGCACGCCGTATTCAGGGGACCTGTCGATCTTTGAGTATCCGGACCGTGATAAGAAATTGCACGTCGACCGGGTGATGGATTTGCTTGATATAAATCCTGGCAAGGTCGTTGCCGATATCGGCGCAGGATCCGGATGGTTCACTGTAAGGGCTGCCGCACGTGTTGGGCCCAGCGGCGCGGTGTATGCCGAAGATATCAATCCAAAGGCGATCGACTACATTGCGCAGCGGGCGGCCCGGGAGAAGCTCGAAAATGTGCGGACGGTGCTTGGATCCGTGGCGGATACGAAGTTGCCGAAGGACAGGGTGGATTCGGTTCTGATTCTGAAGACCTATCACGAGTTTGCGCAGCCGATCTTGCTCATGGAGCGCCTGAAGCAGTCGCTGAGGCCAGGCGCGAAGATTGGAATCATCGACCGCAACGGTGACGGCACCGACCATGGAATCATGCCCGATGTCGTAGAACGCGAGATGACACAGGCGGGATATCAACGCACCGGGAAATTTGACTTTACCAAGAGCGACGGACAGGACTACTTCCTGATTTTTGAGGTTAAGAGTTTATCCGTAAATAATGATCAACTTGATTCCCTCCCTCAAAGTTCTGGAAGTGGGGGCTCAATCGGGGCGAAGATACCTTACAGGATGGCACAGATAAAATCGTGGACGGGATCGGATCAGTTGTGGGCCAAGGCAGAGCCTTTGGTTCCATTGCGGCAGCGGGAGAAGGGGCGGCGTTACCAGCGCAAGCCGGGAGGTGGTCGTAAGCCTTTGGCG
>Ga0182024_10007784_pt1 | contig 22993 bp, 20 predicted proteins | sample P32metaG_FD_120480 | JGI IMG/M metagenome (GOLD analysis project Ga0182024, IMG submission 120480) | Permafrost microbial communities from Stordalen Mire, Sweden - P3-2 metaG (Illumina Assembly) | ecosystem: Environmental > Terrestrial > Soil > Wetlands > Permafrost | place: Sweden: Stordalen... | reverse complement strand
CGCGCGACTTCAGAGCGCGGTCAAACGTGATCAACTTCAAGCCTGCCACGGCCGTGAAAGCCAACATGTACGCGTCTGCCCAGACCTTTGGAGAGCGACTAGGCATTCGAGAGCGCGCGCGGAACTCCTTCTCGATATCCTCCGGCTCGGGCACGAAAACAACTCGATCATCAGCCCAGATCCGGTCCCACAGGCTCCAGGCTTCCGCCATAGATTTTGTGTCCACTCCCATGATCTGTCCGGTTGTGAGAAGCCTAAGAACAGTGATTTGCGTGAACCGACCGAAAAGGAATTGCTCCTGTCCGGCCTGCTCAAACCAGGATCTGGCTCTCTCGGAATGTAAATGCCGGCTCCACAGGAGCGCCAGCCAGACATTGGCATCAAGGAAATTCAACGTGTTCATAGATCTGCTCATTCGTTAGGTCTACCTGTGGTCCTTTGGAAACAATCAGAGGAAATTCGACCCGCTTTGGCCTCGGCCGCTGTGCCTGCAAGACCACACGTCTCACACCGAGAAGAACCAGTTCACGAATCGAAGAACCAGTTCCCGCCGCCTGTTCCTTTAATTTCCGGTAAAGGGGCGCCGGAATGTCCACCGTCGTCCGAATCGATTCTTGCTTCATAAACATGATTATTTCATATGTGCCATAAATATGGAACATGCCGTTTTTTCGCCTATGGAAGTGGCAGACTGGCGAGATACCGTCTTCCCTTAATCCTAAATAGTATTGATCAAGTCGAGGACCTGGGAGATTTCACTCGAGAATCTAGGCAGTTAGTAGCAGAGGATACTACGGAGGGTTGAAACGTCGTACGATTACTGTACGAAATCAAAAACACGCTTCTAAATAGTTGATTATAAATGAGTTTCTGGTGCGGAAGGGGGGATTTGAACCCCCACGCCTTTCGGCGCCACCCCCTCAAGATGGTGTGTCTGCCAGTTCCACCACTTCCGCATTTTAGTAACTACTTTGTTTTCAATTGCTTACATCAATAACTTCAAACTGCTGCCACGGCGACTGTATGCGTTTTTGTATACACCTTTTGCATCCAAGCCTATGCCGACTGCGCCGGATTCTTCTTCCGATTGATCCGGCCGAACGCCCGGCTGACTGACTCCGCCCGAGGGTGCACATACCGCATCGTAGTCTTGATGGTGTCGTGCCCGGCAATGTACTGCAGGGTAAAGGCGTCCGTATACTCCCCGCCTCGGTCAAAAACGTGTGGCGAAGAGTATGAAGTCCGGCATCCGAATCAATCTTAATCTTATCACGCAGTCGGCCCATTTGGGATTCCAGGACCCAAGGCTCCTAAGGCTCGAGTTTCTTGTCTGGATGACGGGGCTGGCTGAATACATGCCGGCGCCGAGGAGCATCGTCATTTCGATCACGGCTATGCCGTCACCAGTCACAGCTCCCGCGCGTCCTCGTTCACGCCGACACCAACGTCCACCCGGACCTGCTCAATTCCCGCTTCGGCTACGTCTCCATCTCTCGCGCCAGCCTCGACGCTAAAATCTACACCAATGACGCTGCCGATCTTGTGCAAAGGCTGAGTGGCGAGGTTTCCAAGAGTTCTGCTGGTGAGTTTTCTCACTCGACAGCTAACGCGATGACAGAATCTCAGTCTGGGGCAGGTATTTTGAGGTCATACCCATAATGTGTTGCAAAACGCCATTAGATATTATTAAGTAATGACGTATTGAGACATCAACTATGGCAAAGCCTCTTCAAAAGATTATGCAGTACATCGGCGAACACGGAATGGTTAGGCCCCGCGATATCGAGGCCATCGGCCTACCGCGGGAGTACCTTATTCGTCTTCACCGCCAGGGCAAGCTCAATCGCTCCGGACGTGGAATCTACACCGTGCCAGATGCCAGCGTTACCGAACGCCACTCTTACGCTGAAGTGGCGAAACGTGTGCCGGAAGCTGTTGTTTGCCTGCTTTCTGCGCTTGCTTTTCACGAGATCACGACCCAGAGTCCTCCTTCTGTTTGGATCGCTCTCCGTAAGGGAGCACGAAAGCCGGCCCTCGTTTCGCCTTCACTCAGGATCGTTCGGCTGTCAGGGCCATCGCGGACTGAGGGAATCGAAAATCACCAGGTCGAGGGTGTTCCAGTCCGCGTTTATTCCGCCGCGAAGACCGTCGCTGACTGTTTCAAATTTCGGAACAAAATCGGACTCGATGTCGCAATCGAACCTAAAGGATTGTCTTCGCCAGAAAAAGGCCAGCATTAACGAAGTCTACCGCTACGCCAAAATCTGCCGGGTTAGCAATGTCATTCGCCCCTATATAGAGGCGCTGTGACACCTCAGCCACGCAAGAACACAGCGGCATCCATCCGTGCGCGCCTGCTTTCGCTCGCGCAGAGCAAAGGCGAGGACTACCAACGGGTGCTTGGCAGATACGCCATTGAACGCTTCTTATATCGCCTGGGCCGTCGCCGTATCGGGACAAATCTGCGCTCAAGCGGGCCACACTCTTTACGCTGTGGACAGGCCACACTCACCGGCCCACAAAGGATCTGGACCTGCTCTGACGGGGATCATCCTCCGCCACCGGAGAAGTTGAAACGACTATTCGGGCGATCTGCGAGATTCAGGACGAAGACGGCATTGTCTTCGACAGCGAGTCGGTCGAAGGCACAAGGATCAAAGAGGATGACGAGTACGACGGCGTGCGCATCAAGCTTCAGGCCCAGTTGGCCGGAGCGCGGATTCCAATGCAGATCGACATCGGATTTGGCGACGCTGTTTACCCGGAGCCCGAACTTGCTTCGTTTCCTGTCTTCCTGCCCATGGAAGCGCCTCTGATTCGCGCGTATCCGCGAGAAGCAACCATCGCTGAGAAATTCCATGCGATGGTCGTGCTCGATATTCGCAACAGCCGCATGAAAGACTTCTACGACGTCTGGTTTACGGCAAACACCTGGGCATTCGATATGCCGTCCTTGCGCACCGCGATCCTCGCTGCGTTTGAAAGACGCGGCTCAGTCATACCTGAAGGTGTCCCCTTTGCTCTAACCGAAGCATTTCTGAATGATCCGCAGAAGAAACTGCAGTGGAACGCATTCGTGAGCCGACTGAATCCAGGAGACACCGCCCCATCCCTTGAAGAAGTGGGCGCCGTTCTACGCAGTTTTCTTCTGCCGTGTGTCTGCGGGGAATCGCTGACACAAGCCGAGATGCGTCTCTGGACTCCAACTTTGAATTGGACGAAAGAATCACGTGGCACTGAAAACTGAGTCTGAAGCGGCGTTCGAGGCGTTCGAGCGTTACCTTGACGCCCGATGGTTGGCATCGAGAATCACCTGTTCAGAGTTTTGATACCGCAACAGGATATGACAGGCGCCGACCGGCGATGGGCAGCTGGCTACAACGTCGACGTTGTTCTCCGGTACTCGCGCGGGAGCAAGGTCCTTGGGATCGGGGCGGGCAACAGAACTCTTTACGACGTCAATTACCGAGGTAGAAATCTTTTATGGAATTGAGCTGCTCTCCGAGGGAGCGTCAAACGCAGTTTCCGGTAGGGTTTCTTGTTGCCGCACGTGCCGCGAGGGTGAGAAGAAAAAGTTGTGACGGTAGTTGAACGATCGGCAGTTCGTACGCGCAAGCCTCCTGGCGGATCGAGAGATTGATCTTATCGGTCTTTTATGATGAAGACTTTGGGACCGCTGGCAACGGCTCGGCCGCCAGCCGCTTCCGAACCAGCCCGGCGAGGAAGTCCGCGAAGGGAACAATATCCTCACCGACACTCGCTTTTTCGAGGGCGTTCAAATAAGCATTGCGCTCGCCGACAGGTATGACTGTCCACGGGTATCCGCCAGGCGCCATCATCGTGTTCATGAGGAAACGCCCGACGCGGCCGTTTCCGTCCATATAAGGATGGATGTAGACGAACACGAAATGCCCGAGCGCCACACGCACGGCCGGGTGGGATTCTTCGCGTAGTAGATCGAAGAACGCCGGCATGGCGTCCCTCACCGCCTCCCGGTTCAATGGCACGTGCATCGACTTGCGGATATAAACCGGACCGTTGCGGTAGCCGGCGAGGTCGGCAGCTTTCAGCAGGCCGACGGAGACGCTCGGCGCGAACAGTTCCCGGTACCATGTACCGTGGTCCTCGTCAGCGACCTGGCCGGGATTCTCGCCCTGCAGAACGCGGCCGACGCTTTTCTGTACGGCCTGGAAAGCCTGCCAATAGCCGCGCGCCGCCATGGCGTTCCGCTGTTCGCGGTCGCCTTCGTCACTCTCCGGATTCCATGTGCCGCTGCGGACGCCCTCGATGAGAGCGGGCGTGACGCGATAACCCTCGATCGACAGCGAATGATAGGCATCCGTAACGTAGGCGTCGTTGACGCGTTTCATGTACGCCTCGATATTGCGCGGTGGGCCGGGCGCTTTCGGGAAGCGCTCGATGACCGGCTCCCGCATCTTCTGCCACAGCAACCGTATCCGGTGCACATAAGGAGACGTTTCGCGGGGTCGAACAATCAGGGACGGTTTGTCCGTGAAGGGATCGTTTTCCCGCACGGCATACCCGGCCGCGGACATCGTTTTCACGATATCGTCCGCAATGCGGTCGCGTCCGATGTTGCGGAAGGTCCCGGCCAATCGTCCGGCGATCACGCTGTGACCGCCTCCAAGAAGTCGGGCGAGAAGGCCGGAAGCGTCACGGATCATCGGCAGCACCGCCCGGACATCCGTCGCCTTGTTCGAAAAATAGTTGGGAGAGCACGCGATCAAAGCGGATTCGACCGAGAAAAGCCGCAGGCCCTCCTCTTCCTCCCGGTCTGCCACAGCAGGCAGCGCGATGCGAAGCTCCAGCAGGGACGTGCCATGCGGAAGTTTGGTGACCTTGTTGCCGGCCCGCGGCGACCGCGCCGCGAGCTGCCGGGGCACTGTCCAGTTGCCGGCATGCAGCGACACGGACTGTTCCGGCGAAAGACACCATCGCGCACCGAAACGCGCTTCCAAATAGACGGCGCAGAAGCGCCAGAAGGACGCATACCAGGCCGTGCTCTCGCCTTTCACTTCGTCGGGACGGCTCGGGATATACCAGCCTTTGATGATCTCCTGCAGGAAGCCATTGGCCAGCAGGCGTTCGCGGTGCGTGCGCGACAGGCTCCGCGCCCGGATGGCGTCTGCCCCCGCGGCGGTCTGCAGCGACCGCAGGATTTCGAGGGACTGTGCGAGTTTTTCAGGCGGTATGGCCATGCGCGTTTGCCTAGATGCGTTTGGCGCAGTTGCGCCTTTATTATCTTATTGCGTTGCTCCTTTATTATACTATTAAGCTGTACTGTTATTATCCTATTGTGTTGCACAATTATTATCTTATTGTGTCGAGCAGGTGTTGGTTTTTACTGTGGCTCGTCCGGAGACGTGGGAAAAGAGAGGCGAATCGAAACAGATCTTCTACGATTGGCATGCGGGAGGGGTGAGTGCGTCCCGAGGACCAGCATTTCGCGCCTGCAAGCTACTTGCGCAACTTTCGCCCCGACGACTCGGCCGCCCTCTTTGTTCATCGGCGAGATGGGGAAAGCTGGTTGCTTCAGAAGCCCGAAAAAAATAGCCACCCGAAAAAACTACTACTCGATGCTCCGTGATGACGGCAGCCTGGATGACAGCGTCGAACACATGCCTGCCAGTGAACCGTCGAAGCGCCAGGTTTGAAGGTCCCTCGATGCACTTGCTCGATGCGCTCGCAGTCGCATTTTAGGTGGCTTGCCTGCAGGTCTATTGTCCAGCGTTATCAGTGTCGTTGGCCGTTCTAGATGCTGGAGACCGACTTCTGCGCGCTGTCTCTGCAATCTAAGCTGGCCGTTCGGAAATAAACAGGAATTCCAACCTAGGATGAAGACTCAAGGGCAAGTCACGGAGTGGTCTGATTTCCTCCGCTGCATTGTACGAAACTCACGGCGCGGCTATCGTCGAGCCATATTCATTCAGTACTCACTCGGTTGCCATTCCCGATCCGAGCCCGCGTAATGCCGCTCAATTGACCCACCCGTTCTCTTCGTCGTTTTCCTCGTCTGAAGCTATGTCAACTGGCGCCAGCGCCTCGTCGACGGCTTCGTCGATTTCTTCGTCGTCGGAGTCGGCCAGGTCAACTAGGATTTCCCGCGCCTCCTCGGGACGGATACTCCCGACGGCTCCGATGGCGGCAAGCATTAAGGGGCTTTGGGGAGTGAGAGTCATTTAAGAGTTCGAGGATGGGCGACCAGGCCGCGTCCAGTTCCCAGTTGCCCGCCGCGATGACTGCCTCGAATTTTATTTCGGGATCGCCGCTTTCCAAGGCCAGCAGTATTTGATCGTCAAAACCGCGAACCCAACGCATCGAAAACACAGCGGTCAGCATCCGGTCATCAGGTCATTACAGCCCATCCCCGACAAGAATTCGACCCGAAGTCCGGTTCCTGCCGATGTCCCCGTCAACAACCAACGTGATTTCCGTCACAGCGGGCGTCCTTCCGCACTCGTAGAGTAGGGAAGTAAATTCATCCACGTTCGGGCGCGACTCGGTGAGAGAACTTGCCAGCGCGACCCAACCTTTGAAAAGGAAGGTGCCCCGATGAATGCACATGACGAAAACAATCGGGCCGCGTGGCTTGATGGGCCTTCTTCCAAATGCTCGGTGCTTCCTGAACCAGCCGGCCCCGCGTGGCGGCTTGTACTCATGGGGGCGCCCGGCGTGGGCAAAGGTACGCAAGCTGTGCTCCTGGGCCGGCACCTGGGGGCTTGCCATCTTTCGACGGGCGACGTGTTTCGCGCCGCGAAGAATCAAAGCGACAGCAACCGGTCACCGGCGATGACTGCGGCGCTGGCTTTCATGCGCCGGGGGGAGCTCGTGCCGGACGCAACGGTGTGGGAATTGGTGCGTGAGCGTGTCGGCTGTCTTCAGTGCCAGGGCGGTTTTGTGCTCGACGGATTTCCGCGTACCCTGGCCCAGGCCATATCGTTAAGACTACTTTTGGAATCGAAACGCCTTCCACTCCATGCGGTGCTGAATTTCGAGCTTCCAGTGGCTGAAATTGTCTCCCGTTTGAGTGGGCGCCGCACCTGCGAGAGGTGCAAGTCGGTTTTTCATGTGTCCGCACAGCCGCCCCAAAACGAAGGCCTATGCGATCATTGCGACGGCCGGTTGTATCAACGCGAGGATGATCACTCGGAATCGATCGCGGTCCGTCTTGAGACCTACGAACGTAGTACTGCGCCTCTGATCCATTACTACGAGCGCCTCGGCCTGCTCACGCCGATGGTGGCCAGAGGCTCTCCGGAGGAAATTGTCCAGCGAACGATAGCCGCGCTTGAGACGCGAAGGAACGCTCAATTCTCAGATCTGGATCTGCGCACCGTCAGCATCGAGCCGTAATCCTTGATCTGGGTGATGGCGCCGTCGTCAGCTCACTTCCGCCTTGGCGTACCCCACTCGCGTAAACAATCCCACAATACCTTTCGAATTACGCGACCAAATCCAAATTTATGTATCTAATCAACTTATTCAAGCTATCCCTGCATTGCAGAAGTCTGAAATAATCTCTTTTCACCCGAACTGAGACCGATCATGGCGAAACCAATATTACTTAGTGTGGATGACGACTCCGATGTTCTCCGGGCGATTGAGCGCGACTTGCGGTCGCATTACGGTGCCGAGTACCGCGTCATTGGGAGCGATTCTCCCGAGGGAGCACTGACCCTTTTGAAGCAGTTGAAGGTCCGCAATGACAGCGTGGCCCTGCTGCTGGCGGACCAACGCATGCCTCATATGGATGGCGTGGAATTTCTGCAGCAAGCCACGCACCTTTTTCCCGACGCGAAGCGGGCACTGCTGACCGCCTACGCGGACACCACCGCCGCGATCAGCGCCATTAATCAAGCCAACATCAATTACTTTTTTATGAAGCCCTGGGATCCGCCCGCGGAACTTTTATATCCGCAGCTGGATGACCTGCTCGATGATTGGCAAGCTTCCTACCGTCCCACTTACCAGGGAATCCGGGTATTAGGCACACGCTGGTCCCGCCGCTCGTATGAGCTGCGTGATTTTCTGGCACGAAACCATGTTCCATATCAGTGGATTGACGTTGAGCTTTCCGCCAATGACCCGGAAACCAAGCGGCTTCTGGAAGCTCTGGGGCCGGAAGCGGCTGAACTTCCGGTCGTACTCTTTCCTGATGGGACGAAACTTCTGGAGGGCGCGCCAACAGAAGTCGCGCAGAAGGTCGGGTTGCGGACCCGCGCGCAAACCAGCTTTTACGATTTGGCGATCGTAGGCGGAGGGCCGGCTGGTCTGGCTGCCGCCGTCTATGGCGCGTCGGAAGGTTTGCATACGGTGATGATTGAGCGCGAAGCTCCCGGTGGTCAGGCAGGCATGAGTTCGCGCATTGAGAATTATCTCGGATTCCCGAACGGGCTTAGCGGTGGCGATCTAGCCCGCCGGGCCGTGGTGCAGGCCCAGCGTTTTGGAGTAGAAATCCTGGCGCCGCAGGAAGCCATTGGCGTCAGGACTGAGGGCTCGTACCGGATCATCAAGCTGGCGGACGGCATCGAGCTTTCCTGCCACGCGCTGATGATCGCGACTGGAGTCCAGTGGCGGCGTCTGGAAGCTCCAGGAATAGACCGGCTGCAGGGAGCCGGCGTCTATTATGGCGGTGGCGCCACCGAGGCACTGTCCTGTAAAGGCGAGATCGTCTACGTTGTGGGCGGCGCCAACTCGGCCGGCCAGGCGGCCATGAACTTTGCCAGGTTCGCTGACCGCGTGGTGATTCTGGTGCGCGGCGATTCTCTCGCCAGCACCATGTCGCGGTATCTGATTGACCAGATCAAAGAGACGCCCAACATTCAACTCTGGGCCCACGCCAGCGTGAGCGAAGTGCATGGTGACACGCATCTCGAGGAGATCTCGGTCCTGTGTTCGGACACCAACAAAATAGAGCGTGTGCCCGCCACTTCGATGTTCATTTTTATTGGAGCTCTGCCGCGCACCGAGTGGCTGGGAGATCTGGTCGAGAGAGACGAACGCGGTTTCCTGCTGGCTGGTCCCGATCTCATTCGTGATGGGCAGCGCCCCAAGGGGTGGGCCCTTGACCGCGATCCCTTCCTGCTGGAGACGAATGTTCCGGGAATTTTCGCGGTCGGCGATGTGCGCCATGGTTCGGTGAAGCGGGTAGCTTCCGGGGTAGGCGAAGGGTCCGTGGCAGTGCAATTTATCCATCAGTACTTGAGCAAGGTATAAATGGTCGAAAAATCAGAACTACTTCGCGTCCCCGTATTCGCGGATTTACCGGACGATCAGATCGCTTGGTTCATCAGCCAGTCGCAAGAGCTGCATCTCAAGGCGGGTGAAAGCTACTCGCGCCAAGGCGATCCAGCCGATGCGATGTTTGTGCTTCTTGAAGGGCAGCTTCAGGGGCGGGGCGAGCTTGGGGGCGAAACCATCATCTTTAACCTAAAGCCGGGCGACGTTACCGGATTGCTGCCGTTTTCGAGGATGAAGCAGTTTACGGTGAGCGGGCGAGCAGAGACGGACAGCCGCGCCCTCCGATTTCCTGCCTCGCTGTTTCCAGATCTTATACAGAAGATGCCGGAGTTGACCAAGCGTCTCGTGGGTCTGATGTCCGACAGAATACGCGAGACCACCCGGCTTGAACAACAGAAAGACCGCCTGGCTGGTTTAGGAAAGCTTTCCGCGGGGCTAGCTCATGAGCTCAATAATCCTGCATCGGCCGCCAAGCGGGCCACCGGACTGCTGCGCGATGCTCTGAAGCGAATCAAGGACGCGAGTCACGAACTGGGAAGGCGCGATCTCACTGCCGCCCACAGATCAGAAATCGAAAAGCTGGAAGCTTCGTTCATGCAGCACAACGAACCTCCGGCGGATGCGCTGACCATCACCGACCTAGAAGACCAGATTGATTCGTTGTTGCGCAGTCACGGACAGAACGACCTGTGGCAACTGGCAGCCGATCTGGCGCGGAAGAACGTCAAGCCGGAAGTCTTGGAGTCGTTGTTCGCCACGCTCGGTCCGGACATCGCCCGGGCCGCTCTGGTGAGGATCGCCGCTTCGGTCGAGATTGCGAACTTGTTGAACGAACTTGAGAGCAGTACGTCTCGAATCTCTGACCTAGTCCGCGCCATCAAGGAATACACCTATATGGACCAGGCGCCGGTGCAGAATGTTGACATCGTAAAAGGCCTGGAAACCACGCTCACGATCTTGAATTACAAACTCAAACGCGGAGTCACCGTGCATCGCGACTACGAGCGTGTTCCACTTCTGGTGAATTCCTTCGGCAGTGAACTCAATCAGGTTTGGACCAACATCATTGACAATGCCATTGATGCGATGGGCGGAAAGGGCGAACTGCGAGTCCGAACTTATCGCGAGAACGATTACGTTGTTATAGAGATCGGCGATAATGGGCCAGGGATTTCACCCGAAGTCAAAACGCACATTTTCGAACCCTTCTTCACCACCAAGGGAGTGGGCGAGGGAACCGGACTCGGCCTCGACACTGTCCAGCGAATTGTGAAAAGGCACAGGGGAAATATTCAGGTGACTTCAAGGCCCGGGGACACGCGTTTTCAAGTGTATCTCCCGTTGGCGGACGCCTCGACCTAGAAGAGATTGATCGCCGGAGAGAATTTTCTTGCCAGGTGGCGCCGAAGCGGGCTGCTGGGAAACTCCGCTTTTGGGTGGAGCAGCACTTCAGTGCTGCGTTAGAGGTTCGATTCTTTGCACGCGCTTTAGCGCCTGAGGTACGTGAATTGAGTTGCTTCCCAGTCCGTTAAGCGGATTAATACTTCACAATCGCCGCGAACGACTTCGGATCCAGACTTGCGCCGCCCACCAGTGCGCCGTCAATTTCTTGTTCCGACATCAAAGTCTTGGCGTTCTCCTGTTTTACCGAACCGCCGTACAAAATGCGCAACTGGTTGGACAATTCCTGGCCAAAAGCCTTGGCCGCTTCGCCGCGAATGAGCAAGTGAGCATCCGCCGCCATCTGCGGCGTGGCAGTTTTGCCTGTGCCAATAGCCCAGACTGGCTCGTAGGCAATCACAAGTTTGGCTGCCTTCTTGGCTGAGATCGCATGAAACGCCCGCAGACATTGCCGCCGCAAGACGTCTTCCGTGAGATTCGCCTCGCGTTCTTCCAACACTTCTCCCACGCAAACGATCGGCGTGAGGCCGGCTTCGAGAGCGGTTTTCAGCTTGAGGTTGACGGTGTCATCGGTCTCCCCAAAATATTGGCGACGCTCTGAGTGTCCGATGATCACGTGAGTGCAACCCACGGCCAACAGCATACCCGCCGACGTTTCCCCGGTGTAGGCGCCTTCTTTTTCCCAATGCAGGTTCTGGCCGCCAATGGCGACATTCGACTCTTTAGCGGCTTCAATGGCGGCAGAGAGGTTCACAAACGGGGGACACACCACAATTTCGTCCCGTGTGTGGCCATGGACTAACGGCAGAAATTGCTGGATGAACTCACGCGCCTGGTTCGGCGTCTTGTACATCTTCCAATTCGCAGCCATCAGTTTCTTGCGGGCCATAAAATCCTCTCGAGAAAGCCTTTCCTCATAACTGGAATACGGTGCCGACCGGGTTTGCTGACAGCGGGTGGCTGATAGCTGACGGCTGAATCATTTCTTGTCCGACAATGCTTCCACACCCGGCAGCTTCTTGCCCTCCAAAAACTCCAGCGATGCGCCGCCGCCGGTAGAGATGTGCGTCATCTGGTCGGCGACGCCCGCCGCATGCACGGCCGCAACCGAGTCGCCGCCGCCCACAATCGAGGTCGCAGCAGCATTATCGGCAATCGCGCGCGCAACCTTGAATGTGCCCTTGGCGAACGGCGCAACTTCAAATACACCCATGGGGCCATTCCAGATAATGGTTCGAGCCGTTGAGATTTCTTCGGAGAACAGTTCGATCGTTTTGGGTCCGATATCCAGCCCCATCATGTTCGGCGGAATCGGCTGTCCGCTGCTCAACGTGTGCACCACCGCATTCAACTCGATCTTTTCGGCGGCGATATGGTCCACCGGCAGCAGGAACTTCACTCTGTGAGCTTTCGCTTCCTGCAAAAGTTGACGGGCAAGGTCAATCTTGTCTTCTTCCACGCGTGATTTCCCAACATTCTCGCCCTGCGCCTTGAGAAATGTGTACGCCATGGCGCCGCCAATAATCAACGTATCCACCTTGGTCATCAGATTCTGGATCACGCCAATTTTGTCGCTGACTTTCGCACCGCCCAGAATTGCGACAAACGGCTTTTCGGGATGCTGCAAAGCCTTGCCCATATACTCCAGTTCCTTTTCCATGAGCAGGCCGGCAGCGGATTTCTGCACAAACTTCGTGATGCCCACCGTCGAGGCATGCGCACGATGCGCGGTCCCGAACGCATCATTCACGTAGTAGTCGGCCAGATTAGCGAGCTGTTTGGAAAACTTCTCGTCGTTGGCCTCTTCCTGTTCATGAAATCGCAGATTCTCCAGCAACAGGCTCTGTCCTTTTTCCAGCTTGCCCGCCATTTCTTCAGCCTCCACTCCCACACACTCGGGGCAGAAGCCCACGTTTTCGCCGCGCGCCAATTCTTTGTCCAGCAGCATGCGCAGCCGCTCCGCCACAGGCTTGAGGCTCATCTTCGGATTGGGTTTGCCCTTGGGCCGCCCCAGATGCGAGGCCAGAATGAGCCGCGCCCCATGCCGCAGAGCATATTCAATGGTCAGCAAAGTCTCGCGGATGCGGGTATCGTCCATCACCCGTCCGTCTTCGAGCGGAACGTTGAAGTCCACGCGCATGAAAATGCGGTGATCGTTGAGGGGAAGATCGCGGATCGAAAGTTTCGACATAATGCGGGAGTCCTTGCTTGAATGATCGGATCTTCGGAATGCCATGATCCCCATTTCGAGGACCATGGCGTTCAAATGAGACAGGTTCTAAAACGGGTGGAGGGAAGACGGCGCGCTACAGGCCCTTGCTGGCCATGTAGTGGATCAGGTCGCGCACGCGGTTCGAGTATCCCCACTCGTTGTCGTACCACGAAATGACTTTCACGCAGTTGCCCCCTACTACCAGGGTCATGGGCGCATCCACGATGGAAGAGCGCGGATCGCCCTTAAAGTCAGCTGAGACCAGTTCGTTCTCCTCATATCCCAGATAACCCTTCAGCGGGCCAGATTCGGACGCCTTCTTGAGGGCAGCATTCACTTCTTCCTTGGAAGTCTTGTTCTCGACCCACACCACCAGGTCCACCACCGAAACGTTCGGTGTAGGCACGCGCATGGCAAAGCCGTCGAGCTTGCCCGCCAGTTCGGGGATCACAAGTTTCAGTGCTTTCGCTGCTCCCGTCGAAGTCGGAATCATGGAAAGCGCCGCTGCACGGGCTCGCCGCAAGTCCTTGTGCGGGAAGTCTAGAATGACCTGATCATTGGTGTATGAGTGGATGGTCGTCATGGTGCCGCTGACGATCTTGAAGGTGTCATTCACGACTTTGGCAATCGGCGCCAGACAGTTCGTGGTGCAGGATGCATTCGAAATAATGTGGTGCTTGGCGGGATCGTATTTGTCCTGGTTGACGCCCAGCACAATGGTGATGTCTTCACCCTTGGCCGGGGCCGAGATGATGACCTTCTTTACCGGCCCGCGCTTGTGCTTGCCAGCTTCAGAAGCGTCCGTGAAGCGGCCGGTGGACTCAATCACCACCTGGGCTCCCACGGATTCCCAGGGTAGCTTAGCGGGATCTTTTTCGGCGAAGACTTTGAAAGTCTTGCCATCGACGGTAATGCTGTCCGCGCCGGCGGAAATCTGGTTGGGCAGGTTGCCCAGGATGGAATCGTACTTCAGCAGATGGGCCAAAGTTTTAGGGCTGGTAAGATCATTGACCGCCACAAATTCAAGGTTGGGGTCATTCAGAGAAGCGCGCAACACATTGCGCCCAATGCGCCCGAACCCGTTGATCCCAACTTTAACCGCCATTTCGCCTCCAGACTGAGATGGTGAAGACACCGATGACTACGCGCAGCAGAAACAACAGAGCCTTCAGGAAGCATAAATCTTAACAGGGGAAACCAGAAGGCGGCAAATTAAGAAAGGCTCAGGGGACGGCGCTTTGGCCGCCTAAGGATGCGCGCGTGAAAAGCGTCGATAGGCAAAGAAAAAGGAAACCGCAAACCCAGCGACGGGCAGCAACAATACGTCCGGGGCACGCACCATGCCAAACCCTATTGCGCCCTCGGTTGAAAACGATCGAAATACAGTTATCCCGAATGGGATAAGTTCAATGGCCACCGTGACGAGCATGGCGACAAGCGCGCTTTTGACAACAACATTCACTCTTAGGCCTCAAGCTAAGGAGTTCATGCTATGCGACTTCAATCTCCAAATACACGTTGCTCTTCCTCCACAGTAACGGAATCCGTGCCGCCCAGTACTTTCTGCGGACAGTCGCCCGCGCTCGCGGCCGCTCTTCTGGCGGCAGAATTCGCGCCGTGGCCGCGAACTCTGGCCCAGTAATCTTGCCGCGGATGGTACAGGGAGCGATTTTCACCTGGGGATTGTTCCGTACGCGCTTGTACTTCCCGGAATTGCCGTTGGTCATGACATAGAGCTTGCCGCCTTCTTCGCCAAACCACACCGGCGTGTAAACCGACACACCATTCTTGCGGAACGTCGCCAGAGAAATATATTTCTGCCCTTCAATTTCGCCTGGAATTGCCATGGACATATTGTACGAAAAGACGCAAAAGCTGGCGCAGCAGACTACAAAATGAAGATTATTCACCGGGGGACATTATCGCTGGCGTTGCCGGTAATGCCGGAGGAAATAGTATTCGTTGATGGGGCGATCATCCGTCAGAGCGGGTGTCAGCGGTGATTTCGCGATGATATCGTCGATTTTTACCTCTCGCTGAAGCACCGCTCCCAATTCTTTTCCCGGATTATCGTAGGGTCCCCATTCCACCAGATCTGAGGCAGCGGCCGCTGGCATGCGTTGGGCCAGCGCTGTGGCTGTCGGGTTATCCAGCGGAGATCGACTCGCTATAAAGTGCACGCCCCAGCCTTCAACTGAGCCAAACGCTTTCACGTAGGGGAAAGACTCTTGAATCGCCTTTGCCACGGAAGCTCTGGTCTCAGCATCACCACCCGGCAGCCATTGCGCCAGGATTCCATCCGGTCGAAGTTTGCTTTTCGCGAGCTCGTAGAATTCCTTGGAATAGAGCAGGCTCGACCCGGCAGCCTCCACTGGCGGAGGAGGGTCTATGGTAATTAAGTCGTATCGTTCCGGCGTCCACTCCAGAAATCTGCGGCCATCATCAATGATGATCCGGCCTCTCTCGGATTTCCGCAGCTCCGGGCCGTCGGGATGAAAGTAGTAAAGAAGCTGCGGAACACTTGGTACCAACTCGACCGCGTCCACATGGATTCCCCACGACATCAGCGAGCGAAATGTCGTTCCCATCCCAAAACAGATGTCCAGCGCGCGTTCCGGTTGCCGCCCCAAGAAGGCGAGCGGAAAGTGGGCCATGACCTTGGTGATGGGGCTTAGTTGAGTGATTCCCACGCCATTTACCAGAAGACGCTTGTCCTGGTGGGTTCCACCGATCGCCATCACGGTGGCAGTACTGTCCCGCAGGATGGCATGGACCGGAAGCTTTTCGGCATAACCTTCCGTGAAGTACGCCACCAGGACCGCGGCGAGAGTCATTCCGTAGGGCGCGAGAATTCGCAGCTTTCTCGCTGGCAATTGCTCCGGCGTGCAGCGAGCAGCTATCGCAACTACGAACCACAAAGACGAAAATAAAAATAGCGCTCCGCGCTCACTCATCAAGGGGAGCAAGGCAAATCCTGCCAGCAGCGGCCCTAGGATGCACCCGAGAACATTCATGGCGTACGCTTTTCCCGCCAAGTCAGGATCTCCCTCGGAAGCTTGATCCACCAACATGGGCGTGATGAAACCCAGGAGCCCCGTGAAGGCCACGATTCCCAGCAGGACGCGCAGAGTCGCAGAAATATGCAGCCGCGGGTCTGCCGCGATCATGGGTGCCAGGCCAGCTAGTCCGAGAACTGCCCACAATAGTCCTGAGCCAAGTCGCAAACGAGCTCCCCATTTTCGATAGACGACGGAACCCACATAAGTGGCCAGCAAGTAATATCCAAGAATTCGCGCCAGGGTATACACCACGGTGCCAGAGGTCGGTGTGTAGATCCGGATCCACACCACCTCCATCGCCATGCTGGTGAGACCTGTGCCGAACAACAGCAGTAACTGTCTGCTCCCGGCCAGCTTCAGTTTTTCTCGCGAGGGTTGTCGCTCTGATGTTTCTTCATGCGCCGCTGGCCTGAGTGAGCCTAACGTCCAGGCGCAAGCTCCCAGTGAAAGGTTCAGCACGCCAGCGCACCGTAATGTCGAGCGGAACCCCACAAGTTCAATCAGGAATAGTGGGGCCCACGTTCCAACCATCGCTCCCAGCACATTCGCCAGATAGAGATAGCTAAAAGAACGGCCGTTGTCCTTGGATGTTTGTTGCTGGGATGTCTGCTCCTGCACCGCGCGCATAGCGAACGGGAAGGTAGCGCCCATGCACGCGCACCATGGGACCAGCGTAATCATCATCCAAATTCCGGCGAGCAAATAGTAAAGCCCAAGTCGGTAGGGCGGATGCAGCGCGATATGCAGCAGTTCGCGTCCCCAGGAAAACTCGGATTGAACTGCAATCGACGAAACACCAATCAAGATCTCAGCAAAAGCGTAGAGACGGAGTGCTGAGAACATCCCGCGCGAGCCGTAACCACGGATGAACTTCCCTCCCTGCCACGAGCCGATGCCCAGGCCGGCCATGAACATGGAAAGGACAATCGAGACCATGGCGGTGGTGACGCCGAATTGCGCCATCGCCAGGCGCAACCACACAATTTCATAGAGGATGCTGCACAGTCCGGAGACGAAGAAGAACCCAAAGAACCATCGCCGGGACAAGGGGCGGGGAATTATTTCAACCTTACGATGGACAAGATCGTGATCGCCAATGAGGTTGGTTGCATTCTGCGTGGGATCCATGCCGGAGGCCGGGTTGCCCCTTCATGATGTCATCCGGTGACCTCAGTGGCAAGCAACAAGGAGAATTGGTAATGGCGCAGTTGCACCATTACCGGAGAATTTCGAGTGATTGCGATGGCCGGGCGACTGGCCTACATCGCGAGTAGGCGAGATGTGTTTATAATGGCTGCTGTTTTCGAAGACGAAATGGAACCCGGTTAACCTGCGAGCATGACCACGGCCAGATTCCAGCACTCGTGTTTGATCCTCTTCCCACTTGCTCTAGGGCTGCTGCCAAATGTCTTGTCTGCCGAATCAACTCGTCCCCATGGGGATGAAGTTGCACACCGCGCCTTACGGGTGACAACCTCTGTCGGGACTGGATTGCTGCCGATTTATGTATCGAGTGACTAGAGCAAGCCACAGCCGCGAGTGACCCGCGCATCGTTATTTTCCACGGTATCAAGCGCAATGCAGCGTCCTATTTCCGATCGGCGGAAGAAGCAGTGCAATCGGTGGGAAAAGCCGGACGAGGAACAATCGTGATTGCGCCACAGTTCCTCGCAGAGGAGGACGCGGTAGCGTTCCATCTCGATTCCAGCGTTCTGCGATGGCACCACGAACGCTGGGAGGGTGGTCAGAATGCTACTGGGCCTGCAGCATTTCTCCCTCTTCAGTCGCCTCGCTTGGGCAATTCCAGCTCTCGCCGACAGCCCGAAAGCCCCACCCAGTGCCTATTACTTTCGTGCCATGCGTCTGGCACCAACGGTTCATTGACCTACCGGTGTCCGCTTGTTAATTTGAGCTTAATTGGTTGCAGGTGAAGCCCCTCCCTGTGGTTCGGAGGATTTAAAGCGTGGGGTGGCCTATATGAGATTAGTTTACGTCTGCTATGTGGCTTTGGGTTTCGCGGTGGCACGCTGGATTTTCAAGCGGGAACCGGTACCGGCAACCGACCCGGTAACCCATTTCCGTACATCCGGCCTGTTGTAACCGATTGGCCGGCTTGGGCGTGCGGCGCCTCGTTGCGTACCTGCTTCGTCACGCGCGCCCGATGCTCGGCCAACTTCCCGTTAGATCTACGACTTAGGTTTGCCTCGCCCTCGTCTTTCCCGCCGTGCTTCTGACTACAATTTCAAAAGAAGAATTTTGGCTACGGACAGGTGGTCCGACGGCTCGTGATCAACTGACTGCCGTTACCGACGTGTCCTACCCGGATGCCTGGGGTTGCGCCAGAATGATCACAGCCCAGACGGGCGATTCAAGCCATGAAGTGTAAGTTTTATTTCGCCATCGCAGTACTCGGATTGGCCCTCCCGCTGGGCGCCCACGCGCAATCGGACGACGCTCCCGTTCCACTCGGTGATCTGGCCCGCTCCCTGCGCAAGAGTAAAGCGCCCGAGCCCGCGGCGCCCGCGGTCATTGATAACGATAATCTTACCCAGGTAATGAAAGAGGTCGAGACCAAAAGGCTCGATGGCTCGCCTTTGTTTTCCATAGACAGCGCGGGTAAAGACTTTAAGATGTCTTCGCCCGACGGCACTTGCAGCCTGTCGTTCAATGCCAACTCAACCGCGTTGTTGTCGGTTCCGTACGTGTCGCAGGACATGCCGGCAAGTGAAATCGCGAAGCTGGATGGCCCGGCGACCGTGGATGGTAGCAGCTTGCAAGTAGCCGTTTATAACGGGTCAGCCTGGAACGTGAAGGAAATAACCGTTGGTCTCACCATCGTGCACCATGACGATCCAGAGGCGGCCCAATTTGGTCCCGCAAAGTTGGTTCAGGCCTCAACTGGCATCACGGATCCGGTCGCGCCTGCCGAAAAGCATTCCGACGTCACTGTGCTCTATCACTTGAAGGGTTCCGCTGCTCCCTCGGCGACCATTGTCTTCCGCTCAGCGCTGGACGCAACCCTCGGCCCGGACCAGGACTGGCATTGGGCCATCGTGCAAGCCAAAGGCGTTCCGCCAGCTCCATCTCTTCCTCCAAGCCCAGTTCTTTCATCAGCTCCGGCGCTTTCGTCCAGCCCCGCTGTTTCCATGCTGCCGTCGGGCCCCACAACCCCAGCGCCCTCAACGCTCCCCTAAGAATATAGCTTAAAGATAATCATTTGCTGCGCTTCGTCTAGGCGTAGAGACCTTTTGCCAAGCAGGGAAAGCCACCTCGACCCTCGATCGTGCGCGCACGGGCCTGCAAAAGCGATTAAAGGCCATCCTGAGTGAGGGCCAAAGGGGAGTTACGAGCGGCGAAAAAGACCGTAACGCAGAATCAACAAGTTAGCCAAGAGTGAATCAAGCTGAGACTTGATGGACGTCTTCGGCTTTTCCACTCTTGATGCTCCGGTACGCCGCGTCCAGAATTTCCTGGTTCTGCCAACCGACTTCGCCGGGAGCGGGAAAGTTCGACGTGCCTTCGATGGCGTCGGCGAAGGCATCTACCATGCGCGCATAAGCCAGCTGATTGGAGACCGTTTCAGTTTCGACGACTTCACCGCCGCGGCAGAGTTCCAGTTGGATCGGGTGCTCGACATTCAATCCGTCGTCAGCGCGGAGGGCTCCGCTCGGACCGATAAATTCCAGAGGCGTGCGATATTCGGCGCGATAAGAAACCAGCACCGTCCCCAGAGTGCCGCGAGCGAACTCCAGCGTCAGCGCCGCAGCTGCTTCCAACTCACCGGAAACTTTATCGGAGAATCCGCGGGCACTCACTCGCACAACTTCATCTTGCAAAACATAGCGAAGCGTATCAATGCAATGAACGCCCACATCGGCGATGGGGCCGCCGCCGGCCACTTTCGGATCATAGAGCCAGGTGCGAGGGTGACCGGGGCCTCCGGGAAAGGAAAACTCGGAGTGGGCGAAAACTGGCTGGCCGATTTGTCCGGCGGCGATCCGCTCTCTGAGCCGCGCCGTGCTCTGCTCGAAACGGAACACCTGCGCCACCCCGAAAAGAACGCGGGCCGTGCGAGCGGCTTCCACCATTTGCCGGCATTCGCCGGCATTCATCCCCAGCGGCTTCTCGCACAACACGGGCTTGCCGCATGCAACCGCGGTCAGCACATCCTGCAAGTGACAGGAGTTCGGAGTGGTAACGAACACCGCGTCGACTTCCGGCGAACGCGACAGTTCCTCAGCCGAATCGAAAGCCAAAGGGATGTTATGTTGATGGGCTGACTGGCGCGCTTTGGTCAGGTCGCGGCGTGACAATGCGGTGACACGGCAATTCTTGGACCAGTTGAAGCCCGGCATCATCCGCTTCACCGCGTGCAAGCCGAAGCCAACGATTCCGAATCTCATCATGGATGTACTTGAGCACTACTCTACGATGCTTCACTTGCCTTGGTGCATTTATTTGCCGAAAGCCATCGAGGTCGGTGGGTCGCTGGTGGTCAAAGTGTTTACGGCCAACAGGTTTCCGGGGTTTAGCGCGCCGGTGGCCTGGTTGACCGAGAATTCAGTGACGTTGTTGCTGCCTTGACTGCCCACGTCCACCCAACCGCTGATAGGGTCGAACACAATGAATACCGGGGTGGTCCCCGCGGTTTGAGTCTCGGTCGTCAGTTCAGTCAAAAGACCAGTCGTGGAATCAATGCTGAACTGGGAAACATTGTTACCCCCACTGTTGGCGACATAAAGAAACTTTCCTGTGGGATGCACCAGCACGGCAACCGGGTTTGTCCCGGTGGAGAACGCAGAATCCGCAACCACAGTCAAGGCCCCGGTAGTGGAGTCGATGGAGTACACGGAAACCGTGCCGATGCCCGTAATGCTTGCTCCCTCGTTGGTGACGTACATAAAGTGTTCCGCGGGATCGATGGCCAACGAAAACGGAGCCGTCCCGACCGGTGAGGCGGCGGACGCTTGCAGCGCGCCTGAAGAGATGGTATAGGCCGCAACCAACCCAAGATTGGTATCCAGTACGTAGAGAAAGTTACCGCTGGGAGATATGGTAAGAGAGTTCGGATGGGTGTAAGTCGGAAACGGGGAACCTGAAATCTCAGTGAGGGCCCCGCTGCTGGAATTGATGGAATAAACCGAGATGTCGTTCGATTCGTTATTGGCCACAAATAAGAAACTGCCGGCGCTGTCCATGGCTAGAGACTGAGGACTCAGTCCGGTTGAAGTGCGGGGCATCATTTCCGTCAGTGCACCGGAGCTGCCGTCTATCTTGAAGAGAGAAATGGTGTTGTCGGCTGTATTGGAGACGTAAAGGAACTGCTTCGTAGGATTCACCTGGATGGAGAAAGGCGAATTTCCCGTTGCGAAGGGCGAGCCCAGAATATTGGTAGAGCTGCCGGACGTGTTATCAACGCGATACGAGGCGACTCCTAGATTGGGCACCGTCACGTAGACGACATGGGAAGCGGAGGTGGAGGAGAAGAAAGAATTACAGCCAGCCAGACCCGCCAGCGCAACGCAGACTGCCAGCAGAGCCATTGCCTTCTTTTGCATCATCAAACCCTTTCGGAAAGCGCGTCTACCGATCATCTGGAAAATGCGCCAAGGAGAGGCTCAGAGTTTCGCTCCATGCGCCCGCTACTTTGTTTGCGGCGAATCATTTACCGCCAAATTGAAAAACCAATCCTGTAGAGACTCTTATGTTATTCTGCGTGACGTCGAAATTACTGTTGTTTACATAATCCACTTGAAGTATGCGGACGGCAAGCTGGGGACGCCAGTTCTTTTGCACTCCGCCTCCAAATGCGAAGGCGCGGCCCAGGCTCGAATAGCCCGGGAATAACAAGGCTTCCGGGATCCCAAATCGTTCTCTCCCTTTTCCCCAAAGCCCGCGGACGAAAAAGGTGTAGCCTTTCTTGTCAAACGTTAGCTGCGGGCCGACTATAAAGTTGTACACGGTCAAATGGGAACCGTAGTTTCCGCTTGCATCTACCACTACCCCGAGCGCGTGATATTGCCGGGAGCGCAACAGGTGAGGCACGCTTAGCGATAGATTTCCGCCATTCAGATTCGAATCATCCGCGAAACCGATGGTCGTGCTGTCGAAATGCATGTAGGAATAGCCGGCGAAGAGTTCCATATGAACCGGAATTTCCTGTGCGGACGAAGACGAGCAACAAAAGACAACCAGGAAAATAAGGCCCAACGCGGCCGCGGCCGTAGTCTTAAGGCGTGTACCTTGTCGGATTGTCATCAGGATGGAGTTACCAGCTTTCCCCCAGCGTGGGAGCTGCGCAAAAGGCAATATAGCAGTTCGATTTGTTGTCATGCTTGTCTTGTGGGGTCCGAGTCAAACTTTCAGCATCCTGGGAGCAACTTCACGCCTTGGCTTCACCAAAATGGATTATCGCCAGGGGCTTTTTCTCATGGCTTAGATGCAAGGTTCTCAATAGTTTGGTAAGTCCAATTTAAACACGATTTTACCGGAAGTTGGTGGCGGAGTTTCTAAGGCAGTGTAATTGTTTGTAAAGGCCCACAATGTGCCGGGTCTTTGAACAACATACAGCCCTAAGACCTTTGTTTCATATTGACTTGGAGTCATTGCGGTCCTAACAGGTGGCGACAAACGCACGGGCCCGTCGCCTCCGTGGAATGACAAAATGATTGGGGCAAACTATGGACCACTATCGGGTGTTAAAAGAGATAGGCTCCGGGGGAATGGGCGAAGTCTATCGCGCCACCGATGATCGCCTGGGGCGTGACGTTGCTATCCAGGTACTGAAAGCCTCGCTGGCGCACGACCGCGACCGTGCTGCGCCGGGTTGAACTGGAAGCCCGCTCTGCCGTTCTTCTGAATCATCCCAATATCGTCGTGTGCCGTCATCGACGTGGCACCTCCTGGTGAGAGATGCCGATCCACGCGCAGACAGCTAACTAGTGTAGTGTCCAACAAATAACTGGACAACATAAGGAGATGTCATTATGCTGAAGTCATGCCACGTCCCGCTTCCGCACTGGTCCTCCCAGAAGCCGACCAACAGCAACTTCGACAATGG
>Ga0182024_10007783_pt1 | contig 22994 bp, 35 predicted proteins | sample P32metaG_FD_120480 | JGI IMG/M metagenome (GOLD analysis project Ga0182024, IMG submission 120480) | Permafrost microbial communities from Stordalen Mire, Sweden - P3-2 metaG (Illumina Assembly) | ecosystem: Environmental > Terrestrial > Soil > Wetlands > Permafrost | place: Sweden: Stordalen... | reverse complement strand
TACTTCTACAACTTGGTTTTCCTTCTCAAGAGTAAATGTTACACTAATCAAACCTCTGTCGCTATTTTTAACCTTAGATTCCTTAGCTTTTTTTGCTTCACTTGAACCAGAACGATAGAAAGTAAACTTCCCATCCTCACCAGAAGCCATTGATGGCCGTTCTAAATTTAAACTTTCGTGACCATTAATCCTAAATAATCCAATATCCTTACCATCTATACTAACCTTAGCGGTACAACGCCTAGAATTGCAGTTTTGTAAGTTTAAAGTATATTGAGTCCCGTGAGCCAACTTAACATAACCAACTGAGCTTTCTTCACCTTGTGGTACTGAACAAATAAAGTTTTCTATTTTCATAAATTTTAACCCTTATATTCCTTGTAATTCATCTGCTTTATTATGAAACATATGACCTAATAGCCTTAATTGATCAACTGTGCAATTCAATATTGCTAACCTCATATCTATTGCGGAATTGTTTGATTGTATTTTTATATAACAAGAACTATTATTTTCAACGGAAATTTCCCATTTATCATCTCCACAGTATACTAAACTTGGCTCAATGCGTTTTGGTTTTTTTGTTGCCATAAAACAAAGCGGCTAGTTGAAAAACCGCAATGTTGCTTTGGTCTAAGAAGAAACTATATTTACTGAGAACATATAGCTGTACTATTAGACCGAAATTGGATATGTTTGAATTAAACCACGTTTATTTCGTTTGAGATTATTGACTACACGGCTTGCTACGCTTTTAGAGCCAACAACTTTCTCTCGAAACACGCCATCGCGATACCACTCTACAATATATTTAGTGGTGGTGATTGGAATATTAATTTTCTTAATCATTTAACTTTTCCTTTAAAATTTCCTAGAATGGAATATCATCATCTGCTGGGACTTGAATCTTACCTCTTTGGACCTGGTTTGAAGCCTTGGGTTTTTCTACAGGTTTACTGACTTGAGAAGGTTTATTTTCTTGCTTTACTGGTGGACTATTGTCTTCGGCCTCACTTTCATTCTGTTTTGGAGAGTCCATAAACTCTACCTTATCTACTTTAACAATTAACTTAGAGCGTTTTTCGTTGGTTTCCTTATCGAGCCACTTGTCCTGATGTAATCTGCCATCTATGCCAACTAGTCTGCCCTTAGACCCATATTTTTTAATAAACTGAGCTTGACTACCAAATAAAACACAATCTATAAAAGATACCTCTTCCTGTTTTTGACCATCTTTGATCCAGACATTGTTAACGGCGATTGTAAACTTTACCATTTGATTATCGTTGGATAATTCTACAAACTCTGGATCTTTTACAAAGCGTCCTGTCAACACTGCTCTATTTAAGCTATTACTCATAATTTAAAAACCTCACCTGATTTTATCATGGCTTTATCTTCATAATTTGAAATAAGCCTTCTATATATTTCTGCCTTACTGCATTCCAAAACGCCTATTAAGTCATTATATCTATGGTACTTTTCACCATGTAGATTAACAAAACTATTTACTATAGTGCAAATAACATAATTTAAATCACCTTTCGCTTGATTTTCGTCAAAATCGCCGCCCTCAATTGGTTCTCCACCCAAAAAATCTTGACCTAGGGATTCTACAATATGTCCAATTTGTTTATCAAAATGATACCTACGTGACTCTTGAATATATGGCATTTAGGTTAATTCTCCATCGGTTTCTTCCGAATCTTCATCATCCCCTTCATTTTGGTTCATCGACTTGATTTGTTTGAGAACCGACTCCATATTGATTGTGATTTTTCCGGCCCTTAAAGAAAGTGGCAAAGCATCAACGACTCGGTACTCCAATTCTTTTTCCAGCTTCCTAACCCCAACCTCATCATTAATATCCATATCAATATGATTCATTACAACAGTTTTTACTATTTCACCAATTTTCCTTACGTCATTTTCGCCAAGTTTTCCATTGAGGCCCTCTATGCTAGAATAAAGTATATTGGCCAAAACCCCTAAATCACTGGTTAATAGTAGCGTTTTTTCGGCTTCTTTAATGTCTTGTTTAATATTATCTATTTTAGAATTTACCCCATTTATAATATGGTTTAATAAGTCTTCGGTCATTTTATCGGGATCGGCAAACCCTGAGGCTTCATTTAGTACGGGTTTAGTCATATAGCGAATTGCACCTAAAACCGCATGATATTCTTTTAGTTTACCATTGATTATACTTATCGTATTCCCAATAATCGTACTTGCTATAACAATGTCGTTAAGTCTATCGTGAAGATCAATCTCAGCAAATTTCGCATGAAACTCATCGTTATTTATCTCGGTATTGATAGGATAGGCTTCAATTACTGGTTCTTGAAACTCAATAGTTTTGCCTAGGTCAAAGAAATAAATAACAAAATTAGTGGTTTTTTCTCGTTCTCCATCCAACGAAACACTCTGTGTTGTCTGTATATTCGACCCATAGGGTATAATAAACCGTCCTAAGTGTTCTAACCCATCAATTTCTCCGGGGTGCTGGTGTAGAATCAGGGGTTTAAAAAGAATTGAATCTATATCTTTTTCAGTAATACTCATTAGGTTAATATCGACCCGCCATGTCTACAGGATGAGAGCAATTTTCGCGATTGAAATAAATATCAAAAAATCTCTTTATACTATCACTATGTAGGATTTGTGACAGACGACTGGCTGTAAAGCCTAACTTAGAAGAAAGTTGTTCTAGGTTTTTAGATTCTTTGCCTTTGCATCTGGGTAAAATATATTCTTTAATTAAAACCCTTTTTGCTTGATCCTGTTTATTATTAAGATCTGAAAATTGCTCATCTGCTTTAATTTGTAGATAGGTATCCAAATCATCCCAGTCAACCCTATCTATATCTTTATTTTTAGTTACCCAGTTTTTACCAAAAACCCTATCTAATGGAACTTGTTCGGGGCTAGATGTATTCTTAAAAAACGCTGGATCTAACCCTAGCTCTGTTATCTTACCTTCGATAAGTTCTGGCGTAACTTCCATTTGTGTTTTTTGTAGACCTTTAATAATTTTCGCCACTAATAACCTTTTTGAACTATTTACCCTAATATGTCTATTTAGCCTTCTAGTGTCATCTATCATCCTAAAAAAACAAAGTTGTGCTATATAAAGGTCTTGTTTAGATATATCGACTTTAGTTGGGTCCAGCTTTAGAACTATCTCGGGAATATAGCTAGAGGCTTCATCTATTATGGTTTTAATATCTAGTCTGTATTTTAATTTGTCGATTTTCCAATTTGCCGCCAAAAACGCAATCCGATTCCTAACCCTTGAGAGGCTTTGTACGATTAATTCTTTCTGCTGGTCGTTCAATCGCGTTTGGTCTTGAGAAATCGTAGATATCGACTCCATTTGTGACCTTGGCGTATCTTCGATCATTTTGTTTGTTATTCCAAACGACGAGACAAGGGAAGGTGCGATTGACAGATAGCTCATTTTCTAAAATTCTCTTTTCTGGGTTACATAGATCTTCAACGTAAATATCTATTGTGTCTTTTAGGGAAATTGTGTCTTGTCCCAAAATTCCAACCCATAAGATCCTTTTATATTTGGTTCCTAAGAATGGCGTAGTGGTATTTTCTAATACTAACGGTAGCTTCATTTTATTTTATAATTTTAATCATTTCTGTTAGTTAATTTTATCAACGAAAAAACCCCAGGATTGGGGCTTTTAGGTTAGCAGCGTGTGTTCATTATGTTAATTATGTTAATGATGTAAAAAGCCGGGTAACTGGTGCTCCGGGGAAAGCATAGACAAAATCGCCAGATGGACCAACTGCGTAATCTTTGGGGTATACATACACTAGGTTTTGTTGGCCATCCCCGAACTCCATAACGCCTAGGTCAGTAAAACCTGAGCCTTTATTCGGTACTCGATCTTCTACTTCTCCGTGACTAAGTATTGGTTCGCCTTCGCCTAATGGGAAGGTAACAAGTGGGCTTTCGAGGGTTAAAACCACATCCAATGCTAGATCATCCACATGACCAAGCGAAACATTGGTTAACATTTCACGAACCCCAGTTGGGTAGTTCTCAGGTGTCCCAGTGATGATTGGAACCCAGCCGGTCTGAGCATTACTATGAGTAGCCATTTTAAGCCTCTTTCTTTTATACTTTTAAATTTTAGATATATCTCCCTAGATATACAGTATGGCGAATAAAAATTATTTTTGTGATTATTTCAAATATAAAATATTTAAGCTGAAACTACCGTAGTCCCGCTTTCCACATACCCAGGGTTATTTATTAAGACACAGAAGACTTTATGGGTTTTTGCCCCATTGACCAAGTTTTGCTTATTATTTGTAGCTTTAATATTAGTTACGAGTGGACCAGCCACAACCATGTCGATTTGTACAGCATCAGTATCAAAAGTGTTAGAATCAATTGTGGCCCCATCTGTTCCTTGATAAACGTTTAACCAAGCCCCATTTGTATACGTACCAGAAAAATGGTTATCTTTATAGATTACATTTTGAGCATTTATCACAGTAGAATTAGCATCAGATGTTGTGGCCCATGCAAAAAGCTGGTTATTATAAGCACAGCAATATTGGCAAAGTGCAAACCTAATTGAGGTTTTTCCGTTAAGGTTATGTAGTTTTGAATTAGCTATAAGTACATATTTAGACTGGTCTTCCACTCGGCACATGTGTTCTTGGGCACTAGTTGTAGTAGTAAGGTTTAAAACCACAATTGATGTAGAAGTTCCGCTATATAATCCATTAGCCCTTAGTTCATTTGTTGTTGTGCAATCTTGAACTAAAAGTTGATTTGTGGCAGCCACGCAATTTAAAGCATTATCCACATTTCGGAAATTACAATTCTTAACAACTAAGTTGGTGCAAGCTGGCGTCAGCGACATAACGTCCACTTTTGGTGCTGTCCCAGGGGTAATAGGTAATGGAACAGTAGAATCAAACTCTACGTTCTCGACAACCCCATCCGCACCAGCCCAATCAAGTAGTGTAGAACTACCAGCCGAAGGAACTCGCACTAACCTTGCTTTTGTTGGCCCTAATCCTTGGATTGTGACGCCTGATGTAGAAACAACTATTGGAGCATTGGTTTGAAAAACATAGGCATTAGGTAGAGTTATAATCGTTGCGGTTTTTAACCCGTTTAATGCAGTTTGAAGATTTTCACCCATCGTCAAGGGTAAAATATGACGAGTGTCATCTTGAACAAGAACAACTTGGGTTTTTGCGGTTTCGCCATCAGGTGTTATCGTAATTGTATATAACCCAGAAGTTGTATAGATATGGGCAGCATTATATCCATAAAGTGTGTTATACTCAGAGGTTGGATCACCGAAGTCAAAAACCGCTGGAACTCCATCATTATTTATATGAAAACCCTTATTAACAGTTGTAGTAAAATTTGGTACAACTGGTGCTGGAACCCCAGTAAATGCAAATGAATGTAAATTGCAACAACCAGAAGTTTTCGCCGCTGAGACTAAAACTAAATCGTGTACACCCGTAACTCCTGAAACTTTTGTAGACTGAGTATCGTAGTTATACCAGCCACCAGAAGCCGCTGGACCGGTGCCTTTAACTGTTAAAACCCCAAGCAATATCCCCGTGGGAGAATCAATCCTTATTTCTAGGTTTTGCTCAGCATTTTCGTTAGCACAACCAACCTCAGCAACGAATTCAGTTACACCAATCCCAAAATCGATAGAAGTTACCTTTATCCACTCGCCGAGTGTAAAATAACCAGTCGCGGTAGGTGGACCTATCTTTTCAGTTGGAAGTGGTACAAGTTTGATTCCAGGGGCAGCAGAGTTGAATTTTGTGGCGTCGAAATTTGAGGAGGCTAAAGTTGGCATATTTTGTCCTAGGTTAATATACTAAATCGCAGATATTATATACAACCTAAATTAACAAAATGAGAATTATTTAATTTTTTGGAGATTATTTTGTGGGAGGACAAAAGACCATTGGGGTGATTTCATTCATGGCTTTTGCTTCTGCGACAACCTTTTTCATAATAATAACCATGATAGAGGCAGAGTCTCTTTGTTTTTGTGTTACAAGTGGATCTGTACTAATCGCACGTTCACCTAGTAAAATGATTAGTCTTGCTCGTTCATTTGCATTAATGGTTAAATTATCTAGTTTTTCTAGAAGAAGATCCATTTCATGGAATTGAGGATCTGGATGGTGTAAATCGCTGGAAATTCTAGCTTGGACTGAGGCCCATAGTGGGCTGACTTGTGTTTGCATTATGATGATTTGTTGCTCTAGTACTCGTATACGATCTTCGTTTTTTGCAGCACTTGCTTCTTTAAAATCTACGCTTTTTTCAGAATGTCTAGATCTTCTATCAACCCACCACATAAATATTGTGAAAAACCACCCTAGAACAACGAGAACTAATGATATTATATATGGGAGCATTAAACAATATACAAATTATTTAGAAGATAAAATTTCTTCAATAATTGAGATATATTTAAATAAATCATCCATATCTTTCGGTTTTTGAACCGCATCTATATACTCTAATCCTACAATACCAATAATATTTTGTCCGTTTTTTACAGGACAGACAATAACATTAGCAACTCCACCACTTATCAATAATCTTTTAAACTTACCATCTGACAATTCTGATACAGTTACGAACACTGGCTGATATTCTTTTAATAACTGCATTTCACATGGCAACAAACTTATCGGGATATTCTGCCAATTCATCGCCTGTAAGTTAGTAGCATGACCTGCTGATTCTGCAACCCTACTTATCTTTAGAAGTTCTGATCCATCTATGAGATATGTGCCATTGTGGATTAAGCTGAGTTCGCTTCTATCGCTGCCGAATTTAGTTCTTATTTCTACCAAAAGAGACTGAATGCGTTCATTTTTATTAACGCTCATTACTATATTTGGATATTTATTTTTAACTTTTAATAAAGACCGAGCTTTAGTATACCAATATGTCAATAATCCTACCAATGCAGGAATCACAACGTAGGACATAACATTTTGAATAAGGTCGTGTAAAAAACTCATTGCGTGGCCTTAAATTTAAAGTATAATAATTATTCTTGATTATTTAACAAATTTTCATAGGAATGTACAATATTAGCAGCTACACTCCAAGTCACGCCAAAAACATCACAACCCCCACGAGAAAAACCACTAATAACCTCCACCGATGGATTTCTTACATAAACCTTCACAGCACACCCAGCTTTACTTTTCAGGTTTCTCATCTTTATAACCTGATCGGCATGGCTAATTTTGCTATCGTCAAAAAACCCAAGCGATGTTGATACAATCGGCATTCTAGTTGAAGCTATAATCCTGCAAAGTCTAGCCGAAACCGTGTCATCTATATTAGAGGCGTTTTGATCTATAACGTATTTTATACTTAAATCAAGTTTATTTGATATAGCAACCAAACTTTGTGCGTCGTCGTAAAGTCGTTTCCAATCTTTGTCTAAAACCCAATGGTAAGGAATGACAACTTCGACCTCATGAGCACCTTTTTCTTTGGCGTCGTGCAACATATAATTACGCACACCCATAGAAGATACGCCAAAAGGGTAGTCTATTGCACAAATCGCAGTTATTTCTTTATCACCGAAATTTGGTTTATTGATTGCGGCGACTAGATCTTCTAACCTAGAAGGTTGAACTACAATGCCACGAAAACCATGTTCGCCAGCCACAGCAACAACACTGTTTAAATTCGGGTTTCCATCTATAGCATGTAAATCGACATTTCCACAGTAATCAAACCTTTTAATTTCATCCTCGTTTGGTGTGGGAGGAAGTGGTTCTTCTACCATGGTACGCCACCTTTCAACCGAAATAGATTTTTATTACGAGTATTTATACATGTAGTTTTAAAAATTGACAAATGGTTTAGCTCGGTATACCTAAGCTCGCTGAAACCAACGTTTGATTATTTCTTCCACTGACGTATCTTCAGCCGCTAATAGGGTTTGTATCTCTGCTTCAAAACCTATATCGACTTTGGTACCCATTTGTTTTAATATTTCTTTGGCCTCATTAATTTTACAACGGTTTTTTTCTAATACAACCTCTGAATCGTCTATCCTTAGGAACCCATCCAAAAAGTCGCAGCATTCAATATGGGCGATTTTCTCCTTTTTAAAAAAATCACCGAATAATGAGTATTTTCCATCCTCGGATTGACAGGTTAGGGGAAATGAAAAAACCGCAATCTGTTTGTTTTTAGATAGCGGTTTGTGGCAAATGAAACAGTTTTTGGTTTTTATAATACTATCCAAATCTAGGAATTGTCGGCTTTGGAGAAAAACGCTGGCCTAAAGAATTTTCGTATAAAAGATTTGATTTCGCAATTATTTCTTTTCTCTGTTGCGTTATTTTCTTTTTATTTATACTTTGGTTTATTTTTTCTCTTTTTGGTGGAGTTAATCTATTTGTTATATCACTGACAGCCATAATAATTCTGTCAAAACTAACACCATATTTTTTAGATAGAGTTTTAATGCCAATATATTTATTTTCAGTATATTCTCTTCGTATTTTTTCAACATCATCAGCACTTAATATTTTTGGCCGAGATAAAATTAATTCTTCTGTATTAAATGGCAGTGCAGAATATTCTCGATTTGTCTTATTTTTCAACCATTTTTCATTAGAGTACTTTTCCTTGGTTCTATTATCACATTTTGCATGAAAAACATTGTGGCAAGTGGCACATAAAACCACCAAATCTGCATCCCTTTCATTGCCTAATCTCTCATACGTGTTATGATGAACCGTTAAATTATCTGTCCGACAACATAATTGACAATGATTATCTGCTCTAGATAGGGCCGCATTGCGTATGATTAGCCAAGCATCAGATTTCATATATTCATTATAAATTAATTGTTGTGTTGTCATTTTTGGTCTAACCCTTGGAATTCAAACGCCCTTATTTACTGTTATACAATCAATATCGACTTTTAATTTGGATTATTTAATCTACTTTTAACTATCTCTGATATCACTTTACTAAGCCATTTTTGATCATCGCTTCCAAATATACTCTTAGCTGATTTTCTTAATTGTTTAAAATGATCAATAGTTATCTCAAGTGATACATTCAAAACACAAGTGTCATCTGGTTTTGGATCATCAAACATTTTCAATTCCTAGTATGTCCTTAATACCATTTTTAATGTTTTTTTCACCTTCAGAAAACCCATGGCTATATATTCTCTTAAATAAAGGATGTTCTAATGGTTCTTTGCAAAAGTTACAGTATACAAATTCTGGGCAAGATTGACTATATCCTACTAGGTTGTGACATTTTGGACACTTTAATTCTAATTTCACTTTTAAACCCTTTTAATATTTAGACCTATCCTTGAAGTACCCCACCCACAAGGGGTGGGGATTCTCAGTTCAGCGATGACTGCAAACTGAATTGTGCTTTCGCAAAATCAGTTTGTCTTACATCATCTCCCTGAGCGTTAGTTAGGACACTTCCTGCCCTACTTTTAATGTTATGGCTTGCGTTCAAATCCCTATCCATTACCAGCCCACAATGAGGACAGCAATGGATACGGTCAGCAAGCGTCTTTGGAACTACTTCTCCGCAACCTGAACACCGTTGCGAGGTTCCTCTTGGATTCACCAATACCACCGCCCCATTAGCACTTTCAGCCTTATAGGTTGTGAACTGTATTAGTTTGTTCCAAGAAGCATCTCCAATGTGTTTTGCCAGACAATGGTTCTTCATCATTCCAGCAATGTTGAGGTCTTCAAAAACAATAGTCCCGTATTTCTTGACCAAAGCCGTAGATGTCTTATGCAGAAAGTCGTCTCTCTGCCGTCTAATCTTACGGTGAACTTTAGCAACTTTAGTTCGTTGTTTGTTCCGTCGATTTGAGCCTTTAATCTTACAGCTCAATCGTCTCTGCACAGTCGCCAGTTTCTTTTGTGACTTGACCAGCGTTCTTGGGTTTTCGATTATGCTGCCATCGGACATAGTGGCGAACGTAGTCAGTCCAACGTCTATCCCTACAGACGGTTTAGTGCTTGCGACCTTGACGGCAACAGGTGTTTCGCAAGTCAGCACAACAAACCATTGGTCTACGTCTTTGACGATGGCACAAGTTTTAATCTTGCCTTCAACTGGACGGCTCAATTTGAGTTTGACATCACCAATCTTTGAGAGGCGGATACGACCGTCCAGAAGTTTGAAACCTGACTGCGGATAGCAGAATGATTTGAAACGACGATCATTCTTGAATCTTGGAAATCCCACCCGTCGCTTGGATTTTAGTCCAGTAAAGAAGTTTTTGAACGACTTGTCCAATCGCTTGAGAACATCCTGTAGAACTTGACTATGAACCTGCTCCTGCCATTCGTTCTTTTTGTCTGACAGAGCGTTGGCTTGTTGAACATAAGTGACAGAGGTTTTGTCGGCTTTGTATTTGTCGATGCGTTCGGCAAGAGAAGCATTGTACAGATAGCGACAAGTCACAAGAGTACGTTCTAACGTAGCCTCCTGTGTCTTGTTCGGAACCAATCTGTATTTGAATGCTTTCATAGTTTAATCTGCTGTCTTCTGGTCTTCGGTGTACCGTTTGATTATCTCTGCTGAAACTGCACCTGCTGACCCGTAATAAGTTCCGTCGCTCCAAAGCTCGCTTCCCCAAAGCTTCTGGCTTTTGAGGTTCGAGAACTTCCTAAAAACATCGACAGCCAAGATTGACTTCAATGATAAAGAGAATTATATGAGACAAATAAGAGAATAATCTTAATTAAACCGTAAGTAATCATAGTTGCACAAGCAGTTGTAAATCGCTAGATAACATAAGTAACCTTTCTTATGGTTTTGCATTTTCTTGTATTTTAGTATTTAATTAAAACCAAGAAAACCATAGATATGTGTTATATCGAAAGTCTCTGATAACTGAACGCTTTAATTCTTGTTGTCTTTTTATTTTCTTTAGATATGACTATATCGACAGGTGAAAATCGACTGTTTAATCTAAAATTTAAAGATTTAAAATTATTTTTCAAATAGTGGTTTTAAACGTTAATAATGCGGTTGTGGCTGGTAGAAAAATGCAAGAATTATTTATCTATTTTTCACTATTATTCTTCCTTTGCGGTTTTCATCGCCCGCTCAAGCTGAAAAACCGCGTATTTTACCCTATCTTCCAAACCCTCTTTGCTGTTGTGTTCACTTGGGTTTATTGATTCTTTTAAAAAACTAAGGACGAATTCAATTTCACCTAAAAGTTTTGCGTTTTTTGGCATGATATCTCCTTGTTGGTGTGTTCAGAGAAGATATTATACAAGTTATACATATTTACGACTCTCTTTTAAGATTCTTTGTTTAAACTTACTAATGGGTTTTTTAAGCTGATCTATAATCATCCTGTGATATCTAAGTAAATCTTCTGATCTTGGACACCTACAAATTCCAGTAGCAGTATCTTCTACAAAATCTCTAAATTCTACTGGGATACGCTTCAAAATATTAGACTTTTTACCCTGATATTGGTTTTCTGTCATAAAGCGGCTTGAAGTTCACGACTCTTCTTTTCGTTTTAGCCGCTATAAAATCAGTTCTGATAAACTTTATGTTTTTTACTTAGTTTGTTACCGAACTCAACAATACTGTTATATGTATCTTGGTCTAATAATTGTTTCGCTGCTTGTTTGAATAAAAACCCATTACCCTCACCTTTACTTTCTTTGATTCGTCGATTGAGTAAATGCAGATGGGTTGTACTTTCGCGGATTAGGCATTTTAAGTTCGCCCATTCGGTTGGATCGATATACACACCATCTTTCTTTTGCGTGGCTCTAGCTTGATCGTATTGATGCTGTGCCACTATAATTTTTTGTTGAAGTTCATCACGGTCTTTTTCCAATTCTGATATTTCACTTGTCATTTTTTCTCTTGGGTTAGAAATTTGGACCATCTACCTCTTCGTCTATTGGATTTCCGGGTAATTCTGCATTAAACTGAATCTGCGGTTTTGTATGATTTTTTTTGACTTCATCTACATATCCTCCTGCAAATTGTACGAAAAAAGCATCGTTTTTAATAACGTCGATTGCACTAGGTTGTGGGTCAAAATTGCCAGAGTACATATAAGGTGAGGCTTTTTTACCTTTAACAACAACTGGTTTTTTAGGTTCAGATTGTTGCCCGACATAACCAGACAACATAATTGCATGATCCAAAAACCACCCTATATTGTTTGGATAAGCCAAATTGTCTATAACACCCCTGGGAATAGAACGATACTTAAATTCACTATCAATTTTACGAAGAAAATCAACTAATTTTACTAGATATTCTTTTTCTGTCATATATTTAATTTTTCAGTTGGTTGAGGAAATTAATAAGTTGTGGCGTTTTTTGAAATCGCAAATCCTTATATTTTTCCATAACTTCTTTTATTTCTAAACGTGGAATAATCTCATATTTTTTATTTAAAACCCCAATCCTCCTAAGAATTATTAAGCAGTCTTGATTATATGAATGGATTTTACGTAGCAAATCCTCGTTGTTTACATTTAAAGTTTGAACCCAAGTTAATTTGTTAGTTACAAAATCCCTAAATTTTATTAGATCTCTATTCAATTAAGAAGCGGTTTGGGTTTATTAGCGAACAAATATTCCATAGCTTTAACTGTAAGCATTCTACCGTTCTTTAATTTGACAAGAAGATCTTTTCTTAATAAAAACGGTTCTATAACCGACTCAACAGTATTTTTATCTTCACCCATAGTACTACAAATATTATTCACACCAGTAGGACCACCAGCGAATTTTTCATACAAAACCTGCATATATTTAACATCCTGTTGTGTAAAACCGCCATCATAAATTCCTTCTAGATCCAAAGCGTTCCTTAAACATTGTTCTGATACAAGGTTGTGGTTTTTTACTTGGGCATAGTCACGTATACGAGAAAGAAGGCGATTAACATTACGGGGGATACCCCGAGAACAATTAGCTAGATTTTTATAAAGTTGTTCATTTTCAAACCTTATCTTTAGTTTTTCTGCATTTGCCTTAGTCAAAGCTGTAATTTGTTCATCATTATATTCTTCCAAGGTGTGAATTATACCGAACCTATTTCTTAATGGTTCTGATAAATCGCCAAGTTTAGTTGTAGTTCCGATTAAACAATAGGGATTTATATCAATGTGCATCAATTGATTACGGGCTAGCTTTAGTGTAACCTTAAAATCAACCATTGAAGGATATAGAGATTCTTGAAGTTTAATATTTAACCCATGGATTTCATCTATATGTAAAATAGAATTGACCGCAAGTTTGGTTAAAACCTCCAACAAATCAGCAACAGATTTAACACTGGGGGCCATAATGGTTTTACATTCAGTCCCATATTCATTAGCTATGACTTTCGCTATCGATGATTTTCCTATGCCTGGAATTCCATTAATACAAATAGATGTTAATGGTTCGTCTCGTTCTTTGCTTGCTGTAATTGCTATTCGAAGTTTTTCTTTTAGTCGTTCTTGCCCTATATATTCGTCAAATGAATTGGGGTAAAGAATATTTTCGAAATGTTCTTTTTCTTGGGTTTTTTCTGGCATTAAATTCTAATCTTCGATATCAAGAGTAATAATTTCAATAGCATTTTCTATTTCATCAGTCATACAGTTGTCAGCCTCCCATGGGTTTTCTTCTCCTGGTATACATTCATATGTACAGTTTTCGACCTCTTCTTTAATTTCCAGAGCTTCTCTGCGGGTTTTACATAATTTAACTATTTTTGCCCGTACCGTATTAGCACCATCAGGAAACTGCTCAATATATCTTACTAAGACCATATGAGCTAAATGTCCAGTTGGTTCAAAATCTATCTCTACTGGCATTGAATCGTGAAGTGGATTTCGGTATAAAGCGATAGGTATAAAAGCCACGCATTCATCCGCCCTATGAATAACCACATTACCTTCTTTGTCCTCACGGAACTCGCGTTCGTGTTCTGAAAAATCAACCGGGGCTTCTATATCGTCAGTCTCTTCTATTTCTTCTCGTTGAATTTGCTGTTCGAGTTGTTCTAATTCATCTTCTTCTAAATCCTCCAAGGCTTTATACTTATGTGACATCAACACTATTTCATCATTTTCAAACTCAAGATATAAATTTGGCATTTTTGTTAATAAAACTTTCTTTGTAGTTCATCTGAAACCCTAAGCCATAAATTACCACCGTCTGCCAATTTATCCATTTTAAGGGCTTTTTTCTCATTAACTTCTCTTATGCAAGTAAAACACATTGCCAATAAACATTTATTTTTTATAGATTCATCACTAGCCAAAGATCTCCATTCACTAAGCTCAGTCCAGAATTTAGCAAATAAACTGTCTCTTGGGGTTTTTTCACTAATTTCAATACTAAAATCTCTATTGATCTGAATTAATAAATCACCGTTTTCATCAGGGATTGAAAATAAAGCATCGGGTTTAATTAAAATTGGCATTTTATCCTTATTTTTTTGGCCACAGTAGCTCTGTAAACACTTCCATGAGATATTTCTCTGCGATTTTGCCTATACCTGAAAAGCTAGATTCGCTGTTACCAGCAACATTAAGAATGCGAATATCTAGTCCCTCTATCCATCTAGCTACCAATCGGGGAGAGATAGGATTTTCTAGATCTACATCCAAATGAGGTTTGTTATAAATCTTAATAGCTTTAAGTGTGCAGATTTCACCCGGAGAGTTTTTGTAGTAGAAAATTCGTAACGTGGCATCTGTATGTTGAACATTTAACCATGTGCGATCTTTGTAATTTTGGCTGTCTATTTCTGTCAAATGGTATCTTTGTATTAACTCTGGACGAAAACCAGACTGGGTTCTACAACCACGGGTCACAAATCCACCAGTTTGTAAACCTAAGACTGAGGCGACCAAGAGGGCTGCTTGATCGACACCACTGGCCGCCCCACTCCATACTGTAATTTTTCGCATTATTCCCAATCTTCATATCTTCTAGACATACAAACACAATCACTGATGACAAAATCTGGTATTGAAGTTAAATTAAACTTTTTAAAAAGCCTGACTGTACTGTGTATTTCCGATATTTCCACAGCGTGAAAAATCATCGTCCCATCAGAATTTCTGTGGTTATCTATTATATCTATACCTATTTTAGTATTTAACTTTGCGTTTTCTAGGCGTTCACAGCTTCTTGGATAAAACGCTTTAGTCCAGTCGAACATCTTTTTCCAAATACCCAATGAATATTTAGTACCAAAAGGTTTTAAGGTATACGTGCGAGTTTCTACAGCTTCGGTTCTATTGTAACGGCTTATGGGAATAATGCTAGAAATAACTGGTAAAGGTGGAGGAGTATTGCGTTGCTTTTCCGCTTCTATCAAATCATTCTGCCTTTTGATCTCAGCTTCCTCTAAAGCTTTTCTAACCAAGATATCATGAATACACATAGGACTGCCGAGTTGTTTGATGTAATTTCCATTTTTCATCCTCAAAAACCCATGATATTTTTCACTTGGTCTATATCTCTTGGGTTTTTCTACAGTCTCTATAACCGCACCCTCTGTATCTAAAGTTATAAGTTTGATCACGAAATATTAGCCTCCACTTCTAAACCAGATAAGATATCTTTTATTTCATTAAAATTATAGATAGTATCGTCTAGTATTAAGCTTCCTTTAGAATAAAAAAGCCCACACATTATATCTACTACATCTTCATTAACTCTATTATTGCAATCTTCAACTATCAATTTTAGTGTTATTAGATCATCATGAAATACTTCTTTCCAATGATCCGAGTAATGCGAACCGAACTCATCATATATCCTGTATCCATATCTACTATGACCAAGTCTATCAACAAAATTAGTTGTCGTGATCGTTACAGTCATAAATTAATCCGTGCAAAGTAAACTATCGTGAATCAAACTATTGTCATTATCTGGTTTTTTAATATTTTCAGGAAACAAACGCTCAATAACTTTATTACTATCTGCTATTAGAGATGTTTGAAAAACTCTATCTATCCACTTACCCACATCGTCTAAATTAACAGTCAGATATGGATCATCAATATTTAAAGTTGGTGTAATATTCAAACGCTTAACTAATTCACTAATTATAGCATCCACAGCGTTTTTAATACCGGTTTCTTTAAGGTTTAATGTTAAATTAGTAAACAAAGAAAACATATTACCATAGCTACGAACACTTGGGTGAAATCTATCATAGTTTTTACCGTCATTTGAATATTCGTAATACACAGACCACGCTGTATCTTCAATTCCAACAGAAAGTCTCCACCAAGTTTGATTATCACCAAAGCAAGATTGAGACCATTCTGTTATTGGACATAATCTAAGCATAAATACCAACTTTTGCTTTTGAATAACTATACCGATCTAACTTTTCTATAAAACTATTAATTCTAGTTAGAGATTCCAGTTTATCCAAAGTAAATAAAACCACATCAATTGGTGGGCTAATCAACTTAAAAGTAGTAGCTAACCTAATCATCTGGCAAACTTTATCCATCTTTAGATTATTGTCTTTACAAAAACCCCTAATTGCAACCATGATATTTTCGCGTGTCCAAATTAAATCTTCTAAAACCACTTTGACTATATCCAGAATAGCAAAATCATCCTTGGTTTTAAACCATAGATCTATATCATTTGGGTTTATCTGAACATTTTTATCATATAGATATTCAGAACCTTCAAAAACCTCCTTAAGATTTCTAGAACCACCAACACAACAACTAATATGTCTGTCGAATAAATCTTGTTGTATTAGACCCTGTAGGATATTAGGATAGAATTGTTGGCCGTATTCGATGGCACGTTTTGAAAGTTCGTCTTTGGAAAAACCCTGCATTCTTTTGCTGTTAATAGCTAAAAGTTTAGATTTACTGTAACGCGGGTTTGAGCGAGTGCATTGTTTAAGATCAAAATGTTTGCACATTTCGACCAAATCAAACCCCTCTCTGCCTTCAGGGTGTTTCCATGAAAGAGTTCCAATTAAATTAATAACTGCTTCAGGAAGCAAGCCATCTCTCTTAAAATCTGAGATATTGGCATATTGATCTGACCTACGCTTACTTAACTTTTGCCCTGCTTCGTCTAAAACCAGAGTCATGTGAGCATATTCGGGCACCGGAAAACCAATCGCTTCAAATAATGCAGCGTGTTTTGGATATGAGTTAAGATGATCGCATCCTTTAGATAGTGGATTGCAACCCGATAAAGCGTCATCTACTACATTAGCTAAGTGAAAAATAGCACTACCATCTGCACGAGCAATAATAAAATCTTCTTGGTTGTCAGGAAATTCAATGTGACCTAAAATAAGATCGTCAAGAATCCAGGGTTTTTGTGGCATCCTAAACATTACGCAACCATCGTGATTTAGATATGCTTTATCTTCCTCGATCAGTTTTTTGATGAAATATTCATAGATAGGAGAACGTTGGCTTTGAAAATGTTGCCTGCTAAAAACCCCTTGTTTTACTTCTTCAATGGTTGGACCTTGGTCCCATTTAACCCCAAGCCATGTCAAACCCTCCATAATATTAATCAAAGACTCAGTGGTTGATTTTTCAGCGTTTGTATCCTCTACACGAAGAATAAAAGGGGCGTTATTTTTTTTAGCGTAACAATATGAAAAAACCGCTGTCTTTCCGTTTCCCAATGAAAGTTGTCCAGATGGACTAGGAGCGAATCGCGTTTTTATCTCATTAAGTGCCATAAATTTCCTTGGTGTTACTTGCTTGCGGAAACTTCTACCCAGGCTGACCCAAACTTATATTTTTTCCAGTCAAAATTATCAACTGTACTATCTACTAAATTTCCTTGATCGTCAATATACCCCCTTACATCGCGAAATATTTTGCCATTTTCTTCTTTTAACAAGATACTACCGACACTAGATTCTCCCCATCCTTCGCTTTGATTTTCATCAGCTTTTTCTGCCTCATTTTCCGTTGTGTGAAAATGTACATTAGCTGAACCATCTCCACCATTTGATACGTGATAGTGTAATCTATATTCTTTTGCCATAATTAAACCCTAATATTTTCCAACATTTCCGCTCTATCAGCTTCGTTAATATGTCGAACCTTCGTAGTCACCCCAAGCCATCCGTTTCTAATACGACGAACCACAACTTGTCCATGTTCATTAGGAGGAGAAATCATTTGACATTTTGCCCATTTGATTCCCTCGTCACCTAAATAAATTAATGCTTTAACCACGAAAAAATCCTTTTTCAGTTGTTCTAAATTCAAATCCATAAAATCTTCCTTTTCTATTGCATAAAACACTGTTCACCGGGTTTACGTCCGGTGTAAAATGACCAATTATTACTTTTCTTATTCTGCCATACTAACTCATTTGAAATATTAATTAAATCGTATTCTAGTTTAATATCGTCAGTTGAAATACCTAGTAGTGTTGCCGCAAGATGTCTGCAAACTTCCAATGAATTTCCATCTGGCCACTCGTCTAATTTATAATTATTGCAAAAATTAACCACTTTATTGTGTTGTGTTTCTGTTAAAAAACCCCACATTCTATCTTTAATAATATGATAGTCTGGTGTATCCTCTTTATCTTCATCTTCATCACTATATAGATCTAATTTACTATAATCAACCTCGTCAAAATCTTCCGTTGTATGAACTAACGCTATAAAGGAATCTTTTTGTTTTGCTAGGTTAAATTTATGATGCGGTCGTGATCCTGAATTTGAAAAACAACTTACATAATCCGTACCATAGTGACCTAGCATTGAGAAATACTTAGCTTCGGTTAATATTGACCCAAATATTTCACACGGTTTTGTTTTTGCTTCGCTAACTATACGTTGTAGATCTCCAGCATATTCTTTGATGATAGATCCTATATGTGAATATAAAAGTTCGGTCTTCATTTGCTTATCTACATAATTACATAGGTGTTTTGCAGTCTTGGTGTTACCTATCATAGGTTTAAGCAAATCTAATCTATCCAAATTATTTTCTTTTAAGTAATAAGGTAGATAATTTATAATATAATGTAATTTTTCTTTACACTCTTCAATATTAGGCTGACAAACTCCCTCTTTGATTTTAATTCTCTGAACAAAACCCATCGCCCCAATTAAAGTTCGAATTTTTTGGTGCTTTTCCTGAACTTTATCAAACCACCCTTCTAATTCTTGTGATGATTCATATGGATCTTTTTTGACAATATCGCCATTTTCATCTTCTTTTTCATATGGTTTTTCATCAGTAAACCTATTTTGCCATTTATGAAACTTGGCATATGACTCTACTAGTTCACTCTGTTCAATTTCTGTGTTTTGTTTTATTTTTGTCATACTAAACTCAAATCATCAATAGTCAGTTATAATTGAATCTAAAACCACCGGTTCTGCATATGGTTGCTCACTTATTACAATGGTTGTATCTTCTCCGTTTTTATCGATGGATTCAAGGATAAGTTCGCCTAACTCTAGTGCAGATAGGTTGTTGGCAGCAATAGAATCAATATTGCAACCAAGATTCATAATATAAATGAACATATTAATATACCGAATCCTTTCCGCTGGGCAAAATTAAGATGGTTTTTTTGCTAAATTTACTCTGTTTTTCATCCATAGATATAATCATATCGCATTTTTCTACCAGTTGATTATAACTACAAAAAACGCTCTGTATCTTTCTCTTTAAAACTTGAGTTGCTAAAATAATAAACTCTTGATTTGATCTGCCGCTTTTTTGAATAAAAACGAAGTTATTAGTTTGAAGTTTTGGTAAAACCACCCTAAGCTTTATTAATTGCTGGATAGATATACCAGTTGACGGTCCAACAAAACCTACTTTCAATTACTCCTCCTCTTGTTGTACCGGCCACGCATAACTAAATTCATATTCTTTTTTCTTTTTAAGATTTAAACAGGTAATTTTTATTGGTTCTTTTTCCTTAACCTCTATTTTAGGCGGTTGATTTTTTATTTTTTCTAACAGGTGTTCATTGTAGCATTTTTCACACCACATTCTATTATTTAATTGATAAACAGTATCAGATTTGGTATATTTTGTGCATCTATTACATGGTGTATAATCTTTAGATCTAATTAGACTAGAGATATAAAGCTGTTCGTCATTTTCATATACTGGTTCTAGTTTATTGGTATATATATAATTATGTATATCAAATTCTAATTCTAGATTTTCGCAACAATCTTTGCACGCTTGTTTTTCGTTGTGCCATTCTAGGGGTTTTTTGTCACCGCATCTTGAACAACAATTATATTCTTCAATATAACTATCAGGTTGCCAATTTACAAAATCCGGATTTTTTAGTGTTGAAAATGAGAATCTAGCATATGGATTGTGGAAAATTCCATGGCCAATCCTAGTTTTATTTAAACTAATATGTATTTCAGAACCGAATAAATCAATAAAGAAATCTTTAACTGCTTCGGTAAAAGTCCCTTCTTCCATTGTGCTTAAATACAGATTAGAGGTGTGGAAGGTAGAAAAATCGTCAGTCGTAAATCCCCAACACCTTCCAACTATCGTATCGTTTTCTTCTAACGTAATTACAAATGTATTATCAGATTGCCCCACTGATAATTTAGCGTATCTACTAACCCCATCATTACCAAAACAACTATCGTGATCAACCCTATAATGCCCCAACATTAAAAATGCTATAGCTGCGGTACTTAAAGTGACTTTAATTTGACGTTTATCACACTTAGCCTTTGCCCAAAGTTGGCCAAGTTCAGCCATAGTATTATTAAGATCAATCCTTTTTTGTGCAGAAACATATTCAGACATATCGCCATTACGCAAAGATGAATCTAAGCATTGGCATATAGTGCTACGAATTTTATTGGTGGCTTTATGGGCTTTGTGGGTTCCGTCTTTAATTAGCGAGCTAGTCAGGATTGATTCTGATATAACTCCTGAAAAAACACCCTGCAATTTATTAAAAATCGGTCTAGTCTGTTCTTTAGTAAGTAATTTTTGCCCTTGGTTTGTTTCAATCATCCTAGATCGCCTAATTCCGCCTATGAACTCCCTTAATCCAGAATGTGTTTTTTGAACCTTATTAAACCATTCTTTTTTATCTGTTAATGTTTGTAAAGAACCATTTCGTTGTGTAAAGGTCGTAAAACTTTCGGCAAATTCATCATAATCTTCAACTAAGATATCATTTTCTTTATTAGTTATCTCAGGTGTGTCCATGTCAAATTCCTTCGTTTCTGTTAAAACTGATGTTGGCAATCTGGGCATTTAAATTTATTATTGAAAATCACGTCATAATTAAAAGATTTAGTACAAGCTGGACATAAAAGTCGGTTCTTATCTTCTATTGTTGGGGTGTTTGTAGCTTTAGCCTTCGTCTCCACAAAACCTGTGGAAGTAGCCAACCAAGCTTTGTTGGGGTTTGTTGTGCCCGTTTTTTTTATAGGTGATTGAAAACCGTAACTTCCCTGACTTCTGTAGACTTCACAGCGTTTTTTGCGTTCTTCTTCCTCTAAAGCCCATTTTTTAACCCTTTCTTTTCTCTCTTGTTCGCCGTGATCATATATATCAGATGAGACCAAAGGAAATTTTGGTAGTTTAGGCTGAGACAACCAGGTTTTGGCAGTCTGGAGGGTATTCATCCACTGTCCAACATCCAACCGTTCGTCAGGCATGTGTTCGTTATAATAACCAACACTCATGTTAACACCACAGATATCTTTACAAAGCACCCTTATATCTGTATTAGTCCCTGCCTGAGGAATGAAACCCGTAGATTTTTGGACATAATTTACAAACGAGTTAGTGCCAACATTATAAAACACAATATCGTTACAACCTCGTCTATCAAATTGAACCGCAAATTGATGCTCTGCGATTTTTTTACGCCACCAATCACTTACCGCAATCCTATTTGAGGCAATACAACCGCATTCTTCTCCACCTGTAATTAATAATGAATGGCCAAGTTCTCTAAGTTCCCATAGGATATTACAACCAGCCCTGTCATCCGCCCCAATACCTATACCAAATTTAGTATAAGTGCAATGTTTGCTTTTAATTTCTACAGATTTAGTACGTAATTTGGAGAATAGAATCCCATTATGATAATCCACATCAATATTGCAGTTTGGCCAAACCGTATCCGCATGGGCTATTAATATAACCCTGTCATCACGCCACCCCTCAATCCAAACAAACCGCTCTAAACCCGTACCATCAGTAAAAGCCCCAGGTTGTCCATAGAATTTATCAAAAACATCCCTTTGTTTCATCATCATCCATTTGGCCGGAGATGGTAATTTAATCCTACTAGGTGGAGCATTAATAGTTTGTATCATAATTACTCGATAGTTAACAGGTCGAATTCTTCTATTGGAAGTTCGCCGGAACTAACACATTGTTTACATATGTCTAAAGTGCCACCTTCAAACATATCTGAATCTTTCACGGTTTTCCCACAATATTCACACTGGGTGAAATTTACATCAACGCATTCTGCACATAACTCTTGTTCTTCAATTTTTATTGGTTCTACATGGTATTGATTACAAAGATCGCATTTTGGCAAAGCCTTTAATGCATCTGGATGAACATTGATATAAACCCCACCCTTACCCATAATTTCTATAAGTTCCTTTAGGGTTTTTCTTGCAGTCAATTGACAAACTTTAGTCTTACTGAGGCATCTTTGACAATACCAATTATCATCTACCCAGTCATAAAATAAATCATCGTGATAATTACTACCACATAAGACACAAGAAAAATATCTGATAAGATAACTATTACAATTAAGTGTTATTTTATCACGCAGAGGAATTCTATTGAGGTCCTTTGTAAAAGTCCACCTGGCATATGGGTTATGATAGACATCTCCTCTGTCATTATAGGTTTTTGATATCGTACTAGTTTCTTCTTGGAAACCTATTTGTCCAATATCAACCCTCCAAATATCACTC
>Ga0182024_10007782_pt1 | contig 22994 bp, 12 predicted proteins | sample P32metaG_FD_120480 | JGI IMG/M metagenome (GOLD analysis project Ga0182024, IMG submission 120480) | Permafrost microbial communities from Stordalen Mire, Sweden - P3-2 metaG (Illumina Assembly) | ecosystem: Environmental > Terrestrial > Soil > Wetlands > Permafrost | place: Sweden: Stordalen... | reverse complement strand
TGGGCGACGTCTTCGATTCCGGAAGCTCCCTCCAAAGAGCTCGCGGCGCAGCGCGCGTACCGCAAATCACACGAGCGCTGTCTCCTGTGTGATTACCTTGACTTGGAAGCTCGCGAGCAGGTGCGCGTGGTGTGCGAGAATGACGATTTCGTTGCGCTCGTGCCCTTTTGGGCTGTTTGGCCCTTCGAGATCCTGGTCTGCAGCCGCCGCCATTTCGGAAGCATGAACGAACTCGCAGGCGACGAAGCTCACTCGCTAAGCAAGATTCTTAGCCGCGTCACTTCCACCTACGACAAAGTCTTCGGAGTTCCCTTCCCCTATTCGATGGGATTCCACCAGTCGCCCACCGATGGCGTCGACCATCCGGAGTGCCATTTTCACGCGCATTTTTATCCGCCATTGTTGCGCTCGGCAACGGTCCGCAAGCACATGGTCGGCTTCGAAATGCTGGGAACCCCACAACGCGACATCACTCCTGAGAGCGCGGCCGAACGACTGCGGAACCTGGCAGGCGCGTCCTCATAGAATTGCGTTGTCACAAGAAGCCTTGTCATCCTGAACGAAGTGAAGGACCTATGCAATCTCTCGCTGCAGGCAAACTGCATAGGTTCTTCGCTTCGCTCAGAATGACAGAGAGTTCTGAACGAGCGGGCGGTGTATTCTTGCAATTGGTCTAATGAATCGCTACTCGGGGAGCATCCCTATGAAATTCGCACTCAGATATCCAAGATCGGCCGCACTTCTAGCTGCGATTACACTCTTCTCCATCTCTCAGGCAGCCGGTCAGGCATCCGCCATACCCACCGCCCGACTGATCCAGCCCGAAGACTTGGTGAAACTGATTCAGACTCCGGACAAAGAAAAGCCACTCATGATCCAAGTCGGATCCCACGTCCTGTTCTCGCAAGCGCACATCCCGGAATCGGAATACATCGGCCCCGCCTCGAGTGAGGCCGGATTGCAGCAACTCCGCAAGCGTGTGGAATCTCTGCCGCGAACCAAGCTCATCGTTCTGTATTGCGGCTGCTGCCCCTGGGGCCACTGTCCGAATGTGAAACCCGCCGACGACGCCCTGCACACCATGGGATTCACCAACGTGAAGGTGCTCTACATCTCCGACAATTTCGGCACGAATTGGGTAGACAAGGGCTACCCGGTGGCCAAGGGAGACTGACTTCTGAGCCCGGCAACGAGATTCGTCCTGGTCGCAGCCGCCTTCGCTGTGGGTGCCGTCGTAGCCCACTATGCTTTGCGGCATCCTCATGCTCCGCGCATCACACCGTCGGCAACAGCCCAGCACCTTCCCGCGCCTGATTTCACCCTTCCGCAACTCGACGGACACGATCTTCGGCTTTCCTCCTATCGCGGCAAAGTTGTTCTGCTCGATTTCTGGGCCACCTGGTGCGATCCCTGTCGTGAAGAGATTCCCCATCTCGTGGAACTGCAGCAACGCTACGGCGAGAGCGGGCTGCAGATCATCGGCGTCTCCATGGACGACAGTTCCGATCCCGTTCGCCCTTTCTCCCAGCAATTCCACATGAACTATCCCGTCGTGATGGGAACGGCGCAGACAGGCGCGCTGTACGGAGGCATTCTTGGACTGCCCATTACATTTTTGATCGGCCGCGACGGACGCATCTACGCTAAGCACATTGGCGCGACATCCGCAGAGGTCTTCGAAAAAGAGATTAAGACGCTGTTGCAGAACCCGTAAGAGCACACAAACCACATCCCGCAGAGTAACGTGACTCCTTGAAGAACGGGAGAAACACTCACGAGCGAACTACGGTTTTACGGCGAACACAACGCCGGCGTTGGACGTGCCGCCTGCGGCCGTCGTTCCGAAAAGGTTTCCTTTAGCGTCGATTGCCAGCGCGGGAAAGGCGGGGAAGACTCCATCCGTTCCGCTTGACGAAAACTTGTGAAGTACCGTTTCAGTCCATGTTCCGTTGGCATTCGGAGCCAGCTTGAAAACAGTGCCGCGGTGCGCGCCACCGGTCTCGGTAGTACCATAGAGGTTGCCCGCTTTGTCGAAAACCAAACCAGACTCTGGGAATGCGCCATCGCTGCCGCCAGCGAACCTGTGAATCTCCTTCTTAGTCCAGCTGCCATTCGATCCCGGCATTAGCTCGAAAACTGAGAACGAAGACGGACCATAGAGATTCCCGGCCGCGTCAAACACCAAACTCCCGGCTGGGCTAGATCCGTCGGCACCACCGACAAAGGCATGCACGATCTTTTCCGTCCAGTTTCCGCTCAATCCGCGCACCAGTTCGAAGACCAATCCGTAATCGTGGGGACCGCCGGTACTCGTCATGCCGTAGAGGTTACCGGCGGCGTCAATCGCCAGTTGTAACCCAAGAGGCCTGCCGCCATCATTGCCGCCGGAAAAACTATACAGAACCTTCTCTGACCATGTTCCGTTCGACCCGGGGCTCAGCTCGTAGACTGTTCCGAACTGGTAGGTTCCCCCAGAGTAGGACGCGCCGTATAGGTTCCCGGAGCTGTCGATTGCCAGATCCCCCCATAGCGCACTAGAGACATCAGTGCCGCCTTGAAAGCTATACAGTATTTGCTCGGTCCAGGTGCCGTTCGACCCGGGTGAGAGCTCAAAGACTGTGCCTTGCCCAGCAGATCCACCCCCAAGAGTCGTACCATAAAGATTCCCTTTGGAGTCAAAGGTCAGCCCGGAATACGGAAGAAAGCCATCCATTCCAGTGTAGGAAAACGAATAAATCACTTTCTCCGTCCAGGTTCCGTTGGTGTTCGGCGTCAACTCGAAAACCGCGCCAGCGGAGTTCGTGCCGCCAGTGTCCGTAGTGCCGTACAAGTTTCCCTTAGCGTCAACAATGACGCCACCGGCGGGCCCTCCCCCGTCGCTACCGCCCGTGAAAGAATAGATCACTTGTTCAGTCTGCGCCCAAGCTACGCTCGTAAGGTTCAGGCTAATCGCGGCCAAAGTTAATGCCACAAGCGGAGATATTCTCTTTTGCATGAATTTTTGCTCCTAAGTAACTGAATAGCCTGCATTTAATGGCAAGCAGCCGAAAATCCAGCCAAGCATGCTATCACGGGTGCGTCGCCCCTTCAATCGCGAATTGATTCTTCCAACCTGGTCTTGTGCCCCAATCACACTCCCCTGTGATCCGAATCGTCGTCCCCGGGCGCGTCCCAAGCTAGCCTGAATAGTTTGCTTCGCGACGCCTATGCGGGAGACTATCAAGCGCCTTTGGCCGGAGATCGACTGGATTGCGAATCTCCAACTGCGTGAACAAGTTACCCAGACCTGGATCAAGGCGCTTGAGCGCAGCCCACTGAAAGCCGACGACCTGAACCAGATCCCATTCACCCTGCTGGTCCCGAACTGCCCCATCACCTTTATGGAGCACAAGCGCTGTGTCGTGCACATTGCCCGGGACAGCGCCCAGGCTATGCATGTTTTCATGGGACGCGCCTTGCCGATCGATATCGACACGGTGATCGCGGGCGCGATCCTGGCCGACGTGGGCAAGCTGCTGGAATACGAAATTGGGCCCGACGGCAAGAGCCGGCAGAGCGAACGCGGTGAAGCCCTGCGCCATCCTTTCACCGGTGTCGCGCTCGCCATGGAATGCGGCGTTCCCGACGCGGTCTGCCACATCATCGCTGCCCACGCCGCAGAAGGCGATCTGGTCAAGCGCACCACCGAAGCTTTCATCGTGCATCACGCCGACTTCATGGCGTTCCTGCCCTTCAAGAACCCGAAGAACATCAAAGTCAAAACATAAAGGAGAATGCCCTGTGTCATCCCCGAAACCGATTTCTCCTCCGCCAGAGAACGTGACCGCGAAGATGTCGCGATGGGCCGCCGCTCTGCAGTACAAGGATCTGTCTCCGGAAGCCGTTTACCAAGCCAAACGTTTCCTGCTCGATTCCTTCGGCTGCGCCCTGGGCGGCTACCGCCAACACGACGTAGCGATTGCTCTGGACGTTCTCGACGAAATTGCCGGCCGCGGCCTCTCCACCGTGATCGGCACTGGACGACGGGTCGATCCCGTCTCTGCGTCGCTAGCCAACGCGCTCATGATCCGCTGCATGGATTACAACGACATCTACTGGAAGCAGGATCCTTCGCACCCTTCCGATATCTTCCCCGCGGCGATCGCGTGTTGCGAACGTGCCTATAGCGGCGGCAAGGAACTCATCGTCGGACTCGTGCTCGGCCACGAATTCGAGATGCGCTTTTGCGAAGCGGCCTTTCCGGGAGTCCGTGAGCGCGGCTGGCATCACGCCACGCTCACCGCATTCGTATCTCCCATTGTCGCCGGGCGCGCTCTGCACCTGACTGCGGAACAAATCCAGCACGCCATCGGCATTTCCGCCAGCCGCCAGTGCACGCTGGGCGCGGTCACCGCGGGCAAGCTGACCATGATGAAAAACACCGTCGATCCTATGGCGACCCAGAGCGGTGTGCTGGCAGCGCTGCTGGCGGAGAAAGGCTATACCGGGCCGGAGCACGTGATCGACGGCAAGGAAGGATTGACGCACGTATTCGGCAAAGAGTGGAAACTCGATCGATTGACGGAGTGGCTGGGAGGTTCCTGGCGCATCACGCAGTGCGGCATGAAGGCGTTTCCCACGGAGGCCTTAACCCATACCCCGATCTCGGCCGTGCTCGATCTGGTCAAGAGCAATGATCTGCTTCCCGATCAGGTCGAGAAGATCCAGATCCGCTCGCTGGCCCGCGCCGCCGACATTCTTTCCGATCCCAGCAAGTACGACCCGCGCACCCGAGAGACTGCCGATCACTCTTTGCCCTATGTGATCGCCGCGGCCCTGGTCGACCGCCAGGTAACGCCGGTGCAGTTCACCATGGAAAAGATCATGGACCCGGCGATTCGTGCGCAACTGAGGAAAGTTGAAGTGGTCGCGGATCCCGAGATCGAGAAGGTATTTCCAGCACTACAAAGGGTGATCGTGAACATCAACACAACCGACGGACGTTCTTTCCACAAACAACTGGACTATCCCAAAGGCGATCCGCGCAATCCGTTGACGGATCAGGAGGTAGAAGAAAAGTTCTCTGCGCTGGCCGAAGGCGTGCTCTCCAGCGGGGCGCAGAAGCGAGTCAAAGAAGCGGTCTGGAATCTGGAGCGAGTGGGTTCCGTCAGCGAACTGATGGCGTTGATGGAAGCCGACGTTCGCAAGACCAAGACTGTCACTACTAAGACCAACGCACGGTCGCGCGCCAGAGGACAGAAGAGACGTAAACCTGTTCTTGCGTAACGGCGTTCGCTGAACCGTGATCGAGTAACGACGTCGCTCGGCTGGCAACTCGACTAGTGCAGAACGGCAGGAGTCCTCTTATGCCTCAAACAATCGTCGAAAAGATCGCGCAAGCCCACCTCGTCGATGGCCCGCAACGTCCGCTGCGCACCGGCGACTTTGTTTCCATCCGGCCGTTTCACACCATGACCCACGACAACACGTCGGCCGTGATGAGCAAGTTCAAGACAATCGGCGCGGAAAAGATCTACGACCCGAAGCAACTCGTCTTCGCCCTCGATCACGACATCCAGAATCGCGACGAGGCCAATCTGAAGAAATACCGCTCGATCGAAGCCTTCGCCCGCGCACATGGCGTCGATTTCTATCCTGCCGGATCGGGCATCGGGCATCAGCTCATGATCGAGCGCGGCTACGTCCTTCCTGGATCGTTTGTCGTTGCGTCGGACTCGCACTCCAACATGTACGGCGCGCTAGGCGCCGTCGGCACGCCCATTGTCCGTACCGACGCCGCTGCGGTCTGGGCCACCGGAGAGTTCTGGTGGCAGATTCCGCGCACCATTCAGGTCGTTCTCGAAGGCAAACTGCCGGAAGGCGTCAGCGGCAAAGACGTCATCATCACTCTCTGCGGCCTGTACAAGCACGACGAAGCACTCAACGCTGCCGTCGAGTTTTCTGGGCCGGGCGTCGCCAGCCTTTCCATGGACGCCCGCTTCTCCATTTCGAACATGAGCACAGAATGGGGACCAATCGTCGCCTGGTTCCCGGTAGACGAAGTCACCATCCACTATCTGCGCGGTGTTTATCAGCACCTGCAGGAACAAGGCATAGAACGCTTCACAGAGCAAGAGATCTCGCAGTGGATCCAGAGTCCGCCGCGTCCTGATCCGGGCGCCGCCTACGCAGCGCGCATCGTCCTTGATCTCAGTCAAGTGACGCCGCACGTCTCCGGGCCTGACAGCGTGCAAGTCATGCAATCTCTCGCGGCCATCGAAAAACAAGGGGTTGCAATTCAGAAGGCATATCTGCTCTCTTGCGTAAACTCGCGCATCGACGACCTCGAAGCTGCCGCCTGGGTGCTGTGCGGGAAGAAAGTCGCGCCGGGCGTAAAGCTCTATGTCGGCGCGGCCAGTGCATGGACGCAACAGGAGGCGGAGAAGCGCGGCGTGTGGCAATCTCTGCTCGACGCCGGAGCCATTCCCCTTCCACCCAGCTGCGGGCCCTGCATCGGTCTCGGGACGGGTCTTCTCGAGAAAGGTGAAGTCGGCATCTCGGCCACCAACCGCAACTTCAAGGGCCGCATGGGATCGCGTGAAGCACAGTGTTATCTCGCCAGTCCCGAAGTCGTCGCCGCATCGGCCATCGCAGGCTACATCACGGGGCCTCGTCGGTTTGAAGATCGCACGCTGGTCCGCAACTACGAAGAGTTCGCCACCGACGGACACGCCTCCGAACGCGTGGAAATCCTGCCCGGATTCCCCGAGCGCGTGCAAGGTCGACTCGTGTTCATGACGCAGGACAATGTGAACACCGACGCCATCTACGGCAAGGACTATACCTACCGCGACGACATGACGCCCGAGATGATGGCTCGCGTGGTCATGGAGAACTACGATCCGCAGTTCGCGCTGCGCACTCGCGCCGAAGATGTCATCGTCGGAGGATTCAATTTTGGTACGGGCTCCAGCCGCGAACAGGCGGTCACTTGCCTGAAAGCCAAAGGCATCCCGCTGATCATTGCGGCGAGCTTCTCGCAAACCTACCTGCGCAACGCCTACAACAATGGCTTTCTGTGCATCGAGGTTCCGGAGTTCGTGAAGTGTCTGCGCGAGCAGTTCACCAGCGACATCGCCGACAAGGAAAAGACCGTCATTCCGGGCGAGAACGTGGAAATCGATTTCACTACCGGCGCAGTCGTTTGGCGCGGGCAGCGTTTCTCCTTCCCGCCTCTCGGCAATGTGCCGCAGTCACTGGTCATCGCGGGCGGAGCGGAGAATGTCATCGCAGCGAAACTGGGACTACATCGCGAGCCACAGTACCAAGACGGCGTCGTCATTTCAGGAGACTAGCAATCATGGCAAAACATACCGTAGTCACTATGCCCGGAGATGGAATCGGCAACCAGGTTCTGCCCGAGGCCTTGCGGGTTCTGAAAGCTGTCGGCTTCGACGCCGAATACATCCATGCCGACATCGGCTGGGAATGCTGGTGCCGACAAGGCAATGCCCTGCCTGAGCGCACCGTCGATTTGCTGGCCAAGCACAAGCTGGGATTGTTCGGCGCCATCACTTCCAAACCCAAGAAGCAGGCGGAAGCCGAACTCGCGGCCGAACTTCGAGGCAAGGGCCATTCGTATTTCAGCCCCATCGTGACGATGCGGCAGCGCTTCCATCTCGATACCTGCATCCGTCCATGCATCTCGTTCCCGGGCAATCCGCTGAATTTCATCCGCAAGAAGACCGCAGGAGGCTATGAGGAGCCGCTGGTCAACGTAGTCGTCTTCCGCCAGAACACCGAAGGCCTCTACGCTGGTGTCGAGTGGACCAATCCACCGGAGCAGGTGCGCGCTGCGCTAGCGACTCATTCCAAGTTCAAGCCCTTCGCCTCGGTTCCCGGTGCGGACCTCGCGATCTCAGTGCGCATCATCACTCGCCAGGCCGCGCGCAAGATCTGCCAAGCCGCCTTCGAGTGGGCAAAGAAGTACGGCTACAAATCCGTCACTGTCTGCGAGAAACCCAACGTGCTCCGCGAAACTTCTGGAATGATGGAAGACGAAGCCAAGGCGGTTGCCAAGGAATATCCGGGGATTACGCTGCGATCGACGAACATCGACGCGCAGACCATGTGGCTGACCAAGAATCCGGAGGACTACGGAGCCGTGGTCGCCTCAAACCTGTTCGGCGACGTGATCTCCGACGCCTTCGCCGGACTGATTGGTGGCCTGGGCTTCGCGGCATCCGGCAACATCGGGGACGAAGTCGCGGTCTTCGAGCCAACGCATGGCTCTGCGCCCAAGTATGCGGAACTCGACCCGCCCATCGTGAATCCGATCGCCATGTTCCTGTCTGCGGTTATGATGCTGGAACACGTTGGCGAGGTGGAGAAGGCCCGCCGCATCCGCGAAGCGATAGCTGCGGTAATCAAAGAGGGCAAAGTTCGTACCTATGACATGATGCGCATTTCCGGCGGCTCAAGAGCCATCAGCCAGGGCGCGGCGAGCACCGTGCAAATGACCGACGCAGTCCTGGCAAAGCTGGTGCGGCAGTCGGCCTTAGCCGAGACGCACGCGGAACTCGCCGAAGTCAGCCACAAATAAGAACGGTGATCTCATAACAGTCGCAACCGAAACCCGCACTGGCGAAGCCGGCCACTCAGGGCCAGAAATCCGATCGGATCTCCACGTGCTCATTGAAACCCGCGAACGCGGCGGTATCGCGGTTGAACTCGAGTCGCGCGTCAAACCCTACTACGGCGAATCGATTCGCAGGCAGACCGAAGAAGTGCTTGAGGCGCTCGGGGTTCGACACGCGCAGGTTTCAATCCACGATGAAGGCGCGCTGCCATTCGTGATTGCGGCGCGTATCGAAGCCGCAGTGCGGCGCGCCGGACTGGGCGAGGGCACACGCGTACTCCCCGACCGGATCGCGCTTCCCGAGTCTTCGGCACGCGACCGCCTCCGCCGCTCTCGGCTCTACGTTCCCGGCAGCGAACCCAGGTATTTCGTCAACGCCGCGCTGCACGGGGCCGATGCCATCATCCTCGACCTCGAGGATTCGGTCCATGCCAGCGAGAAGGATGCCGCGCGCCTGCTGGTGCGCAATGCGCTGCGCGCCGTCGACTTTCTGCAATGCGAACGCATGGTGCGCATCAACCAGCTACCGCTGGGACTGGAGGACCTGGACGAGATCGTCCCCGAATCCCCTGACCTGATCCTGATTCCCAAAGTCGAGAGCCCAAGTCAGATTGTCGAGGCCACGGCGCGCATGGCCCAGATCAAAGCCGATTACGGCGTCACGCGGCCGATCTGGCTGATGCCGATTCTTGAATCCGCGCTGGGAATCGAGAACGCATTCGCCATCGCCCAAGCCAGCGACAAGATCGTCGCGTTGACGATCGGACTGGAAGATTACACCGCCGACCTCGGCGTGGTGAAGACCGCAACTGGCGCGGAGTCTCTCTATGCGAGGCTGCGCGTTGTGAACGCCGCTCACGCGGTTGGCGTGCAGGCCATCGATTCGGTCTTTGGCGACGTCGGCGACATGGAAGGCCTGCGCACCTGGGGTCTGCAATCCCGTGCTCTCGGCTTTGAAGGGATGGGCTGCGTTCACCCGCTGCAGATCGCTGTGATTCACGAGGCATTCGCGCCCACCACGGCGGAGATCGAGCGGGCGCGCAAGATCGTCGCAGCCTACAACGAGGCGCAACAGAAGGGCCTGGGAGTAGTGAGTCTGGGCTCGAAGATGATCGATCCTCCTGTCGTGCAGCGCGCGTTGAAGCTGATGGCACGCGCGCAAGCGATGGGATTGGTCGAGTGAAGATCGATCCACGCTGCCGGGTCGGAATGTTCTTGGTTCTTTGTTGCTGGGGGTCTGATGGCAATCCTCGAAAAAGCTGAACTGGTGGCAAACGCGGCGGGACGAATCGTCCCTGAAACCGTCAACGGGCGCCCGCAGGTCCCGTACATGGGCGTCGGAAAATACCGGCCGCTCGATGGCAAGGCCTCGCCACCGATCCGCACCGCGGCGGACTATCCCGAAAATGGCGATAAGCTCGTGCCTGATCTCGAAAGCGCGCTGCGGAAGTGCGGCCTGCGCGACGGCATGGTCGTATCGTCCCATCATCATCTCCGCGACGGTGACCGCGTCGCGCTTATGGCTCTGGAAACCGCCGCGAAGATTGGCGTGAAGAACCTGACATGGTTCCCCAGCGCATCGTTTCCTTCGCAGAAGAGCGCGATTGAGTTGATGGAGTCGCGCGTCATCGACCACATCGAAGGCAGCATGAATGGGCCGCTCGGTGACTACTGCACGCAAGGCAAGATGCACGGCATGGGCGTTCTGCGCTCGCATGGCGGGCGCTGGCAGGCGATTCAGGATGGCGAGGTGCACATCGATATTGCTGTGATCGCCGCGCCTACGGCCGATCCGTTCGGCAACTGCGATGGCTCCCATGGCAAATCCGCGTGCGGCTCGCTCGGGTTCGCGCTGGCAGACTCGATCTACGCGGACCACGTCATTGTCGTAACCGACAACCTGGTTCCGTTCCCGTGCGTGCCGTGGCAGATTCAGGGCAACAATGTGGATTACGTCGTCGAGGTCGACTCCATTGGCGATCCTTCCAGAATCGTCTCCGGCACGACCCAAATCACGCGCTCGCCAGACCGGCTGCGCATCGCCGAGTTCGTAGCGCGCTTTCTGCGCGACGCGGGCATCATGCGCAACGGCTTCTCCTTCCAGGCAGGGTCGGGCGGAATCGCGCTCGCGTTCGTCAGCTATCTCAAGCAGATGATGAAGCAGGCCGGCGTAAAGGCCCGTTTCGTGCGCGGCGGGTCGACCAAGTACCTCGTGGAGTTGCTGGAAGAAGGGCTCACGGACTACATCCTCGACGGGCAGACGTTCGACCTCGACGGTGTGCGCTCCATGGCAACGAATCCGCTCCATGTCGCGACCTCCCCGTTCACTTCCTACAACTATCACGGCAAAGGGAATTTCGCGTCGATGGTCGATGCAGTCGTTCTCGGCGCCACCGAAGTCGACGCAAACTTCAATGCGAATGTAGTGACGCACTCCGACGGACGCCTTCTCCACGGCATTGGCGGATGGCAGAATTGCCTCGAGGCAAAGTGCACAATCCTGGCAGTGCCTTCGTTCCGCGACCGCATTCCGGTGATTGTCGATGAGGTTACGACGCTGTGTGGACCAGGAGAGCTAATCGACGTTGTGGTGACCGAGCGCGGCATCGCGATCAACCCACGGCGTCAGGATCTTCTGGATGCGGTGAAGGGCTCGAAGTTGCCGATTCGTTCGTTGCGCGAACTCAAAGAGGAAGTCGAACGCATCTGCGGGGGAAAACCTCAGCGGCCCGTGCACCGCGATCGTCCGGTAGCGATCGTGAAGTGGGTCGATGGCACGGTGCTCGATACAGTCTGGCAACTGTCGTAAATCAGCTTCCACGCATCGTGCAAAAAAGTTTGGGCAGTTGGCGATCTGGTGGCCATGACGCTGCTGCGTAATCTTTCTTTCGCCCCTTCGGGGCTAGCTTCCTACCACACCTCGCAGTTTCCCACGGCTTGCGCCGTGGGCTGCGTTCTTTCGCCGCTTCGCGGCTGGAGTCGTGTCGCGGTGGATCAATCTTCAAAATAAATTTAGCGATTCGCGCGGGAGGGAGCGATTTTTGCAGTTTCGATTTGGGCAAAATGCCCGGCCGAGGGGTACCCCCTCTCCCCCCTCCCCTCTGGAGAGCCTTGCTGGGCGCGGGGTTTGCAAGAATGCTCTGCAAAATCTTGAGCCCTAAGGGGTTAGGGGTCAAAATCTTGATAACAAAGAACTTGCGGGTCTGGTAAGAGCGGCTGAGCAGACCGCTAGCGCCTTGGAAATCATCTGCTTCTTTACCTGTGGAAGGCAAGGTCAGATGTCACAGGATTGTGCTGTGGAAATTTCCCGGGACGTAGCGAAGACTACGTCCCGGGCGAACCTCCATCAATGCGAACGCGTCAATTGACGGTCTCGGTGAAATTGACACTGCCGGTCTGCGTCGAGCCCGCCGTGATCGTCACCGTTCCAGCGGTCGAGCCGGTGGTGTAGCTCACCGAGGCCTGGCCGAACGAATTGGTGATCGGCGTGGTGGTGGAGAATGTGCCTCCCGCGCCGTTATCAGTGAACGTCACGGTATAACCCGTGACGGCATTGCCATACTGGTCCGTCACCGAGACGATGAGCATGCTCGGCAGCAGTGTGTTGGGGTTCGCCGACTGGTTATTGCCAGACACGATTGTGATTTTGGAGGCCGCAGCGGCAACCGATTTCTCGCTGGCGGTGACTTTCACGCTGCCGTCCGACGCCGTGACAGTCGTGCTTTGCGCCTTAGTTGGAAGCGTATACGAAGTGCTGGCTTCGCCATTCGAGCCGGTAATTGCAGGATTCGGCGAGAACGTTCCGCCCACACCGTCCGTGAAGCTGATGGGAGCGCCCGCTACGATCCCCCCGGACGAGTCCTTCGCCTTGATGACAATGGGCTGTGGGAGAGTTGTTCCTACTGTTCCCGTCTGCTTTCCACCCGAAATGAGTTGCAGCTGAGTAACAGCCACCGCAGTCGTTGCAGTCTCGGTGAAAGTGGCCGACGAGTAGCCGGAACTGCTGGCCGTGACGGTGTAAGTCCCAGCAGTCGTGGGCAACGTGTAACTGGTCGACGCGATCCCACTGCTGTTCGAGACGGCTGGGTTGGGACTGAACGTCCCGTGGCCGGTGCCATCGGTGAAGGAGACGCTCACGCCGGAAACGGCGGTTCCGTTGCTGGTGGCCAAGACAGTCAATGCCGTGGGCAGCGTGGTGCCGGTCACGCCTGACTGGTTGTTGCCGCCGTTTACTGCGAGAGTCTTGGTTACGGTGGAAGTCTCTTTAAAGGTCGCCGAGGTGTAGCCGACAGAGCCCGCCGTGATGGTGATTGACTTGGCCGACTTCGGCAGCGTGTAAATGGTGGACGCGACACCGCTACTGTTCGTAACCGCCGTGGCGGGATTGAAAGTACCTTTTGCCCCGTTGTCTATGAAGGTCACGCTGAGGCCAGAGACGGCGGTTCCGTTATTCGTGGCCTCGACGGTCAGTGGCGTCGGGAGCGCAGTTCCCGCCGGCCCCGTGTGGTTGTTGCCGCCCGTTACAGTAATAACTTTGCCTGAAGTGGTGGCTGTCTCGGTGAAGGTCGTGGACGAAAAGCCTGTACTGCTGGCTGTGACCGTATAGGTCCCCGGTGTCGCGGGCAGTTTGTAACTGGTCGATGCAATACCGCTGCTGTTGGTGACGGCCGGATTTGGAGTGAAAGTTCCGCCCGCGCCGTCCGTAAACGACACACTGACACCAGAGGTCGCCGTGCCATTCGTTGTGGCTAATACGGTCAGTGCCGTCGGCAGTGTGCTGCCCGCCGCTCCGGTCTGATTATTACCGCCATTCACGGCGAGCGTCTTGACGGCTCCGGTGGCCGTTTCAGTAAACGTTGCAGACGAATACCCGGCGCTGGTGCCAGTGATGGTATAAGTCCCCGCTGTGGTGGGCAGCTTGTAGCTGGTCGTCGCGATACCGCTGCTGTTGGTGACCGCAGGGTTCGGAGTGAAAACGCCGTTCGAGCCATCGCTGAAAGCGACGCTGACGCCGGACACAGCCGTACCGTTATTCGAGGCCAACACGGTTAAGGCCGTGGGCAGAGTAGTGCCGGTAGCACCAGTCTGATTATTTCCGCCGGTTGGAGTGAGAACGGTCGATTGCGTCAGATACCAGGGTGTGGTGGTGTCGTCGGTCTTGAGGAAGTTGAGGAGTGCGGTTGCAACCTTCAACTGCCCGTACTGCGACGAAGGATGCGTACCGTCGGCGGAGAAATCCGCGCAGTCCCACTCCAGTCCATCTTTCCGGCCCAGCATTCCATTCGACCAGTAGTACGGTCCCCACGACATCCAGGGCGCGACTACCGGTCCCAAAGCGGGGTTGTAGTTCAAATTTAGGTTGCCGTTGATCTGGTCCTGAATCGCCCACTTCACGGCGAAGCCAACTTCGTACGCGTACGGTTCAGGATTGTCGGGATGGCCGACGCCATTGGAATACCCGCCATACACACGCGACGAGAAGTAGACCATCTTCAAGTTCGGGAACAGAGTGTGCATGGTCTGCATCATGGTCTCGTATTCGGTCTGGAGTTCGGCGATGTCCGTCGGGAATGTTCCGGTCGAGATTCCGTCCGTGTCTTCCATCCAGATCACGACGACCTGGTTCGCGGTCACGCCGCTCTGCGGCAGATAGTTATTGATGACCGTGGACCAATACGCCGACGTCGTGCTCTCGAATACATAGGGCGTGCCGCCACCCTGGGCGCCGTTGACAATCACCAGATAGGGATTCTTTGCGGGGTCGGCATACGCAACGGGTAGGAACCGGCCAAACTCATTCTGCGCCGTCGATTCGCCGATGGACATCATTACGTATTTGCCGGTCGGACTGTAGTTCCCGTTGGCATCGAGAGGAACAATTCCTTTTGCAAAGTTGACGCCGTCAGCATCGTGGGACGCCGGCCGCACGTTGCTGCCATTGGGATACAACCCGCCTTCGGAGCCCTGATAAGTTCCCGTGCCCAGATCGGTCAGCGCGGTCATGGGAGTCGTGGTGTTGGGAACGTCGAAGGAAATGTCGTTGCAGTTGTCCGCGAGGTTGGCGAAGACGCCGATCGAAAGCGGTGCGGTGGCGGTGGAACCAGAACTCGTATCGGTGACTTTGACCGTGAAGGTGTAGTTTCCTGTGGCCACGGTGGAGGCGATCGTGCCCGTGATGGCGCCCGCACTGGAGAGCGTCAATCCAGAGGGCAATGTGGAGCCAGACGACAGTGCCCAAGTGTAGGAACCGGTTCCGCCCTCGGCCGCGAGATTTGTTTCATAACTAGCGTTCTGCGTGGCTTGCGGCAGAGTCGGCGGACTGGAGACCACCAGAGAAGTGGGCGCGAGTCCGTTACCGGTAAGGGTCAGTCCGTTATCGATTACCTCGGTATAGGTCAGATCCAGCGCGCCGGTTTCGGACTCGACTCCACTCGGGGTGTAGTACACCGTAATCGGCAGGGTGCCACCCGCCGCGATATTGGTGGGAAGCGTCACGTTGTTCGTGGTGAAGCTCGGCGGCGACAAGGTGATACCGGTAAGACTCACAGTGCCGGTTCCGGTATTGGTGATCGTAACGGTTTGACCAGCGCTGGTACTCCCGACCTTCTGGTTCGGGAAAGTAAACGCCGACTTATTCAAGGAGGACACGCCCGTACTCACAACTCCGGTACCGGTCATCGGCACCTTGAAGACAGTGCTGTCACTCAGGTTGATGACGAAGTTGCAGTTGTAGTTCTGCGGTGCGGTCGGATTCAAAAAGATCGAATAATGAGTGATGCTCTGGGTCAAGCCGAAGGAAAATGGAGCTACGCCCGACGCGATGTCATAGCCGGGGCAGTCAAACCCAATGCTGTCGATGGTGAGGCCTTTGCCCGTGAGGTTGGTGATGGTCAGCACCTTACTGCCTGATGGCACGCCGATGTAGACGTTTCCAAAGGCCAGCGAAGATGGCGAAGAAGAGAGGTCTTGAGCGAGAGCAGGGAGAGTCGCGGCCAAAATCAGCAAAATGCCAACGGCAGCAAGGGTCAGAGCGGGGCGGGTCTGTGCTTTCATGGATCCTCTCATCAGGGAGAACTTTGGGTATTCGTATCCGGACGACGAAGGGGGTCGACGCCCGACTCGAAACAGCTGATTGCACCTTCGGAGGGGCGCTGATAACAAAAGCACGCCGCTCGGCCGTACCTTGATATAGACCTTGGGAATCGCTCGTCGTGTCTCGCAGGCGGTGCCCAGGAAAGCACGAGGACCGAGGGGAGTTGGCAACCATTGTGGATTCCGACGGGTGGGCCGTCAAGGATGAAAGTTCTTGCACAGTCGGAGGGCTCGGAAAGGCCGGGCCTAGGCGGGGAAATCCCAACCTTCTTCTTTCATCTTGCGGTTGGTCCAATGCTGCAGTTGTTCGAAGAGAGCAGGTTCGATGACGGCGAAGCGGATGCCGACGCGGCCTTCGTCGCCGACCCACATGAGGCGGGCTTTGGCCTGGAAGAGGATGTCGGTTTCGGGCAAGACGAAGCTGATGTCGAGCAATCCGGCAAAGCGCAGAGGCTCTTTCAAGCCGTCGAGACCCATTCCCCCGGTGCTCAAGTTGACTCCCTGCACGCAGATTTCTTCGCCATGAGGGCCTTTGACGGTGACCGGAATCTGGACGCGGGTGCGGAAAAACTTCTGCTGCTCGTTGCTGATGAAGCCCATTGAAGCAGTGGTTTCCCCGGGAGCGAAGTTGATGTTGTATTCCTTCAGCTTGCGACTCAGGGTGCGCCGGGAAATGCCGAGTTGCTCGGCGGCGAGGGTGCGCTGGCCGCCGGTGCGCTCCAAAGCTTTAATGATCATCTGCTCTTCCATGCTATCGAGATTGCTGACCGGCATGGATGCAGTTTGACGCAGCGCGGCAGGCTCTCCGGTGAGAGCGGCGTTGAGCCGGGCGAAGTCGATTTCGGAGCCGGAGGATTCCATCGCCATCTTGGCGACCAGGTTGCGCAATTCGCGAATGTTGCCCGGCCAGGGATGCGAGAGCAGAGCAGAAATCGCCTGCGTAGAAAAATTCTTGCTGGGCGCTTTCAGGCGCAGGAAATGTTCGGCGAGGGCAACGATGTCCTCGGGGCGCTCCCGCAGTGGAGGAACGCGGAGCTGAATCTGACCGAGACGGTGAAAAAGATCCTGGCGGAAGCGGCCGTCTTTGACCGCTGCTTCGAGATCCTGGTTGGTGGCAGCGACAATGCGGACATCGACCTTGATCTTACGGTGGCCGCCGAGGCGGTAGAAAGGCTGGCCATCGAGTACGCGCAGTAGTTTCACCTGCGTTTGCGGTTGCAGTTCGCCGATTTCGTCGAGGAAAAGCGTGCCCCTATCGGCCATTTCGAACAGGCCTTGTTTGGAAGCGTCAGCACCGCTGAAGGCGCCTTTTTCATATCCGAAGAGTTCGCTTTCGACGAGGTTCTCGGGAAGCGCGGCGCAGTTAATGTCGACCCAAGGTCGGATGCGGCGGTTCGAAGACTCGTGAATGGTGCGCGCGATGAGTTCCTTACCAGTGCCCGTCTCTCCAGTGATCAGCACGGTTTCCGTGTGGCTTGCGACGCGGTCGACCAGAGCCATGAACCGGTGCATCAAGGGGCTGGCCAGAATGAATATCGTGTCATCGATCGTGCGGGAAATCACGCCCGGTGGGGGCGAGGCAAGCACCGGCGATGTCGCGTTCGCGACACTGGGACTCGTTGCGGCTAGCGGCACGACCACCGCGATCAGCGCTGCGGGGGCGGTGCCCAGAATCGTCGCCGAGAACTGCACGGGAAAACTCGGTCCAGTCTTGGGTTGAGCAAAGAGGCGGCATTGATAGTCAACGGGCGCGGAAATGGCCGACAGAATCGCTTTTCGCAAGAGAGAACGGTCTTCGCCGTTTACCTTTTCGGCTTGGGTAAAGAGCGCACAAAAGTCTCGCCCCACAAGTTCCTGAGATGAATATCCAAAGAGTCTGGAGAATGCGGCGTTGCACGCCTTGAATTCTCCCTGGAGATCAGCGGAGAAAACGGCCAACTGCGCAGACGCTGCGTTCGCGGCGCCATTAGGGACGCTGGTAAATGGCTCTTGCTGGTCCGAGCTGCGGTGCGGAGTCGGCATATGTCGGCGTTTGGAATGATGGTGACACAGGCAGGGCACTTCGACCGAGAGGCGTGTTACGAAGGGCGTAACTAAGGTAACGTCGGTCTGAAGATTAGCTTGCAGAAATGTGCACACCAAGAAAGGCGGATCCGGGTCGAATGAGAAATACTTTTACTACTTGCCTTCCGATACGAACAGGCTCGACACCTGGTAATAGCCGGTGTACGCGTACGAATTCAGGTCGTCGGTCACGAACATCTCACGCATGGAGAGGAGACCGGTGCGGTCGGCGGGCGCGAATTCCTTGAAGAGCGTACGTCGTCCAGTGGCGAGATCGACGCTCTCGAGACGGCAAGTAATCTCGGAGCGACGGTAGACGAGTACGGAGCGGCCGTCGGCACTCCACTGCGCGACGACGTCCGATTCGGCAAGGCCCGGCACCGGCTGCGGCGCACCGCCTTCGATGGGATAGATGGAATATTTTCCGTCGCTCCCGCGCGCCAAGACCCGCTTCCCGTCGAAAGACAGCTTGCCATCGCGGGTGCCTTCCGGTGTCACCGGGCGCGGGGCGCCGCCACCGACTTCCTGAATATAGAAGCGAGTGCCCTTGCTGGGTTCGTTGCCGCAGATAAGAATGCGCTTACCGTCGCGGAACCACTGGGCACTGACATAGTTCTCAATCTCGCCGCGCGCAAGCTGTTGGGTCTGCCCTGCACCAGTGGGATAGATCACAAGCTGAGGCGGCCTAGACTGGACCACGGCGAGCGCCCACTTGCCGTCGGCGGAGAGGTCGGCGGGCCATCCCTCGCCCAGACGGACAACCGGAGAACCCGCAGGCGACCCGCTGGTTTTGCGCAGGCACACGGCGTAGTTGCTTCCCAGGCCGGTCTCGGCGAACAGAAGCGTCTGCCCGTCCTGCGAGAGTGCGCGCACATGAGATGTATTGAGCCAGGAGAGGTCGCGATCGTCTGCGTCGCCGGGAGTGTGCACCATCGCCACGTAGCGGTAGTCGACACGATTGGCGAGCCAGCGTCCGTCGCGAGCCAGGTCCTGGATCGTGAGGCCGCCGGGAGCCTGTGAGGCGATGCGGCGCTTGCCGCTCAGCGTCACTCCGTAGACTGTGTAGCTTCCGCCGCTGAGGCTTGCAGAGAAAAGGATCTCGCCGCCGTCGGGCGACCAGGCCAGCCCACGCGCGCTCCAGTAGCCGTCGGAAAGCGCGGTGTTGTTTCCGGCAAGGTCGATGACGTTGACTGCGCCACGATCATCCCACTTGCGCGGGTGCTCGAAATACGCGATGCGATCTCCGTGCGGCGAGAAACGCAGATCGCTCATATAGCCGCTGACCGCGCGGAGAACGTGGCCGATGGGGTACTCAAGGCGGTCCTTGCCCGCGACTTCGCGGATGATTGCGAGTTGCGAGCCGTCGGGTGAAAAGTCGGCCTGCCGCACTCCCTCCTGAACCTCGCGCGGAGCCCCGCCTCCGAGAGGCATGCGCGCCAGCGTTCCCGTGAACAGCCGGTACCATACGTAGCGGGCATCCAGAAGAACGGCAAGTTCCCCCTGGGACGAAACCGCAAGCAGGTGCATCCCCCGCGGGCCCAGCGGTTGAGGCTCAGGATAATCCGGACGCACCGTGAAGATTTGCGGCGTGTTGCCCCAGCTCGCAGCGCTGTAAACGACAGTCTGTTTGTCAGCCGCGAAGGCTGCCTGGAACACAGCCTCGCGCCGGAAGTTCAGCTGGCGAAAGACGAGCGGCTCCGGACCGCGTCCCGCGCGGAAAGCGAACAGCAGCGCAACTGCAGCGATGACCGCAAACAAAGCGGCAAGCATCCACGCGATGCCCGCGCGGTCCGCTCGCCGGCCGGCGCGCGCGATAGGCACTCCCAAGGAGGTTCCGCTCCGAGTCCCAGACGTCACTCCGGACGTCGCTCCAGACAGCGACCCAGTTTGCGAACCGCCTTCCGAAATCCACCGCAGCTCTTTCCACAGATCGCCCGCCGACTGCCAACGGTCGTCGGGATCCTTCTCCAGACAAACGCCGATGGTGCGCTCCAGCGCCGGCGGAGTGAGCGGCTGCAGTTTGCTGATCGGGTCCGGATCGTTGTGCAGAATGGCCGAGGCCACGCTGAACTCGCTCTTGCCCTGAAACGCGCGGCCGCCAGTCACCATTTCGTAGAGCACGGCGCCTAACGAAAAAATGTCACTGCGAGCATCGACTTCGTTCCCCTCGACTTGCTCGGGGGCCATGTACGGGACCGTTCCCAGGACCGCGCCGTGTTTCGTCATCGGCGTGGCCCGCGGCGTCATATCGGTGAGGGTCGCTCCCGTGCCCATTTGCGGATCGGCTTTCGCCAGGCCAAAATCGAGCAGCTTGGCGCCGGATTTCGTCAGCATGATGTTGCCCGGCTTCAAGTCACGATGCGTCACGCCGCTGCGATGCGCTTTGTCGAGGGCGCTCGCGATCTGCGTTCCGTACTGAAGGACTTGCGCCACCGGCAGTGGCCCTTTTTCCAGGCGCGCGGCCAGCGACTCGCCCTCCAGGAATTCCATGACAATGAAATCCACGCCATCTTGCCGGCCCACGTCGTGCAGCGTGCAGATATGGGGATGATTCAGGCTGGAAACAACTTTGGCTTCGCGCTCGAAGCGTTGGCGGCGCGTCGCATCGTCAGAGAGATGGTGCGGAAGAATCTTGATGGCGACCGTGCGGTCGAGACGCGTGTCCCGAGCCCGATACACTTCTCCCATGCCGCCTGCGCCAATGGGCGCAAGGATTTCATACGGGCCAAGTTTGAAGCCGTTGAGCAGCGGCATGGATGGGCGGATTATAAGCTCTCCGCGGGAGAGCCGCGGCAAATTAGATCATGGCGTACCCCTGCCAACAAATCCGGCCTTAAGACTTCAGTTTGGATGCCCCACCTTCGTGTGGTTACTTAAGTAAGCTTTAGAACCGCTAAGCCTTGCAATACGATGCGGGCAGGCTCGAACCGGGAGAGATGTCTTCCACGAGGGCCGAGCGCGGGCTGCAAAGTCCGCGCAGTAAATTCTTGTGTGCTCGCGGGAGGATGACGAGGGCGTCATCGGGGACAGCGCGCTCGCTTCGAGGCCGTGAAGGGTCGCGGTTGGGGCTGTAAATGAACGAAGAGAAAGACGGATTGTCGATTCAGACGAAGGCATTCGTCGGCATCACCGCCTCGTTTGGCGTGGTGGTGCTGGGGTATGCCTTGCTGCATTGGCAATCGCACGACCTGATGCGGTTCGCGTGCTACCTGGCAGTTGCTGTGCTGGCTTCTGGACTAAAGGTGCAACTGCCCGGCATCGACGGCACCATGTCGGTAAACTTTCTGTTCATCCTGCTGGGCGTGCTGGAACTGAGTCTTCCCGAAACGCTGCTGATCGGCTGCACAGCAACTCTGGTGCAGAGCGTCTGGCAAGCGCGCAAGCGGCTGGATCCGGTTAAGGTGCTGTTCAACGTGGCGGGCATGATGGCCAATGCCAGTGCCCTAACCTATCTCAGCTATCACTGGCTAGCTGCCAGGTTCGGATCGAACAAGCCCATTCTCCTGATGGTCGCGGCGCTGGTGTTCTTCTTCGCCAATACCTTGCCGATCTCAATTGTCATCGCGATGACCGAGGGCAAATCGAGCCGCAAAGTGTGGTCCGAATGTTATTTCTGGTCGTTCCCGTATTACCTGGTGGGTGCGGCAGCAGTGGGACTCGTGGGGATCGTGAACCGAGCGGAGGGATGGGAAACCTCGCTGCTGATTCTGCCCTTGATCTATTGGGTGTACCGATCGTACCGGTTGTACCTCGGCAGACTGGAGGCTGAGAAAGAGCGCGTCGAGGTAGAAAAACGGCACGTGGAGCAGATCGCGTCGCTGAACATGCGGACGATCGAGGCGCTGGCGCTGGCCATCGAAGCCAAAGACCAAACCACGCACACGCATCTGCAGCGTGTGCGCACGTACGCAGTGGCCGTCGCCACTCAACTGAATCTGCCGGAAGGCGAGATTGAGGCGCTGCGCGCCGCTGCCCTGTTGCATGACATCGGGAAGCTGGCGGTTCCGGAACAAATCATCAACAAACCGGGCAAGCTCACCCCGGAAGAATTCGAAAAGATGAAGGTGCACCCTCTGGTCGGCGCCGAGATCCTGGAGCGAGTGGCATTTCCGTACCCGGTAGCACCGATTGTGCGCTCGCATCACGAGCGCTGGGACGGAACGGGATATCCCGAGGGCTTGAGCGGAGAACAGATTCCAATTGGAGCGCGCATTCTGGCCGCTGTGGACTGCCTGGACGCCCTGGCTTCTCACCGTCAGTATCGTCCCGCGTTGCCGTTGGGCGAGGCGATGGCGAAGGTAAAAGAGAAGTCCGGGAAGTGGTTTGATCCACAGGTGGTCGAAATTCTTCAAGATCGTTATGTGGAATTGGAGCGCATCGCGCAGATGTCAGAAGACACAGAGGGCCTCCGCGGGCTCTCTAAAACGGTGCGGGTGGAGCGCGGCCAGGCGCCAGCGGCAGGATTCGAACGAACTGAACCCACCCACGGTCCCTCGGACAGCGGAGACTTCCTGGCCTCGATCGCGTCGGCGCGGCAAGAGGCGCAAACGATGTTTGAACTGAGCCAGGACCTGGGCGTGTCGCTGAGTTTGAGTGAAACGCTGTCGGTCCTGTCGATGCGGCTGCGCCGCATGATTCCCTACGACTCAATCGCAGTGTTCGTGAACCGGAACGGTTGGCTGTTGCCGGAACTGGTGAGCGGCGAAAACTTCCGGATGCTGTCGTCGCTGAAGATTCGCGTGGGCGAAGGGCTGTGCGGATGGGTGGCGGCAAACTGCAAGCCCATTGTGAACGGGAATCCGCAGGTGGAAGCCGGCTACATTGTCGATCCCGGCAAGCATACGACGCTGCAATCGGCGCTGGTGGTGCCTCTCGAAGGCTTGAATGGCGTGGTTGGCGTGCTGGCCATGTATCAGGCGAATCGCGATGCCTTCACGCCCGATCATTTGAGAATTCTGCTGGCGGTGGCTTCGAAAGTCGCGCTTTCCGTCGAGAACGCGTTGAAGTACCAGCAGGCGGAGAGTTCGGCGACGACGGATTATCTGACGGGCCTGCCCAATGCTCGTTCGCTGTTCGTGCATCTGGCGCAGGAAGTGGCGCGCTGCCGGCGCATGAAGACGTCGCTCGCGGTGCTGGTGTGCGACATCGACGGCTTCAAGGCGATCAACGATTCGTTCGGGCACCTGGAGGGCGACAAACTGCTGCGCGAGTTTACGACGCG
>Ga0182024_10007781_pt1 | contig 22995 bp, 19 predicted proteins | sample P32metaG_FD_120480 | JGI IMG/M metagenome (GOLD analysis project Ga0182024, IMG submission 120480) | Permafrost microbial communities from Stordalen Mire, Sweden - P3-2 metaG (Illumina Assembly) | ecosystem: Environmental > Terrestrial > Soil > Wetlands > Permafrost | place: Sweden: Stordalen... | reverse complement strand
CGCCGAGATGCGACCCACCGAGGAAGACGCCGCCCAGCACCGCCAGCGCCACCACGATGTTGACCAGGTGCAAGAACACCTCACGGAAAGGCGTCTCGTCACCATAGGTGGCCTCAGCAGCATTGAACAGTTTCTCGACCAGATCGCCGAGTCCGTTACAGACCCGTTGATGCAGGTTGACCAGCTTGTCCCGAAGGAACGCGCCGAGCCAGCTCTGGGTGAGGAAGCGAACGATCAGATAGCTGGCGGGGAACGCCACCACGAACGTCGCCGCTGCGGAGAGGATGCCGGCGCCGATAGCACCGGGGAGTCCAAACCACAGGTCATGCGAGAGGTAGTAAGCGTAGCCGTTCAGCCCAACATAGCCAGCGGCTGCCAGACCGAGCGGAATGGAGCCGGTCTTGTCCAGCAGCTTGCCGCCAGCCGTGTAGGTCAGCAGCCCTGCAGCACCGGTGATGGACCAGATTAGCCAGGCGCTGTGCAGCGGCAGCACCGCGGCAATCAACGACGGACCGTACCAGAGAACCAGACCGGTGGCGACCAGCGTCGCCACCTGCAAGAAGAACTCGCGGTAGCCGCCGCGCTCCTCCCCGTAGACATCTTCCATGAGGTCGAGCACGTTGGCCAGACGCTTGGCGCCATGCGTGATGACGACGTGCAGGATCGGGAAGGCGAAGCCGATGAACAGGAACAGCTCGAGGCCGTATGCCAACCACGGCAGCGCCGGCGCGATGAAGGTGAAGTCGCCCAGCGGGATCTGGCTGACCAGAGCGTCGCTGTGACCAGCAAGATAGTAAGTGGCTGCCACACCGGAGACCACCGCCACCAACCGCATGCGCAGGCTGTAGAGCAGCTTACCGGTGACACCACCGACGATGCAGGCAGCGATTAACCCCACCAGACCACCGGGGACGTAGCCCCAGTTGCCCCAGTTGTCACCCTTGAGGTTGTGGAACAGCCCGATGAACAGCGAGCTGATACCGCCCCAGAAGTACCAGGTCAGCACGGCGCCGACCAGGAAGACAAAGAAGCTGAACTTGCCGCCGCCGATGTTGCCGGCTCCAATGAGGATGCCGATCGCTGCGGCGATAGCGGCGATGACCGCGATCACTGCGACGATAAAGCCGAGCCAACCCCAGCCGGCCTGGTGAGTCTGCACGTAGCACGCCACGGTGTAGACCGTGCCGATGGAAAGTGCCGCGACGCCGACGTAGCCGACGAACATCAGGAACTTGGAGAACCACGCCGGGTTCAGTTTGGTTGCAGATGCGTCGCCGGACCACGACCGGTACTCTTTCGCATCGATGTTGACGTGCGACCAGAGCCGGTTGGACAGTTTGAACGCGTATTTCAGCGCGAACACGTACACGAGGGTCCAGCCGTAGACAAAGACCGCCGCTGTGGTGCCCAGGCCCCAGAGGGCCCAGTGCCAGAACGGGGCCGTGCCCACCCAGCCCATTTCGTAGCCCACTCCGATACCCGAGCCGAGCGCGATCAGTGCGCCCAGAGCGAGATTGAGGAAGTTGGGTTCGGTTGAATTTCCGTCGGTGTTTTTGTACGTCTTGTTGAAGAGCGCCTTGGTCGGCTCCCACAACAGAAACGTGACACCGGCGATGATGAAGAAGAAGATCTCCTCGAACCAGTTGGTTTGCTGATTCGGAGCCTTCCCGGAAGGATCGTCATTGCTCACAGGTTTGTTTTCCATAGAACCTCTCTCTTTTGCCAGCCATGCCGGCGAGTTGAGAAACCGTCCTTGCGGACAGCAGAATGTGGCTGCTTCAGTCGGAAGCAACCGGTGATACCTGGCGCGAGCACACACGTACACCTACGTGGGCACCGATCTTCAACAAACAAGACTGGCCTCGACCATCAATCAGTGTTCGCCTGGCTCAGTAAAACTGGGCTGGAGGGCGAAGTGATCGATTGATTGGTGTTGGCTGGAAGAGTGTGTTGAATGCGCAAGGCGGAACTGAGTTACGTATCAATCCTAGAAAGAGATCTCAAGAGGAGCAAGAATTGCTATCTACCTGCTTAATACATAGGCTTTCAGGCTCCAGACCAGATCTTGACGATCGAGCCGGCGTCCAAGTCCCGGTTTTTCGTAACGAGCTTCTGGCTCGCACAACTGCGTACAGACCATACAAGCTGGGCCTCGCGAGGGCGCGATAGCTTTGAGATTTTGCCGGGTCAGTTGACGAGCGTCCAGCCGATCCGGTTGCAGCACCGTCACCGCACCAGTCCCGTGATCGCCCCCCGAATTTCCGAAAAACTGCTACCCCTGCTCTGCGTACGCGCGTAGGATCGGGCTATCAAACAGTTCATTTCCCCACCCCTCGAACAAACCACCAAGCACAATAGACAAGCGCTACCGATTACATCTTTTCTGCCATTGGGCAGACAAGCGGTTTCCCGTCAACTTTTGGCCGGCAAAGCGGCCCGATATAACGCATCGACAGCCTCCGCGAGCGCGGATTCGACTAATTGGAGACAACGCATGTACGCACAATTGTTATTTGGAACACCTACCAACACAAGCAAGAGAAGCGGCAAAGATGAACAGCCAATCATTCGCCAATGCGATCTGCAATTGATTGCCCAGTTGCTCCGCACGCCTTCGTCACTCAATTCGTTCCTCTTCGGCACGATAACGATGGTGAGCGAGCTATATACCAAGCCTACCGGCGCTGCATGGAGTGGCATAGACACTTCCCGCGTGGATGCCTGCGTAGAACGCGGAATGGATTATGTCCATCAGTGTGCTGACGCCGTTCGCGAGATGGCAAAGATGCAGGTGGGCGTAGCCCTGTCACAGGCGATTTGCTTCCTCATGAATGGATACCCGGAGAATGCCAACACCTGTATTTCCAGCGCGCTCACTTTCGCCAAAAGCGCCGGCTATGACCTCAGTTTTGGCCGCAGTGAGAAGTTGAACCAGGAGGAGCAGGCGCTCGAAGCAATGATCAACCGCCTGATCGCTGCGTCGGCGATGATTGAGTTCGAGGAAAAGCGTGCGCACGCCGTGGCGTAATAATTCAAATCAATCTTCAACCGATATCGGTTGAGTTTCGCGACTGCTTAGAGATGTTGCTTGAATGTGCCGCCGAAACGCAATAACCAGCGCCGGCGGCACGTCATCAAGCGAAAATTTTTTTCGGTCACCACTCCGACATGAAATAGTAAGGCGCGCAAAAAATGAACTGGTGCAGATCCGTAACTTTGCCGGGGGGCATCGTCGCGAATCTGCAACCAGTCACTAGCTAGGTTTTACTGCTTCTTCGAAGAAGACCACTACTCACAAGGCTCGGTTTTGGGGGCGTCGCAGCATGGCCGCTTCAATTGACGCTGAATCGACAGACCCTTGCGGACGTAACGAGCTGCCTGCGCGGTGCAGATCAACTCGACTTCCAGGGTTCCGTCTTTGCCAGCGCCGATTTCGGCGAGCTTTTCATTGACGCATTCCTTGATGCCGTGAGCAGTGCCGGTCAGATTCAGACTCGAAGCCGTCAGGCGGTCCTTGGCGATCTCGATGCTCAGACGCGAGCACTTTTGACCAACCGCCCGTTCCACTGCGATGCCGATCACTTCGCGCAATCCGCAGTAGTTGAACTTCGACGCCGAACCGAGTCCGATCAGCAGAACGTTCTTGGCCGGATGATCCTCATCGCCCAGACGGAGCGTGAGACTTTCACCGAGATTGCCTTGAAACCGTTTCCGCTTGATCTTCTCCGAGAGACGCCCTTCCACCCTTTGGTCCACGGCCTGTGGTCCAGGCCCCAGTCCCATTCCGCTCATCTTGGTCAGCATCAGCATGTCGGTCTTGACTGAATCAATACCGTTTTGCGGATCTCCGACCTTGAGTGAGGGAGTAACTAAGAATTTGGCTTCCATGGCTACACCTCTCTGAAGATTTCGGGCATGCCCGATTGAATGTGCGCCGACAACAGTCGTCACTGCCGCCGAGAAAACACCACATGCGGTGCTCGCACATACAGGTCGACAACAACGCTTTCGCGCTGCTAAGAGCTGCCAGCGGCACTACGTTCAGCTGAGACGTAGTGGAGACGATGGACAGCACAACTAACAAGAGACTTCTGCAATCCTCACCAACAAGACACTTGACGCCAGCAGACTACAACACTCACGTCGAGTGTTTAAAACGCGCGCAAATAGGGAGCTGGCGTTATCTGAAGGAGATTGGGTTGTCGAATTGAAAAGGAGATTACAGAACGCGATCACGATAAGGAATAACCCAGATCGCGCGCAATATATGTTTCTTACTTTGCGCTAAGGAACCCGCATCAACAGTGGCTTCCAGGCAAAAGCTAGCGGCGGAGATCCGTTTTGCCACTCGGTTTGCCGTCGCCTCGCACCGGTCCGACGAACAAAAACCCGCTGGTGTGGGCGTTGCTTGATATCTAGCGCAGTTGTCGCACTGACGCGAGGTTTGATTAAGAAAAGCAGTAGAAAAAATGCATATAAGTCTGTGAAAGCCTTTCCCATCTCGTCTAGAAGTCACATGATCTCTGTTTCAAGTGTGAGCTTTATAAGCCGATTCAGAGACCATTCGCTTGCTCTGATTCTCGTCTCTTTGATAGAGACAAGTGCTTCATTCCCTCCTTTCTTTCTTTGAGATTTTCTCCCCACTTCTTTCACTCACCTGAGCTTTTCATCTGTCTTCGCGCATGTTCTGCACGAGCGGATGACGTTCAGCCAGGAGTACTGCAGCCAAGCTGCTGAAACCGGAGGTCCTATGCGATACGCAAGCAAGCTTTCGCAGGTCGCGCCGGAAACATTCCTGACGCGGCTAATTTCTCCTTCTGTCTTTTCGCTGATCGGGCTCAGTCAACCACTGCCGACGCCGGAAAAACTAGAAGCCGACGATGTTGTTACCTACACGTACACGGGCAAAGACGGCACGATCGTCTTGCGCAACGACGGCATTCGCATTCTCGTCGTGGCCAAATACGGCGACAAGCCCGTTCTGCAGTGTGCTCTGCGGGATCGTCAGTTGGACGGCACGAGCAAAAGCTCACCGCTGACTTACTTCCCCAACACTGACCCGGCGTGCAATCGCCTTCCTGGTTCTGACTATCTGGCTGTGGAACTCTCGATTTATTCGTGGGATCCCAACAGCTATCTCGATGGTCTGGACGTCGAAGGCACTGTCGGTCACTTCATCGCAGATCCGGATTTCTACATCTGGAAAAATCTCGACACCTCAGCCTTCTTCAAGCTGTGGGAACAGGCGTTCTACCTCGGTCGTGCACCGTGGCAAACAGCCAAGCCCATGTCGGGAGTGCCCTCTCACTTCGTCAACGAGTCGATCGCCTTGCTCAAGGAGATCGGCTATCACAGAGTCGATGCAGTTCCCAGTTGGTTCAACGTGGCGCGGTTCCTCGAAAAGCACGGCTTCACCTTCACGTACGGCGAGCATGCTCTGGCCTTCGAAGGGCTGACTGAGGGATTGCGCAGTTTCACCGCCAAGGGCAAAAACGGCAAGAAGGGTCTCAACTCGGCTCAGCAAGCGTGGATCGTCGCGCTGCAGAACCTGCCGGAACTCTTCATTCCCGAGGCTCTCCGCCTGCCCGCCCGCTGGCCGGTGACGCACACCAACATGTACTGGGTGCGCATGCACTTCGACTTGAATCCCTACCTCGGCGCCACAGCGCATACGAGCGACCTGATGAGCGGCATCAAGTCGATCAACGAATCGGCGCAGACGCCAAAAGTGCAAGTGCACATCACCAACCGCTGCCCCTGCACCGATACGCTCGGACAGTCGAGTCCCGCCGCATCGGGACCGGCCGCCACCACGCATGGTGACGGCAAACCGAAAGTCGAGAACTGACATGCATCACAACACGCATGAAGTGCTCATGCATCTCCACCACATCATCCTGCTGCTGATTCTGTTGCTGGTGCTCCGGCTCCGGCGCATGGGCAGCCCAGGATACTACAGTCGCAGGTGGTGGCGCAGGCGCTCCGATCGATCCAACTACCTGGATCGGCGCGACCGCTGACACCACCGGCGATGCCCGGTTGCACATCGTTTGTGCAGCCGGAGAGGTTATCAACCGCTCACCCGCGCCGTCCTGTACAGGATGGCGCGAACTACTGATCAGGAGAACCGATATGGTTAACGTGGAACTCTGCGGCAGCGATGACCGGGCTCTGGCCCATGTCATCGACCCCAGGAACACATTACGCTTAGTGCGAAAACCCGACATTCAGCCCTGCTTCGTCATCGCGCGCACCACTGAGGACTGCACGCTGATCGTCGAAGTTGATGGGCAACAGGTGGCCACACATCCGTTGAGCGCCGGCGTCACGCCGATCCCGCTCAACATGCTCGTGCCCGCCGCCCCCCGTTCGCGGCTGCTCGCCCTGATGCCGCTCGGTCGCGGAGGCGCCGGCGCCTCTGCGCATCAAGCACCACCGACTGAGTTCACCTTGTGCGTCCGCCTCGGCGGCGCCGAAGGCGAACGGCTCAGCACCTACAACTTCAGGCTGATGAGCACCGCGGCGTTCGACTCTGCCTACGGCGAAATCAGCCGTGAGACAGAACCACGTCCCGAACCGGCGCAGTTCACGACAGACGCTCGTTCACTGGCTACGGCCAAGAACGTCTGCTGGAACTGCCACGCGCCGCTTCTCGCCGAATGCTGCGAGAAGTGCGGTTGCTGCCAGTCGCACGACAGCGACGAAGAGCAGCCCTAAGCCAGGCTCGGACACGACAAAACTGACCGCCAGGGCGGTTCGACTGCAAATCAGCGGTCGGATCGCCCTTTCTCTCTTGTGTTTTCACGCTCGGTCTGTGTTCAGACCGAGCTCCTGCTCATCAGGGAGTACCTGATGGGCGCGGACAACTTGCAGGCATCGCCTGCATCAGGAGCAACGTATGAAGAATCGATTACGAACTACTCTGGCCATCGGAGCCGCCGCTGCCTTGTTCGGCGCGGTGTTGTTGATGGCAGCAAACGACGGTCCCACCACCGCCAAATCGTCGCCGAATGCCGCGTTGGCGCACGATCCGGGTCCGCGAGCCGGCGCCGCCGGAGCCGGATCACCTGTCGCCGGTCTCGACCCGAACACCGAGCTGGCCTTCTTCACCGAAGGACTGTCGCGCTTCCAGGAAGTGGACGGCGTGCCGCAAGGGCTCGGGCCGCGCTTCAATGCCGAGTCGTGCGCGCAGTGCCACGCACAACCGTCAGTGGGCGGCAGCAGCCCGCGGATCAATCCGCAGGTGGCGATCGCCACCCATCTGGGAGCCAAGAACAGCGTTCCGCCCTTCATCACCGTCGACGGACCGGTGCGCGAAGTGCGGTTCAAACGCAATGCCGATGGCACCGCCGATGGTGGCGTACACAACCTCTTCGTCATCACCGGACGCAGCGATCTGCCAGGAACGACCTGCAACATCAAGCAGCCTGACTTCGCCACGGCCGTCGCCCAAGGCAACGCCATCTTCCGCATCCCCACGCCACTGTTCGGCGGCGGGTTGATTGAAGCCATTCCCGACAGCACCATCCTGGCCAACAAGGCTTTGGATGCTCGCCTTAAGGGTCAGTGGGGCATCAGCGGTCACGAGAACTCGACTGCCGGTGTCGCCAATCGCAGCGGCAACGATGGAACGATCACCCGGTTCGGCTGGAAAGCGCAGAACAAATCGCTCCAGATCTTCGCCGGCGAAGCCTACAACGTGGAACAGGGCGTCACCAACGAACTGTTCCCCAACGAACGCGACGACACGCCAGGCTGCGCCACCAACGCCACGCCGGAGGATCACACCAACTTCGACAAGACGAAACCGACCGACATCCCGTCGGACGTCGTCATGTTCGCCACCTTCGCGCGCATGCTGGCGGCACCGGCGCCGGTCAATCAGACCGACCCCACCGTCGTGCGCGGTCGCCAGGTGTTCTCGCAAGTCGGATGCGCCATGTGCCACACGCCGACCCTGCGCAGCGGTCAGTCTTCGATTCCGGCGCTCAGCAATCAGCCGGTCAATCTCTACTCGGACCTGCTCGTGCACCACATGGGCAAAGGTTTGGCCGATGGGGTGACACAGGGCAACGCCGGTCCGGATGAATTCCGCTCCGCGCCGCTCTGGGGTCTCGGGCAACGGCTGTTCTTCTTGCATGACGGGCGCACGAGCGACTTGCTCGAAGCGATCCGCCAGCATGCCAGCCACGGCTCGGAAGCCAACCACGTGATCGGCAACTTCGACGGTATCAGCGAAGCTGACAAGCAAGCGCTCCTCGTCTTCCTGCGCAGTCTCTAGCACTGCTCTGGACCAGGCAGCGTGTCGCTGATTTAGCGTCGCCACAAGGGCAGGACACCGGGAAGCGCTCGCTTCCTGGCTGTCCTGCTTTTTGTGCGCTCGGTTCAACTATTTAAACCAGTAGGCTCGCCCGGACGCATTAGGCGCAACAGGCAGGCGCGATGTTCACCTACGCCCAACGTTCTTGCGACCAACTAGTCAAGCGCAAAATATGACTAATTAGTCATTGAAAGTCGAGAAAAATATGACTAACTAGTCATATTTTGCGCTTGATATCTATGGGCATTCGATTGCAAATCGAAGGCGCAGGTCTCCCGGTTCGGGGGGCGTTTCACAGTTTCTTGCTCATGAAATACCGCACGTGGCCGGGGGGGAACTCAGGCAGCTCGCCGAATACGGAGTATCCATTCTTCTCGTAGAACGGTCGCGCCTGGAAACTGAAAGTGTCAAGAAGCGCATATTGACAGCCTCTGCCTCTCGCCTCTTGCTCTGCTGCCTGCAACAGCCGGCTGCCGACGCCTTTTTCTCTGAGCTGCGGAGAGACAGCGAGAATGTCGATCTTGAGCCAGTTCCAGATCGTAAAACCGGTGCATCCGCCTACCACTTTGCCGTCGTCGTCGCGGACAAAAACAGCCAGGACTCGCTTGTCGTAAGCCATTCCCAGTTGGGATATGTTGTGCTGGTCAAGAAACCGCACGGTTTCATCCATCTCTTCATCGGTCGGATCGGCTGCCACTGTTATCTGCAAGGGACTCTCTACCTCGTACGATGCTCTCCTCTTGAGGCGGCGCAGTGTCGGCGGATCCGCCGACGCACCAGCCCGGCAGCCAAGGATAGCGGGAGATCCGGCGCCCGACAAGCGCCAACATCCAACATTTCCGTCACCGACTTTGTATAGTAGCAGCAGGAAAAATTGGAAGGGAACGGGCTTTCGAGCTCTCGCGAGTTCGAAGCGCCCGCCCCTTCCACGACGCGACCGCAGTCACGTCAAAACGCTGTTACCACTGCAGCCAGACGTACACGCCATCCGAGCCGAGATAGCCGTATGCGTGATAGATCGGGTCGTAGTAAGCGTTGTAATACACCGTCACCGTTTCGGTGATCGGGTCACCAGTGATCGGGTCGAATTCCTGGTTGCCGAACTGGTCGAGCACCGGTAACTGTTCTTGCACCGCCACCGTAATCGGGTCAGTGATCAAGACAGGAGGCGCACCCACCCAACCAAGGGTAGGACTCCACCAGAGACCTTGCACCGGGTCGTAGATCCACTCGGTTGGACCCCAGCCACCGTAACCGAAGAAGGTGGGGTAGGGACCGACGTAGAACACGCTGCCGAAATAGAAGCCGCCGCAGTATTCATAGCGCGGCAGTGGGCGCCAACGGCCCGGATAGGGACGATTGACGAACACCGGTTCGCGCTGATTGTGGACGCGGCCGATTGGGTTCCACTGCTGGTTGGGTTTGCCACCACGGAAGATATCAGGCGGCGTACCTTTGCCGATGTGTACACCCCCGTTGGCTGGGCCACCGGGATGTCCTTGAATCGGACCAGGATGAACGACGGGACCACCGGGCTCTCCGATCGGCGGATGACCACCCTTGGGCGGCTGTCCAATCGGCGGATTGCCAGTCGGTGGATGCTTGATCGGCGGTTGACCGATTGGCGGATTGCCGGTCGGTGGATGTTTGATCGGCGGTTGACCGATTGGTGGTTGACCGATTGGTGGCCGACCGATGGGCGGCTCGCCGACAGGAGGACGTCCGACAGGGGGACGGCCAATTGGCGGCTGTCCGATCGGAGGACGACCCTGACCGCCACCGGGAAAACCACCGCCGGGACGACCGCCACCAAAACCGCCGCCGGGACCACGCCCGCGTGCTTGTTCTTCAGCAGCAGCCTCGTCTTCGGCAGGTGTATTGGAGGGGTTTGCTGTTTCCTGGCCCACTTGAGTTGCTGGGGTGGAAACGACACTGGGCTTGCCGGTCTGGTCTTGATGTCGCGGGGCGGACCGGGGGGTACCGATGGCGATCAAGGCGACCATGCCGGCAGCCAAACTTGCTGTGACAATTAGTCTTTTCATAAACGTTTCTCCTCGAGAGAAAATTCTCGAAGTTCTGCAATACAAGCCCAAGCGACGCGCTTGCGCCCATACGGCAGCAGTGCAGAAAGTGACGACCTGGATCAAACCGCGAAGCCCTGGAAGGGATTCAAATCTCGTAAACCAAAAGGGTTCGATGAGCTTCAGCGGGAGAGAGTCAGATAGTCACAGTAAAAAAGAAACACCGTACTCTATTGCTCTTCAGTCGGTAACTCAAGGTTAGCGCAGTTGCCACAGCAAAAGTTTTTCTTCATCCGCGACTTGAATGCGACAGCATATATAGCGCTAGCTACGTTACACTTCCGCCAAAAGCCCTTTGAACAGCGTCGTCGCGCACTTGCTATCTTCGACCAGACAGCATGTATCTGAGCAGCTTGTCCAGCCTCTTGGAGGCGCCTTTCGAAGCTTCGAGAACCTCTTCATGACCGGTGATCACGGTGTCTTCATTCCAAACATTGGTGATTACTGATACGGCTGCTGCTTTCATTGGTGACCCAGCTGCCGTCAATAGTTCCGGCACCGTAGACATGGCAACATTGTCACAACCCATGCGCCGCACCATTTCAACCTCAGCTAATGTCTCGTAGGAAGGTCCGGTGAATCCGGCATAGATGCCGTTCTTCAATGGCCAAAACTCTTTATCGATCTGCGCCAGGCGCGCCCCGTTGACAAAGATCTTTTCAGAGAGCTCATTGCGGCATTCCTTAGGGAACGTCTGTAACGCCTCAATAATTCCACCGCGCCATTTCTCACTGATCAAATCACGAAAACCTGTCATCACCATCAGATCGCCAACTTTGAACAAGGGGTTGATTCCGCCCGAGGCGTTGGTGAGGATCAGTTCTTTGACGCCCCACTCAATCAAAGTTCGTGTGGGCAAAGTGACGACATCCCAATCATGGCCTTCGTAGACATGATAGCGTCCGCGAAAAACTACCAGCGTCACGGCTTCATTTTCGGGCAGTTTGCCAATCGTGATCGTTCCAGCATGTCCGGCGACGGTGGGCTCAACGCCGAATACTTGGTGGAAGGAAAAAGAGTGTGGCTCCACTAGATCCTGCAGCGCTGTTATGCCTGAGCCGAGCACAATTCCTGCGTCGGGAACAACGTCAACGACCGAGCGAATGATCGCCAGCGCTTGCTCGGGAGTTCTCGCTTTGACTTTAGTTTCTTCGACCTTCACTATCTTTCCTCTCCGTTAGCGGGCGCAACTGCTTAGTTCATTGATTTTGGCTGCGATCTCTGCCTGCCAGGTATGATTGTCCGGACCAACTATGGCCAGGACCTTGCAACCGGCATGGGCAGCGACAAGCATGGTCGGCACAACATTGAAGCAGTAGCAATCGGCCCCCAGCACATGCATGAACTCCGCATCATCGGAACTGAGTCTGCGCCCATGTTTCAAACCAGCCACGACAACTGTTTCCAGGGCCAATCGTTCAGCGTCGTCTGCGTTGTAAATTCCTTGAATGACGGGAAAGCGCTCGCCGATTGGATGATTCGGACCGATCAGCGGGTTGTAGCCAGAAAGATTGATGTGGTCCCGCACCATAGCCGGTGTCTTATGCTGCCAACCAAATGCGGTGTCCAAGACGATCGCCAGTTTTGGTGGCGGAGACTGTCGAAGAATTTCAATCACTTCATTGCCGAAGCGTGAGAATTGCCCCTCTTTGATGGTGCCAGTAAAATCAAACCACTTTGCCCGAGACCAGTCCATATCAACTTCCGCTCCTGATGCTAAGTGCCAGTTATTATAACCGTGATCTTCTTTTGTTTTCGAGGCTGACAATGGCTGGATCGGTTAAAGCTCGCGCAACACTGCGCGGAACGACTTGTCCAATCGGCTCGATGCGGCATGCGAAGCTTCCAGCACTTCGCGGTGCCCGCCCATGGGCTTGCCATCACCCCAGACTTTGGTGATTACAGAGATTGCAGCCGCCTGTGTCTTACTTCCGGCCGCGGTCAAAAGCTCCGGCACAGTAGACATTCCCACGGCGTCGCACTGCAACCGGCGCAACATCTCGATTTCAGCCAATGTGTTGTAACTGGGACCCAGGCAAGCGCAGTAAGTGCCCTGTCTGAGCGCACCGATCTCGGCATTTTCGCGGTGCAAATCCGCACCAGTGCGCAGAATTTGCTCAGTCAGCGCGTTTTTGCATCCGGTCGCTGGCTGCATTAATGCCGGCACCAAGCCGGTCTCCTTCAGCTTGGGATGTTGCATGTCTCTGAATCCGGTGAGCACCATCAAATCGCCGACCTGGAACTGTTTATTCAGCCCGCCTGCCGCATTAGTAACAAACAATTTGGTGATGCCCCATTCGACGATCACTCGCGTGGGCAGGGTCACCACCGACCAGTCATGCCCTTCGTAAAGGTGGAAACGGCCGCGAAAAATCGCCACCAGTGTTTGGGCGGCGCCGACGCGCCCGACTGTCAGCGAACCGGCATGCCCCGACACTGTCGGCGCCAGCCCGAAGACCTCTTCGTATGGCAGCACCTGGGGGCTGTCCACGTCGATCAGCACGTTCACACCGGAACCGAGAATGATGGCAACTTTGGGCGTTTCATGACAGACAGCCTTGATTACTCCAAGAGCATTGTCCAGAGATTTAGCGGCAATGTTCCAATCAGTTTTCATTTAAATTACTCGCAATGCGGGTTTGTTACTTGCCTGTCAGACGAGAGATCAGCTTTTCATCCAATTTCGCTCCACGGGGAACGACTAACGCTGCCACTTTCCAACCAGCGTGAGCGGCAACGATCATAGTCGGCACCAGATGATAGCAGCAGAAATCGACACCCAGCTCTCGCAGCTTCGCCATCTCTTCTTTGCTGGGCACGACCTTTTCTTTCAGCCCGCCGGCAACACCGCGCGGCAGCTTGTCCAGCTCTGCGTCTTGGAACTCGGTGATGTAGGTGTCATTGACGACGGGAAAGCGCTCCCCGCATGGATCGTTGGCACCGGTCAGCGGATTGCCTCCGGTCAAATTGATGTGATCTGCCACCACATGCGGTTCACTCGCGGACATCTGGCTGCCGTGGTCGATAACGACGACCACCTTGTTGGCTGCAGCGCTGCGGAGTTTTTTCACGACCGGCTCGCCAAATACAAGGTAGTGGTTATCCGAGGCGGAGACGCTGCCGGTGAAATCGATAATCAACGCGTTTTTAAGTGACACTTCTCTTTTCCTTACGCTGGAGTCGTGGCTTTAGCAGTCAGGAACGAGGACCCAAGCCCCTGCCATGGCAGATCCAGCCAACTGGCTATGCTCGCTGCGATATCGACGAAGCCCTGACGGGTGCCGGCGTTGAACGTGTCAGCGCTAGCTTGCACCCCTGGCGAATAAGCCAGCAAAGGAACGAACTCACGCGTATGGTCGGTGCCCGGAGCGGTGGGATCGTTGCCATGGTCGGAGGAGATAATCAGCAGATCTTCGCTGGTCATCGATGTCATGATTCGCCCCAACCAATCGTCAATTTCCACCAACGCACCGGCATAGCCTCTGGCGTTTCGCCTGTGTCCGAAAAGCGAGTCGGTGTCGACGAGATTAGTGAAAATGAACTGCACGTCTTCTGAAGACGCACCGGCAATCTTCATCTTGTTATAGTCGACCTGGTTGGCGATCGCTTGCAAGGTCAACTCCAGACCTTCTCGATTGATGCCGGTGTGCTTGGCGTGAGTCAGCCCATGCCCGACAAATATGTCCTCGATCTTGCCGATGCCGAAAACACCGCCACCGGACTGGACGAGAGCATCCATCAGCGTGGGCGCCGGCGGTGGCACCGAGTAATCGTGGCGGTCGCCACCCAGTCGCACGTATTCGCCATTCTCGACTTTGAACGGCCGCGCGATCACTCGACCGACGCGGTGCTCGCCCTGGAGAATCTTGCGCGCCGTTTCACACCAGCGATACAGGGTGGGGAGAGGCGTCACGGCTGTGTCTGTGGCAATTTGAAAGACGCTGTCGCCGCTGGTGTAGACGATCGGAAAACCGGTGCGTCGATGCTCTTCGCCCAGCTCGTTCAGCACGTCGGTGCCAGAGGCGGGCTTGTTGCAGAGGATGCCTTTGCAGCCGGTTTCGTCGATGAAACGCTGGATCACGTCAGCAGGAAAACCATCCGGATAAAGCGGAAACGCCTGCTGGCTAACGATTCCCATCATTTCCCAGTGACCGGTCTGCGTGTCCTTGCCGTTGGACGCTTCTTGCAGTTTGCCGTAATAGCCTAGCGCTTGCGGGTTCTTCGGCACGCCGGCGATCGGGTTGATGTTGCCCAGGCCCAGTCTTGCCATGTTGGGAAGCTGCAATCCGCCAACTTCGCGAGCCGTGTTGGCCATGGTGTTGCAGTTGTCCGAATCGCCGAACTGAGCGGCATCAGGAGCGGCGCCGACGCCACAACCATCGATCACGACAACAATCGCTCTTTTTAGCGCGCCGTCGCGCCTCTTTCCGCTATTGTCAGGCACTTCTTCTCCCTCGCCACTACGCCCCTGTGCAAGCTTCAACGCGTGCTGGCCCGGGCACGATACCAACCGCTCAAGTTCTGCCTATTATAAGCGCAGAGCGCTAACCTGGGAGCGCTAACCTGGGAGCGCTAGTCCCTGGGAGCGCCGCCATCTTGGCGGCATCGAGCTGAACCTCGATCCAGTCCGTGCTGCCGATGCCGGCTGGAAGCCGGCGCTCCCAGGGACTAGCGCGAGGTCCACAAAGCGTGCCTCTACTAGAGTGCTTTTATAACCATCGCTAAGCGTAGTTACACGAATCCAAGCCTGCTACTTGGCTTGAGATCGTTATTTTCTATCTGTTAACTTCGTAGCATCTCCCACCCATATTTTTTTCAGCAGAAAACGCGCCCGAACCCATTATTCACATCATAGTTGCGACGTTTGTCCAACAATCTGGTTGATGGATGACGTTCGCGTTGACTGCCAGGGAGATTTACAGACCATCGCAGGCATGGGCTGAAAGAGTTCAAGTCTGTCAAACACGAAGCAAGAATGTATGCCGGTCAGCCTGCGCATGCACAATCTTGCCTCTGAAGGAGTCACGTATGAAGAACATTCGCGTAGTCATCGCAACGGCTTTGGCGCTCTGCGCCATTGCTATTACCGCCCCTTCCGCTTCCGCGCAGGTCAGTGTCGGCGTCGGTGGTCCCGGCTTCGGAGTCGGTGTCCAAGTTGGAGGGCCCGTTTACGCTCCTGTCGATCCATACCCATTCGGTGTGTGCGGCGAGGACGAATACGGCTATCTCATCCCCTGCTCTCCACCCGCGTACATGATCAACGATTACCCGTACTGGGTCGCTCCCTATTGGTACCAAGGGAACTACTTCTACGGCTACTACCGCGGTTTCGGCCGTGATCGTTGGGATCGTCGCGGTTACGATCGTCGCTGGGAAGGCAGTCGCTACTATGACAACGGTCGTTGGGAACGCGGTTACCGCGGTCCTGTCGGCGGTCCCGTCTATGGCAACCGAGGCCCCGTATACGGCAACCCCGGCGGATATCGCGGCAATCCCGGCGGATATCGCGGCAACCCCGGCGGATATCGCGGCAACCCCGGCGGATATCGCGGCAACCCCGGATTCGGTGGTGGTGGACACAATGGTGGTGGTCACAATGGTGGTGGTCGCCGCTAAGCACGCATGAGGACAATGATTCAGGCTTCGCTTGATCAAGCATCCTCGCTGCGCGCGGACGAAGGCAGCTGCTCGTTACCGTATCCTTCGGGATCGGTGCGGGCAGCCGCCTTTCGTTTTTTACTGTTTCTATTCAGCGATATAGTATAGTCAATCACCATATCTACCTTAAGAGCCTATGCGAGCTGCGCTAGTTTGGTGTATAAAGTGAGTGTGAAAGTCCCGTTTTTCTCTCGGAGATACCATGACGCAACCGGACCTGATGTCAATAAATTCAGTCGCTGCCAGACTCGGTCTGTCAGTTCACCAGCTGAGACGATGGGAGTTGATGTTCGGGTTGGAGATCAAACGGGGCAGGGGCCAGCAGCGTCAGTATCGACCGGAAGATCTTTCCGTGCTGGAGCGGATCAAAGAGCTGGTGGAACAGGGCTGGCCGACGTCACAGATTCGCCCGCAATTGGAGGCGGAAGGTTTGGTTTCACCCAAACTGATTGGCATGCCTACGCCGCCAGGCAATCCGGAGGTTTTGATGGAAGCGCTGATCGGCATGCGCAATTTTACCGAACGCCGTTTCATCGAGATCAGCAAACAGATAGACGAGCTGCGGCAATTGATGATTTCGATCACTCTCAAACAGGAACTTAGCGGCGAGCGCACATCGCCCTGGCAGCCGATGCAGCCTGAGTTTGTGCCGCCGGTGGTGTTGCAACCAGCCCAGGAGATTACGCTCGGTCCAAACGTCAATTTGAACGTGGCCGCCGAATCGGAAGCAGCGCCGAGCAGCGACGACACTCTTGGACTGGGTGAGATCACCGACCAGAACTACCTGACGGTGCTGGGCAGGGCGCTGGATCTGATTGGCTGGACCGACGAACAGGCAGACTCGTTCTCGCTCAAATCATTCGACATTCCGCATTGGGACGAATTGGGGCGCAGTCAGGCGGAAAAGCTGATTGCGCATCTGGTGCAGGCGGCCGAAGAACAGCTGGCAGACGAGACTTTGTGAAAAACCACAATAGAAATATCGTAAATTCCCCAGTGACGCCCGCCTAAAAATGCCATAGCATAGTGTTATTGAAGCAACGAATGACGCTTCGTCGAGGCACGACGAGCCCAAATATCGCAGGTTCTCCAGTTGAGAAGGATCAGGGATGATTCTTACCGAAGGGCAGCACCGGTCCTGCGAACAATCAGCAAACGCCACCGAGTTCGGTGGCGTTTTTTGCCGAGGGAAAATCCTGTCTGGATCGGGTTGGCTCAACGTCAGCGTCCGTGCCGATCTCAGCCAGCTAATCGTGACAAGCCTAGATGCCAAGAGGATCTTGATGAGCGGCAGCTAATTCGGAGCGATCGAATGGCGCAGCCATGCGAGGTTTCAGCCAGTTTGCGCACTGACGCGAACTGAAAATTCGGCTTGCCATCAGGTTTTCCATCGGGACAAAATTTCGGTAATGCCCATGGTTTCCCAAATTCCTGAATTCATAAGCATATTGAGATTCTTAAGTTTTCTAGATAGGGTCGAGGTATTCAAAATCGCCTATAAATTCCCGGAGCAACCAACAAACCTAAGTCATTACACCCAAGCACTCTTAATCAGTCAGCTAGGCGTACGGCACCGGGGTTAAATAGGCACATCTCAACAGCAGCATGGCTGCTAGAAAGTTTTTCAACAAGTGTGTGGAAAGTGCGTTCAGACGTGTTGTCTGAGCTTTTCCGCATGTAGGAGACACGTATGGTCAAGACTATTACTTTGCAAGAAGAGGAGCGCCGTGCCGAGCTTCTTTATCAAGCAATGCTCGAAGACCAGGCTCTTCAGGACATTATGGACATGAGCAACAAGGTGAGCGTGGGCGACGGACAAGTCGAACACGGCTGGCCTCATGCGCTCGATGTCGGTGGACTGGATGGACTTACCTGGTACATCAGCAATCGCATCAACGAACTGATTCCTGGACGAATCGGTCGGTACGACCAGATCAAAGCCGGTACCGGCGGTCTGGTGCACGATTCCGGACGGTCAGTTGCCGTCAAGGATCACGACAAACACTCCGCCCGGATTGCGCATCACTACCTGCGTGACCTCTGTGTGCGGAAATTCGGCGGACTTGATTTTCTGCCGAATCGCTTCCGCGCTCGCACAGTCCAGCTCGCCCGCAAACACCGGGCAGACAGTTGGCTCTATCGCGATGACGCGGAAAAAGCCCTTCGCAAGAAGGAAATCGACGGAGCCGACATGGCACTGCTCTTGCTCAGCGATAAGCTGTGCGGATCAGAGTCACGCGTTCCGGAAGAAAAGCTGTCGCTTTTGAAGCGATTGGCGAAGGTAAACGTGGGCAAGCGCTTCCGCAAGCAATGGAAGCTCGATGCACAGTGGACTCCGGCGAGAATGAGTTGGGGACATCCCGACGAAATCGCTGCCAATCCGCAATACACGGAGGCTTTCGTCAAGGCAGTCATGGCTGTCCTGAAGAAGAAGGGGATCGTATTGCCCACCGATGTGGAGCTCGATCACCACGATCAGGTCAACGGCTCGATCAAAGATCGCGTCATTGAGATCTTCGCTGACGAGCACGAAGAAGGCACCAAGATCTGGGGCACGATGCTGTATCGCCTGATGGTGAACGAAGGCATCGCCACTCAAGAGTTGGTCACCGGTCTCGACTGGTGGCACGAAGCCTTCCATGTTTCGGCTAAGGCTGCGAAGTTCCTCGGCTTGCGGTTCCGCATCGAGTTCAACGGACGCATTCTCGCTTACGACAAGTCGGCGAAGAATTGGGTTCCTGTGGATGCCAGGCACGCGTAATGTTAGGTTCTGTTCCGTCTCCGTGGTCCCCCAAACAAGGGCGCTGCACGTGGTTGTGCAACGGGTTGCGAACGGGGGAAAGGTGAGTTCACTGGTAAGTGCATTGCGCACAAGCCGGATTCGAAGCCATCTTTCTTTTTCCGGTGATCCAGTTAGCACGTATAGTAGAACAGCTATCGCTAGCCGGTGTAATATAAACCAGGACTTAAGAACATACCTTGAACGCAGACAGCCACTTTACTAGAGTAATAAAACTCTTCCGCCCTCATGCACTCTCAGGAACTTCCCAACCCGCTTCTACTCTCTTTTCCCTGTCTTGCAAACCTTCGCCTGTGGCGGAGGTTTCATTGTGCTCAGGGCGGTTGACGTCTGGCGGCATGCAATTGTGCAGGCTGCTACTGAGGAGATACGACCGATGAAACTACTGCTGCCACTGGCGCAAGGCGATGCCTATGGCGCTGCCTTCGAATATTCACCCGGACAGTTCGTCCTCGATTACAACGACCTGACCGCCTATCGCCAGCATCCAACGCACGCAATCGAGCGCGGATACTACACCGACGACACGCAGATGAGCATTGCCAACGCACTGGCGCTGCTCTCCGGCAAGCCTTTGACGCGTGAACTGTTCGCCTCGTTCTACGTCCAATGCTTCAAGCGCGATGAACGGGTCGGCTACGCCGGGCGCTTCTACGATTTCCTGGTCGGTGTCGCTGACGGCACGCAGTTCCTCGACCAGATCAAACCCTTCAGCGACAAGAGCGGCGCCGCCATGCGCGCGCCCGTGCTCGGCATCTTGCCGACCGTGCAAGAGGTGATCGAGGTCACCACTGTGCAGGCGAAAATCACCCACGACACTGTCGACGGTATCAACGCCGCCGTCGCCGCCGCGCTGATCACCCACTACTTCCTCTACAACCACGGCAACAAAGCCGGGCTGAGCCAGTGGCTCGAATCGCACGTCCAAGGCGACTGGAGCACTCCCTGGTCCGGCAAGGTCGGCGACAAAGGCTGGATGAGCGTCAAGGCGGCGATCAGCGCCATCAACGCCAACGCCACCATGAGCGGTGTGCTCAAGCAGTGCATCGCCTATACCGGCGACGTCGACACCGTGGCGGCGGTGGCCCTGGCAGCAGCGGCTCAGTGCCCTGAAATCAGCCAGGATCTGCCGGCGTTCCTCTTCGACGATCTGGAAAACGGCGACTTCGGCCGTGATTACATCGTCGATCTCGACGCCCAACTGACCCGCAAGCAAGCCGCGCTGGCCGCCAGCGTCACCGGCTGATCTTGCTTGTCGCACCAGGCGCGCCTCAGTCGGGCGCATGCTTTCCAATCACTCTGTCTCTTTCACGCGCGCCGATTCAGGCGTGCCCTGGAGTCCCATATGTCAACAACATCACTGGCGATCGCTCTGGCGATTGCCCTGATCGCCGTCGTCGCCACCGCACTGTTTTTGCGGCGGCGCTGGCTCAAACAGCTCGCCACTCAACGGCCACAGCAGCGCTACTGCCCAAACTGCCGCTGCAAATTGAAAGAACGGCAGATCGGCGGCAAGAAAAAGCTCGCCTGTCCGCGCTGCCAATACGTGTTCTGGAACAATCCGCTCGTCGTCGCCGTGGGCATAGTGCCCTCGACTGATGGCAAAGGCGTGCTCCTGGGCAAGCGGTCAATTCCGCCAGGTCTGGGCGATTACGGGCTGCTGGGCGGTTTCCTCGAACCGGGAGAAGGCCCAGAACAAGGCGTTGTCCGGGAAGCGTTTGAAGAGAGCGGCCTCAAGGTCGAGGTGGTGCGCCTGCTCTGGATCATCGCGCTGCCTAAGATCAACCAGATCTTGATCTTCTACATCTGCAAGGCGGTTGGAGGAACGCTGACAGTCAGCGATGAAACCAGCGAAGTCGCCTATTTCCCCTGCGACCACCTGCCCACCAACATCGCCTTCCTGACGCACCAGCAAGCGATCGACATGTATCTGCAACAGCGCGACAAGACCGGCGCCAAATAAGGCGATAATCAATCGTCTCAGCGCTAGAATGAGCCGTGGGTGTGTGCGACGAACCGCACATCCACGGGCTCATTGCTGGGCTGATTTCCTGACTGTGAAAAGGGAACTGATCCGTGTAGCTGCTCCGGCACGCCAAATTTTTATTTTGCGCTTACTACATCAAATCGCACATGCCGTACAAACGGCGAAAAGGCGGGAGCAAATCGCCACTTTCATTACGCGGTAAGGTAGGATTACGGCGGAGGCGCGCATGACCTTCGGGTTGATCAGTTGGCTGAAAAATCAATATCCAGACCTCAACTACGAGGTTCCCCTCTGGTATCCCTCGAAGGATCAACCGGATCAACGAGAATGGCTGGTCACTAACGGGCTGGGCGGTTACGCCGCCAGCACCGTATCAGGGGCACACCGCCGCCGTTATCACGGTCTGCTCGTTTCGGCACTGTCTCCGCCTGCCGACCGTCACATCATCCTCTCGCGCGTCGAAGAGGTTGTCACCATCGACGGTATTACGTACGAGTTGGCCACCAACCACTGGGCATCAGGGGTGGTATCACCAACCGGATACAAATATTTGGAATCTTTCACGATTTTGCCCGCTCCGACCTGGGTGTTCGAGCTGGGCGGGCACTACCTGGTCAAGCAGCTGACCATGGGATGGCATACCGACACCCTGCAGATCGGCTATTACTGGTTGCCCGATCCGGAACGAGCCGTCGATCAAGCGACGATCAAAGTTCGCTTCCTCACCGGCTATCGTCGCTTTCACGACGAGATCGAGGGCTCGTCCGACGATCGCTATCCGCAGTTTGTCTCACCTAAACACTCGGTGATCATCTTGAATGAATCGGCTCGCCGTCTGTGCCTGACCTGGAGCGACGGCGCGTATGAAGCGCAGCGGCAGTGGTGGTGGGACTTCCAGTGGCCCGAAGAGACAGCACGCTCGCTGCCAGATCGCGAAGATCTTTACTTGCTCGGCGATCTGACCAGCGATCTGCAAAGCGAGATGCAATTCAGTATTGCCGCCACTTTAGACAAACCAATCGACAAACCGGATTGCCACGCTGCCGTTGAAAAGAATCTGGCACGACAACGTCAACTGTTGAAGCAAGCCAACTTTCCCAAGCCCCAACAGAGAATCGAGCTGCTGGCGCTTTCATGCGACCAATACCTGGTCAGCAACCAAACCGATGACCAGGGCGATCTATTCGTGCTCGAAGGCTATCCCTGGTACAACGAATCCGGTCGAGCGGCGATGATCGGGCTGCCCGGGCTGACCTTGAGCACGCGGCGCTTTGATGACGCCAAACGAATTTTGCAGACCTACTCCAAACGCATGGTCAATGGCGTGCTGCCCAATCGCCTGCTGGAAGACGAAACCGCGCCAGGGGAGGGTCGCCTCGAGTACGGCGCCGCCGATATCACGTTATGGTGGGGATGGGCGCTCCATCACTATCTCAAAACCACACGCGACGTGGAATTGATCAAACAGCAGCTGCCTCTAATGATGGAAGCGGCCAAGCAGTACAGCCGTGGCACCGCCACTGGTATCAAAGTCGACCCGGCCGATGGTCTCTTGCGTTGCTCGCGCGCTCAACACGAGTTTACCTGGATGGACACTCGCATCGCCGGCATTCCGATCACGCCTCGCTCCGGCAAGGCCGTGGAAATCTGTGCCCTCTGGTACAACTTCATCAAAACCACGCTCTTTTTTGCCCAAACAGTTTCACTGAAAGATCCTTTTATAGAAGAACTTCAACACTTGAGCGAACTCTGTGGCGGCTCGCTGCAAAAATTCTGGAACGCCGATCTGCAGTGCCTCTTCGACGTGATCGAACCGGGTGCCAACCAGAGCGGCATGCCGGTACAAACGGTGCGACCCAACCAGCTCTTTGCCGTTTCTCTGCCGCATCGCGCCTTCTCTATCCAGCAAGAAAAGGCGATTTTGCTCGCCGTCGAAGCGGAACTGTTGACGCCTCAGGGCATTCGCTCTCTTTCTCCCACCGATGCCGCTTATCAGGGCACCTTCGGCTGCGGCTTCTCTCATGCTGACCAGTACCACCGCGACCTTTCCTACCACAACGGCATGGTCTGGTCGTGGCTGTTGGGCGCTTATTGCGATGCGCTCGTTAATGTATTCGGCGTCTTGCCGGAGACGACCGCGCGTATTGCT
>Ga0182024_10007780_pt1 | contig 22996 bp, 19 predicted proteins | sample P32metaG_FD_120480 | JGI IMG/M metagenome (GOLD analysis project Ga0182024, IMG submission 120480) | Permafrost microbial communities from Stordalen Mire, Sweden - P3-2 metaG (Illumina Assembly) | ecosystem: Environmental > Terrestrial > Soil > Wetlands > Permafrost | place: Sweden: Stordalen... | reverse complement strand
GGTCTCATTGTCGATGATCGTCGCAACAGCGGCGGCCAGGCAGCCAACTATGTGTTGGAAGTGCTGAACCGAAAGTACCTCTCAGGCTGGAAAGACCGCGACGCACTGATATTCAACACGCCGGCCGCTGCCATCTACGGGCCTAAGGTCATGCTGATCGATCAGGATGCGGGTTCCGGCGGTGATTATCTACCGTACGGGTTCAGGCGTCTTGAGTTGGGCAAACTCATCGGCACCCGCACCTGGGGCGGACTAATTGGGATTTCCGCCAACCCATCATTGATCGACGGTGGCTTCCTCTCAGTGCCATTCTTCCGCGTCTTTACGCCCGAGGGCGAGTGGCGTGTCGAGAATGAGGGCGTTGCGCCTGATGTCGAGGTTCCCCTGGACCCCTTGGCGGTGAACGCGGGCAACGATGTGCAATTGGACGCGGCCATCGCCGAGGTTCTACGGCAGCTCAAGAGCTCCCCGCAGATTCCACTGAAATCTGCGCCGCCGATGCCGACGCATGTGGGTAACTAACCGCGTATTTTCGGTGATCAAATGATGAGACTCCGGCGTTTTCGACTTGGCTCGGCGCTTTTTATGTTAGCCGCGGCTTCCTTGAGTGCCCTTGCGCAGGATGCACGCGACGCGACGCTTGCCGATTCCTTAAGCCGCAACAGTATCCGCGCGCCCGCGATTTCACCCGACGCGCACTCGGTGGCGTACCTGCAGCGCGAGACGAACTGGAAGGAGAACGAGTTTGTATGGCAGCTTTGGTGCGTCAATGTCGCCGGCGGCGAAACAGTTCAGCTCACGCGCGGCAAAAAATCCGCCGGCCCGGCGCAATGGTCGCCGGACGGGCGTTGGCTCGCCTTCCTGACCGAGCGCGAGGCGTACGTCGTGGAACCGCTTGCGGCGGTTCAGAAGGATGCTGCAGCAAAAGATGCCGACAAGGGCGACGCCGCGGACGCACTTAAGCCGGCCGCGAAGCAGATTTGGGTCATCCGGGCGGATGGTGGAGAAGCCTGGCCGCTCACGAAATCCGAAACCAGCGTGGAAGACTTTCATTGGGCGAAGGATGGCCGGTCGATCTTGTTTACCGCTGCTGCGCGCCCGAGCAAAGCGAGTAAGGTACGCAAGGAGCGCTACAGCGCATACGACGTCATCGAAAAAGATTACGAACAGAATCAACTGTGGTGGGTGGACGCAGAGGCCGCAATAAAAGTGACGGCACCGCAAGCGGCAAAGCAACTGACCTTTGACCCCACACTCAATATCAACTCTTTCGCCATCTCGCCGGATTCCACTCGCGTCGCCTTCAGTGCAGGCCACAATCCGTTGCTGGCATTTGCCAAGGATGAGGACATCTACCTGATGGACTTGCCTCGCTCCTCCAGCGCAGCAACGGTGTCCAAGATCGTGGCACTCTCGGGCCCCGACAGATCACCGATGTTCTCGCCGGATGGCAAGCAGCTCGCCTTTATCACCAGTCTCGGGCAGCCAAAATTCTTCTATGCCAATACCCACATCGCGCAGGTTGAGTTGGCGACCGTCCTGGCAAAACCTGCAACGACGCGCGCCGATGTTCGCGATTTGACCAAAAATTTCGACGAGGATCCGCAAGCGCTGGACTGGGTCCCCGACGGACTGTACTTCGGCGCTACGCAGAGAATGACCGCGCGATTGTTTCGTTTGGACGCTGCGACATTTCAAGTGCAACCGGTGTCCACGGATGACACCTTGATTATCGACGAGGCGTCGATAACGCCTGATGGTAGCCATGTTGCCTTCACGGCGGACGATGCGACGCACCTGACCGAGCTTTATATCTCAAGCGCCCGTGCTTTCGCTCCAAAAAAACTCACCGATCTCACCGCGCAAGTGCGGGGTTGGAAGCTCGGCAGCGTGGAAGCCGTGTCATGGAAGAGCAAGGACGGCACACTCATTGAAGGCGTGCTGCACAAGCCCGCCGACTATGACCCGAAGCGCAAATATCCGTTACTGGTCAAGATACACGGCGGACCGACGGGCGTTTCCCAGCCTCGGTTTCTGCCCAGCGACTATGCATATCCCGTACAAGCTTTTCTTGCCAAAGGCGCGTTGGTCCTCGAGCCCAACTATCGTGGCAGTGCCGGATTCGGAGCCGCATTTCGCGCGCTGAATGTGCGCAACTTGGGCGTCGGCGACATGTGGGATGTGATGAGCGGTGTCGATTCGCTGATCGCCAAGGGCATCGTGGATCCGAACAGATTGGCGGCTATGGGCTGGTCGCAGGGCGGGTACATCTCCGCGTTTCTCACCACTCATACCGACCGCTTCAAGGCAATATCCGTGGGTGCCGGCATCAGCGACTGGACCACATACTACGTGAGCACCGACATCACGCCGTTTACGCCACAGTACTTGGGCGCGACGCCGTGGGACGATCCGCAGATCTACGCCAAGACTTCCCCGATCACGACGATCCGCCAGGCAAAAACGCCGACATTGATCCAGCACGGCAGCGCAGACCGCAGGGTGCCCGTTCCTGACTCCTTCGAGCTCTACCGCGGTCTCCTCGATCAGCACGTCGATGCGCGCCTGATTCTTTACACGGGCTTTGGCCACGGCATCGACAAGCCGAAATCCGCGTTGGCGCTCCTCCAAGCGAATCTGGATTGGTTCAGCCATTACATTTGGAATGAACCCATTCCGAAGGACTCCCCGCTCTACGGAAGCAGCGAACTGGAATGAGCACCGGATTCGTACACATCACACCGCCGCCAAGGGCTAACACATGCGTGTTCTGATCAGCATATTCCTCCTCTCGCTCGGCGCTCTGACGTTGGCAGGGACTCCGATTCCGCTTGAAGAGAAGAAGATTGACTACCTGATCGCCAGCATTGAAACCTTGCAGAATGCCCAATTTATACGCAACGGTGTCGCGTACGAGGCAAAAGCGGCCGCGGATCACCTGCGATTGAAACGCCGAGGCGCTGGGTCTCGCGTTGCGACGGCTGATGATTTTATCCGCTTGTGTGCATCTGTCTCGTCGATGTCGGGAACCCCGTACCAGATTCGGTTCTCCGACGGACGCATTGTCTCGTCTGAGTCGTTCTTGCGAGAGCGGCTTGCCGAATTTGCGCCTTGAAGCAGTCCGAGGGTAGTTGAAAACACGCCGCTCGCGCGCACTTGCAAGCGGACAGGGCGCGGCCTTTCAGGAGAGGGCAGGTGAGCAACCGCGATCCGGCTGTGCCGCGGGTTCGCGGCGCTCCAGAATAGTCATCATTCCATTCTTAGGACGCAGCGTGATGCGAGTTTGCAAGGTAACCTCCTGGCCTTCCTTGAGCCGCAGGCGAAATCGCTGGGCGAGCACGGCGAGGATCAATATCGTTTCGGTCATGGCGAGGGTTGCGCCGATGCACACTCGAGGACCGCCTCCGAAGGGTAGGTAGGCGAAGCGCGGGCGCTTCTCGCTCGACTCCTTTGCGAATCGTGTTGGGTCGAAGCGCTCCGGGTCATCCCAGAGGCGCCGATGGCGATGCAGTATCCACGGCGACACCAAAATCTGCAGTCCCGGAGTCACCTTGAATCCGCACAACTCGTCGGCCTCCTTGGCTTCTCGCAGGGAGATCCCGGGCGCCGGCGGGTAGACACGCATCGCTTCCTCTATGACCATGCGTGTGTACGGCAGCTGCGGCAGGTCCTCCACCGTCGGAATTCGGCCGCCAAGTACTGAATCCAATTCCCGGTGCAGCGTCGCTTCTTCGGCGGGATGCTGCGACAGCAAGTACCACACCCAGGTCATGGTCACTGCCGTGGTCTCATGGCCGGCCATGAAAATCGTGATCACCTCATCACGCACTTCAGTGGCATTCAAGCCCACACCATCGTCCGGATCCTTCGCCGCGACGAGACGGGTCAAAAAATCCTTGGGTGCTTCATTATGAATCTTTTCGCGCTCGCCAATCAGTCGATAGATGGCCGCATCCATGCTCTTGAAGTGTGCGCGGATGGCTTCTTGCTTGCGCTTGATGCGCCAGGGTCCGATGACCGGCAGGACATCGAGCACACCGAATTCCAAAGATGCCTGCGCGAAGTCGAGCGCCTCACTGGCGTGCGCCGCCAGTTCCTCCGCGTCCGAGGAAAACATGGTCCGGCAAATGATCTTCAAGGTAAGCGCTTGCATCTCTGCGGCAATGTCCATTTCTGCGAATTCAGGCAGCGCATCCCACCGTTTTGCAAAGGCCACGGTGGTCTCGACCATGGCCGGCGCATAGGACTCCACCGTACGCGTGCCGAACGAGGGTGCCATCACCTTGCGGTGGGTGCGCCATTTGGGGCCCGGCGCGCTCAACAGGCCTTCGCCGAACATGGCCGAAAAAAATTCATCCCCCAATTCCTCCTTTGGATAGTTGGCAACGTTATCCAGAAGGACGCGTCGCACGCCTTCTGGGTCGTTGACCATGAGCACGGGACCCAAGAGCCACTTCGATAGGTAGAATGGCTGCTCAAAGGCCTGCAGCGGAATGATTTCAAAGGGATTACCCTTGGTGGAGCGCACGGTAGCCAGAAATGAGGCGGCCTTCAGAGGTGGAGGCGCGAGGCCGGCCAAGGTCTTTTTGGCTGGGCTGGCTGGTGTCGTCACAATGGCGTTCCCCGGAATCGCGCGGATTGAAGTCCTAGTATAGGCGGTACCTTGGACACCTCGTCGCTTCTTTGGGGTTTGCTATTCGGCTCAATCGGGCTTGGCTTTCTCATCTACGGTCGGAAACAGAGGGCTGTCGTCCCACTGGTCTGCGGCTTGGCTTTAATGATCTTTCCCTACTTCGTATCCAGTACTATTCTGCTCATCACGATTGGAATTGTGCTTATTGCTGTTCCGTATTTCGTCAGGCTTTGAACGGTGCGAGACGCGCGGGCTTATTCAATTCGCCGCCTCAGGCACGCACTTTCGCGGCTAGCGCTTGGCGCTCTTCTTCCTTGAGGTCCCATCCCCAGTCATGGCATTCGGCGTAGGCGCGAATGGGATTGCCCTTGTCGAGCGATTCCTTGATTTCGCTGACGCTCAAGGCGCAAGTCCATTCGGTCGCGCAGATTGGACATTTCACGGGGAATTTGAGTAAGCGTTCGGTCATGGGGTACTTCTGTCGTTATGAGCCCTACCCAGTACGTGGCGCCTTCGCTGCCGTAGCGTTCGGTATTTCCGGGGCCTTCATTCTACAATCTCCGGATGCTTAAACGCATCTGCGTATTTTGTGGGTCTAGCGCGGGCATTCATTCCGTATATGCTCAGGCGGCGCGGACCGTTGGGAGGTTGCTGTGTCGGCGTGGCATTGAGCTGGTTTACGGAGGCGGCAATGTGGGGCTGATGGGTATGCTCGCGGATGCGTGCCTGGCGGAGGGAGGCCGGGTCATCGGTGTGATTCCGCAGGCTCTCGTGGACAAGGAGGTTGCGCACTTGGGATTGACGGAATTGCGTGTGGTGAGTTCGATGCATGAGCGCAAAGCAATCATGGCGGATTTGTCGGACGCCTTTGTCGCGCTGCCCGGGGGGTATGGCACGTGGGAAGAGTTGTTTGAGATGTTGACCTGGTCGCAGTTGGGAATACAGCAGAAGCCGTGCGGCCTATTAAACGTCAATGGATATTACGATCCGCTGTTGGAATTGGCTGACAAGGCAGTGTCGGAAGGCTTTCTTCGTGAGGTTAATCGGGATCTGTTGCTCTCAGAGGATGATCCTGAGCGTTTTCTGGACCGTTTGAGCGCCTATTCATTTACTTAGTCGAAAAATGGATTGGTCCGCGGATTTAGATGCTGGTTTCGAGTTTGGGGTTTCGGTTTGCATGGGATGGGTTCTTTGTTAGGTGAACCGCATCGGTATTCATGGCGGCAAGAGTCCGGCGCAGTTGCTCGCGCTCGAGGAAGGTCGCTGTCCAATATTGGTCGTGGCAGCTCGCGCGGAGGCGAATGCTCTTTCCCGTCAGTAGGGCGTTGGCGATCACGGCGATGGGAATCTCTGCGAGCGACTCCAATGCACAGTCAGGGCAGGTCACCGCGAATTTCAGAGTGGGTTCTTGCATCTTCATCCCCAAATCAGGCAGTTCCGTTAAGCGAGTAACGCGCTTAAGCCTTCGCCGCTGACAAGACCGCTTAAATAAGACGGTAGCGGAGTACTGATATTATGTACAGCCCGGTTATGATGCCGCCGCTATCTTACGCTTCAGACCGCTATCGCCCGAGTGCCCGAACGGCGGCTTCTCGAAATGCAGTCTCGCCCCAGGCGTCTGATTTTTCGCATTCGATGGTGATCATTTCCGCTTGATCAATCGTAATGTCCGTGACGGTGAAACACGTTACGGTAGTTCCGTCACTGGTCACGAAACGCGCCGTCTGGTTCTCATCATCGTATGCGCGCGTATTCAATGGTCCCTTCCCGCCAAGAAGCTCGGCAAGTTCCGTGCTATCGGGGATGGATGCAAGGAAGGTAGCCATGGCTTGGGGCTCATCGATGCGAGCCGTCGAAACGAGCATGAACTCATCACTCAAGGACGCCGCCTCCACAACCGCCAAATGCGTACCGCCATATTAACGGCAACCCAAGCCGCATGCTTGTTCGGCGAACCTGCGATAAGGAGCCGGAGTAAGGCGCGGGATCGGCGGCAGTTGAGGAGTGCTCATCAGACAAAAGAGTACGCCAATGGGCGGGCTCATGCTGGCGAGGGGTTGCAACTTTTGTCGTTCAGGCGGGTTTTGTGTACACCGGTGTAACAAGGCGACCGACGGGGGGACTGCACGCACTCCTTAGTCAGTGAGAAATGGTTGCCGATAGCGGGACTTCTGTCGGAAACTTAACCTTGCTTGATGTCAAATGAACAAACGAGCAGGTGAGGTCGCGCGATGGGCACGAGCGTCGGAAACGGGTTGCCACAAGGCCATTGTATCGTCGATGGGCATGGTGAGGATTGCGTCGGTACCGTGCGCGAATTGTTTCTTGAATACGCCGCGTGGGTGACTGTCGACCTGTGCTTTCAAGATTTCGAGACCGAACTCGCAACACTTCCCGGCAAATACGCGCCGCCCACGGGGGCGATTTTGCTGGCGCAAGTGCACGGCGCGGTGGCCGGATGCGTAGCCATGCGCCGCCTCGAGGCCTCCGTGGGTGAAATGAAGCGTCTATGGGTTCGGCAATCCTTCCGTAACTGCGGTATTGGCAAGCTACTGATAGATGCAATCATCGAGCGTGCTCGCGCCGCTGGGTACGCGCGTCTGCGTCTCGATACGCTGCCTCAAATGAAGAATGCGCTTGTATTGTATTGCGCACTGGATTTTTATGAAGTGCCCGCGTACTACAACAACCCGGTGCCGGGCGCCATTTTTCTCGAAAAGGTGCTTGTGCAGCCCGGTAGAAAAGGCATGCGCGCTGGAGTCCCCTAGCGCTTACATTCTCTTTCATCGCACTCTCTCCACTGTTAGATTGGTCTAAGAGAAAGACTGTGCAATCGGGTTCATCATGAGATGCGAGGTCGAACATGCACGCGACGCGAAAACAGATTGCAGTGGGCGTAGCGGCGTTGCTTGCGGCCAGCTGCTGCTTTGCCCAGCGGATTGACCCGGAAATCGGCCGTCAGATCGCAGCCATTCAGGCCATCGACAATCACGCGCATCCGGTACTGGCGCCTCCGCTCGATACGTCGGACAGGGAATTCGACGCGCTGCCGGTGTCCTCTTTGGAGCCGCAGTCCGATCCCGTCGCTTTGCGGCCGGACTTTCCTTTGCTCGGCGCCGCATGGAAGGCACTCTACGGCTTCGATGTTTCGCCGCCGCTCGATGCACTGGGGCTCAAACGGCTGAACGAGGTGCGGAAAAAGGTCGCGGGACAGCAGGGCGAGCGCTTTCCCGCGTGGGTACTCGAGCAAGCCGGGATTGGCACCATGTTGGCCAATCGCGTGGCCATGGGCCGAGGCGTGGAGCCGCCGCAATTTCGATGGGTCCCGTACATCGATGCGTTGCTCTTTCCCCTGGACAACAGTGGCATGGCGGCAGTGTCGCCGGATCGCACGGAGTTTTTTGCCCTCGAAAGTAGCGTGCGCAACCGCTATCTAAAGGAAGCGGCCCTGAGCGCTCCTCCGTCGACGCTGGACAAATACTTGAGGCTAGTGGTGACGGCGACTCTTGAGCGACACAAATTGGGAGGGGCGGTTGCTGAGAAGTATGAGGTGGCCTATTTACGCTCGTTCGATTTCACCGATCCTCCCCGCGCAGAGGTAGAGCAGATCTATGCCAGGTGGGTGGGAGGCGGTCAGCCGGATCCTGCCGGCTACAAGCGGCTGCAGGACTTTCTGTTTCGCTATATCGCGATGGAGTGCGGGCGCCTGGGGTTGGCGGTGCACCTGCATGCACTCGGCGGCTTCGGCAGTTATTACTCGATAAACGGCGGCAATCCGTTGCTGCTGGAACCGCTGTTCAATGACCCGCGGCTGCGCAAGACGAACTTCGTTTTGTTACATGGTGGGTGGCCCTTTGTACGGGAAATCGGGGCTCTGCTGCAGAAGCCGAATGTCTATGCGGACATTTCTTCTCAGTCGCTCACCATGACTCCGCGTACGCAGGCGCAGTGGTTGCGGGAGTGGCTGGAGATTGTGCCGGAGAAAGTGCTGTTCGGAACCGACGGATATCCCTACTCTGACGAATTAGGCTGGCCGGAGGCGACTTGGATTGCAAATCGCAATGCGCGCCAGGCACTGGGCATTGCGCTGACGGGAATGCTCGACGACAGTGAGATCAGCCGATCGCGCGCCGGCGAACTGGCACGCATGGTTTTGCGAGGAAATGCTCAGGCTCTGTATAAATTCTAAAATGGCCCGCTCGTGTCAACCGGCGCGAGGGGGTCCTTAAGTCAATGCGCCGTCTTATCGCGATCGCCGGGAGGGTAGTCGGCCTCGACGTTTCCGGCGAGCTGGCTTTGGGTGAACAGTACCGGTTTGGTTTTCATGGCCACGAACAGCGGCGTTTGGTCGGCGTAGTGGAGCGAATGCGAATCTAATGTGGCCGAGCCGAACTGGTTGATGCTGTCCGAGGATAGGGTGCCAGCCTTGTCCCAGGTGACGAACATGATGAAGGTGTCGCCCGCCGTCGCGGTCAGGGTGCCGTCCTGCTGCGCAACGCCATAGACGGCGCGATAGATGTCCGGCGCGCCGTCTATGCCCACGTCGAGATTGCCCCGTCGCATGCGATTGACCTGACCCCACTCCGGATCGATGCGGCCGAAGTGGGTCTTCAGCGTCTTGATGGCGTGGCGCAGGGCGTCGATGGACGGCACATCGGGATGACTGTCCGAATGCGCAGCTTCGGTGCGCATCAGCACCGCAAGCGCCGCGGCCCGGCTGCCGACATTGGTGCGTCGGTCCCAGTTCTTGAGCAGCGCCTGCGCGGCACTCAAGTCAGTGTCGGAACCCGGATCGATCTTGACCACTTCGGCGATCTCCCGGGCGATGTCGGAGCGGTCGCTGTAGGCAATATCAAATTTGTAGTTGCGGAACGCCTCGTCGGTGATGGCCGCGTCGGCGCCGAAGGTCTCCTGCGCGCGATAGGCTCTGTTGGTCATGTCGGTCTGAATGCCCATGGAGGGGCTGAAGTCGGCCGGCTTCAGCGCGTCCTCAACTCCCGTGGCCTCAAACGGAGTGTTGTTGGAGTTGAACACATAGCCAGACTTTGGATTCCAGATCTGCGGCACGCGCTCGAAAGGCAGATAGCCGTGCCAGATCAGGTCGGACCGATCGCCGGGCTGGACCTGCGTCCAGTCACGCCCTTCCGCGCGCACCGGGAACTGGCCGTTGTAGACGTAGCCGATGTTCCCCTTCTCATCGGCATAGATGTAGTTGATGCTGGGCAGGGCCTGCAGGCGCATGGCAGCCAACCATTCGTCTCGGTTTGCCGCCTTGTTGAGGCGATAGTATTGCAGCGACTGGCGTGCCTCGCCCATGCCGGCGTAACGCACCGCGAACACCCCGTGATCGGTCTTGAACACCGGACCCTGTGCCGACCACACAAACGGGCGGTGCACCGTCCAGATCAGCGGGCCGAAGATCTTCACGCGAATGGCTGCATCACCTTTCTCGAAGTTCTTCCACTCACCGTCCAGCCGATACTGGTCCGGATTGGCGGGGTTCACGTCCAGCCGATAGACGGTTGACACATTGGGGGCGTTGACGGTGTTGGCCCAGCCCAAGTGGGCGTTGTGACCGTGCAGCATGAAGGGCGAGCCGGGAAAGAAGCCGCCGGCCACGTGCCAACCCTCGCCGGAATCGAGCACCGCTTCGTACCAGGCCACCAACCCCGCGTAGGGCTGGTGCGAATTGACCAGTAGGCGGGTGGCGCCGTCCGCCGACTTCGAGGCCGCCACGGCGATGCCGTTGGAGCCGATGGGCGAGGATTCAGTCGTGGCGACCTGGCTCGGGCTCGTCTTCGGCGCAGGCGCCATGATCTTCCCGATCACATGATCGAGGCCATAGAAGAAGGGCGTGCGGAACACGAACCCGGCAGCCACGTCCCGGCCAGTCATCGGCAACAGCCCCCGCTCAACATTCTGCGAGTGCAGGGCGGCGTAATAATTGACCCCGTCGGCATAGGCCTGCAGCACCGCGCGAGCATCGGCCGGCAGGACGGTGTCGTACTGAGACGCCACGGTCTCGCGCACTTTCAGCAGTCGCACCAGATAGTCCGTCACCGCCCCCTTGGCGCCCTCGACGCTTGCGAGCTGGCCGCGCGCAGTGAGCGCCGCCTCCTGGATGGTGGCGAAATCGTCCTCCGAATGCGCGAAGCCCAACCCAAAGGCCACGTCCGGATCGGTGAGGCCGCTGATGTGCGGCACACCGTAGTGGTCGCGCTGGATGCGGGCATGATAGCGCGCCGCCTGAGCGATCAGGCTCGCGCTTGCCGGCGCCGGCGGCAGGCCCCACCGATCCTGAATGATCACCGCCGTCAGGCCGGCAAGCACCAGTGCCGCCAGCGCAGCCACGCCGATCTTCAGATACCGCATGAGCGTTTTCTCCCATAGGTCTTCAAGTCCACACGATAATAGCGGCTACCACGAGTTGAAGTTGCGATTCGCGCGTGGCTTGTTCATTGTGACGGAGGCAAGATCTCGGAACCTGCGTTCGACGGCTTTGCACATCTTTGCTCTCGCGAAAGGTGCCTTACAAAGCTGGGCGGCCCAATAATGAAGAACATGAACCCCAAAATACGGCCTTTTCTCATCATCAGCATCTGCATTACCACTGCAATGGCTTTCCCGCTCTTGGCGATCGGTCAAAAAATGCACGCCCCTAAATCCACCACCGACTCACCTATCGATTCAAAGCAGCCAGCAGGCCGGAGCGCGCTTCGGCAAATAGTGCAAGACCAATGCGTTTTGAATTGGCAGCAGCACCACAATCCGGCGCCCTGCGAACGCGTCTCTCTTGCCGACCCGAAGAATGGCAGCTCTGGATATGCCGTAATCGAGGCTCCTGGCGGCGGAGCACATTACCTGCTGGTTCCGACGCGGACGATGGCTGGAATTGAAAGCAGCGAACTGCTCGATCCGGATGCGCCGAACTATTTCGCGGAGGCTTGGCACGCGCGGGGCCTTATAAGCGCGTTCCTCGGCCACGACGTGCCGAGAAGCGTAGTGGGACTGGCCGTGGGTATTGCCCAGTCTCGCACTCAAGATCAATTTCACGTGCACATCGAATGCCTGCAGCAAGAAGCATTTAAGACGCTACACGCATCGGCAGACCGCATCGTTGACGTTTGGTCGCCCATCACAATTGCGGGGTCGACATATCAGTCAATTCGAGTCATGGCAGACGGCTTGGATGCCTCGAACTTGTTCGAGTTGCTTGCGACTCTGAGTCCGGATGCGCGCCATCACATGGGCAACTACACTCTGATCGTTGCCGGCATGCAATTTAAGGGTGGCCCCGGGTTCGCTGTCCTCACGGGAACCGGGCCAAGCGGCGAGATATTGCTGGATTCGACCTGCGCTGTCGCCGCTGGTCTCGGATAAGCGCAGCGATGCGGGGGCCACGGCGCCTCGCGCCATCCGAGGATCGGCCCATTGCGTCTAAAACCAATATCGGCACAAATGAATAACCAATCAGAGCTTCCTAGCACACAGCCAATATTTTGGCGTCGAGTACTGCAATTTCCTCTTGTTCGAATAGTAGTGGCGATTCTCTTTATTGCCATTCCTTTTGCCGTTGTCAGTACTCCTTTCAATTTGTTTGTGACAGACAAGTCTTTAAGACGCTTGGGGGCGCTGCTGCTCACGGCAGTCGTCTTGGCGGCCTATTCGGCCTACGTACGAATCATCGAGAGGCGAGCTGTAACCGAACTATCCGGCGCGCGCGCGGTGCGCGAATTCGGCATCGGCTTAGGCTTGGGTGCACTGCTATTTTCTGTGACGATAGGAATACTGGCAGCAGTCGGCGCATATGAAGTCACGGGGAATAATGGTTGGCAGACCATGTTGGTGATTCTGCCCGCGTGCGTACTCTCAGGCGTTCTCGAAGAAGTCGTGATTCGTGGCGTCGTTTTTCGGATCCTGGAACAATGGTTGGGAAGTTGGATTGCGCTTGGCATTTCAGCGGCCATTTTTGGGGCGCTGCATCTTCTCAACCCCGGAGCAACACTCCTCAATGCTGCGGCGATTAGCATTGAGGCCGGCGTGCTGTTGGCCGCGGCCTACATGCTCACCCGGCGCCTGTGGCTTTGCGTTGGTATCCACATAGCTTGGAACTTCACGCAGGGTGGAATCTTCTCCATTGCCGTCTCAGGAGGGTCAAGCAAAGGCCTTCTGCAGGCGAGAATGGTGGGGCCAGATTGGCTGACCGGCGGGACATTCGGCGCAGAAGCATCGGTAGTGGCGTTGGCGGTTTGCCTTGCTGCAGGAATAGCTTTGGTAGGTTTGGCTATAAAGAAAGGCAATGTCATCCAACCGTTTTGGTCTGACAAACATCCGACTACTTAACGATCGATCATCGACATCATCCTCGCGCCGTATCGAGGGCCAGAAACCTTGTTGGGTGCGAGGGCGTCGTCTAAAGCTTTCATGTCCGCGGGGCTGAGAGAAATCGTAGCGGCGGCGATGTTCTCCTCGAGGTAAGTGCGGCGCTTGGTGCCCGGGATCGGCACGATCGACGGGCCCTTGTGGAGCAGCCATGCGAGAGCAATCTGCCCAGGCTTCGCGTGTTTGGCCTTGGCGATGTCGCGTACAGTTTGCGCAGCCGCCACATTGGCATCGTAATTGGTGCCTTGATAGCGAGGATCATTGCGTCGGAAATCATCAGCCGGGTACTCTTCGGCGCGTTTTACCTGGCCGGTCAAGAAGCCGCGGCCGAGCGGCGAGAATGGAACGAGCCCAATTCGAAGCTCCTGCAGGACGGGGATCACGTCTTGCTCGAGATTGCGCTCCCATAAGGAATATTCGCTCTGAACGGCCGAGACGGGATGCACGGCATGGGCTTTACGGATATTGCTGACACCGGCTTCCGATAAGCCGAAGAAGCGAACTTTTCCCTCACGCACCAATTCGCCCACCGTACCGGCAACGACTTCTATCGGTACATTGCGGTCAACACGATGCTGGTAGAGCAGGTCGATGTGATCGGTGCGCAAACGCCGGAGCGAGGCAAGCACGGCCTCACGGATACGCGTGGGACTGCTGTCGGTTCCGGTGACTTTGCCATCTTTGATCTGAAATCCGAATTTGGTGGCGATCGTAACCTCAGCCCGCTTTGACCCAAGTGCGCGCCCTAGAAGGTCCTCGTTGGTGTAAGGACCGTAGACTTCGGCGGTATCCAAGAAGGTGCAGCCCAGTTCGATGGAGCGATGCAGCGTTGCGATAGATTCCGCCTCGTCCGCCGGTCCATAGGATTGGCTCATGCCCATACAGCCTAAGCCGATCGCTGAAACTTCAAGTCCTTGTCCGCCGAGTTTGCGTGTGGTCAAGCCCATGGAATCCTAAGATGAATGCGGAATTGGGCTTGTCACAATATGCCATCAGAGGCGGAACGGGCAAGTTGTACAGGCCGGATGCATCCATCGGTGGTCTAAAGACTGCAGATACCGGATATCGCCGCGCTGCCGCTCCAGTAGGTCAAATCTTGGACGCCCGAGGGAATGCCGCTCAATCCATAGATTTGCACGCCGCCCACGAATGAGAAGACATCAGTCCCGTTGCGAGAAAGCGTGAACAGTGGGACACCCGGCTGGGCGGGCATCTTAAGTGATGTGATCCCGGCTGGAGCGTTCTGCGTATAGGTCGTGCCGCCGATGGTGATTTTCAGCGTGCCTGGGGCGGTCAAGAAGGCAACCAACTCAATATCGTTCTCCACAGTGCCGGTGACATTGGTGTCCAGTTGACTTTGAGCCGGACCTGCTGCATTGCCGGGCTCGCGCCGATAGAAGTAATAGAGAACATCGTGCGTGATTGTCGGCTGCTGTCCGGTCAAGAACCAAGCGGCGTAGAAGGCGTTCATGTTGTAGTAACCCGTGCCGATGTCACCTCTCAGGGTCGCGTCGGTATAGGGTGAGATTTGGCCGCTCTCGGAAAAGTCGTTCCACGTCACCAACTGGACCCAGTCCGCATCTCCGTTAATCGCGCTCATCCAACCATTGCGAAAGGATGCGCTGTTTCCGGCCTCCCAATACGTAAAATCCTTGGGGCGAAATTGCTGCGGGTTGATCGGCATCATGAATATCTTGCCGTAGGTGCTGTGTACAATGCCGGGATCCGCCTGCTGGGCGCTGGCAGACGCGGCGGTCGCCGTTCCCCAATCGCTGATTCCATAGGAGATCGGGGCGAAGGCCTCGACACTGCCTTGCCAGCCCAGAAACACCGGGACAAACGCGACATCGATGCCTTGGGCGTTCAATTGGCTGAGCACCGACGTCCACCAGGCCGCGGAGTTGAGGCCCGCATCAAACGCCGACGACACCAGGCGGCCGTCGCTTAGCCGGTACGCGGTGGGACTGCCGGCAACCGCAGCGATGATTTGAACCACCGAGCTGGAATCGCCTTGCAATGCGGAGATGTCCGGCATCACCATGATTTTGAAACGAGAATCGACGGCTAGTGCCGCAGCAAGCAGGCGCTGTAGAGGACTGTCGCTGCCCGTGGCTTCGCTGACCGACATAACGTCGAAGGCAAATCCGGTGATACCGCGGGCCATGGCCGCTTTTATTTCTGCCTCCATGTTCAGCTGCAGCCACGCCGCGCTGGAACTCGGAGTTGTGCCCAATGGCCGTTGGCGAAGGTAACCGCCTTGCGCCAACCACTTGTTCGATTCCCCGTTCTTGGTGAGGTACTGGGTGTTGTAGTAGTCGCTTGCGGGTGCAACATTGTCGAGCGATACCGGGAAGGGAAAGAAGTAGTGAGCAAACACCTTCTTCGAAGTACCAAATAGTATCTGCGTTGGCGGCAATGTCTGCGCCACGCATGCGTCCCCGTTATTGAAATTGGTGACCAAGGACGAGGTTGCCAGCGAAGTCGCGGCGGACGCGCCAGTCGTCGAAGTCGCGGCGGACGCGCCAGTCGTCGAAGTCGCGGCGGACGCGCCAGTCGTCGAAGTTGCCGCGGACGCGCCAGTCGTCGAAGTCGCGGCGGACGCGCCAGTCGTCGAAGTCGCCGCGGACGCGCCAGTCGTCGAAGTTGCCGCGGACGCGCCAGTCGTCGAAGTTGCCGCGGACGCGCCAGTTGTCAAAGTCGCCGCGGACGCGCTAGTCGTCGAAGTCGCTGCCGGAGTCGCGGTGTCGGTCGAGGTCTGCCCAGCGCCGCAGGCACTCATCTCTGCAAAAACGAAAATACACGCCAATCGAGTCGCTGTTGCGGTTTTCTTGTGTGCCATAGTCACTTGTTTCCACTCCTGTGTGATTCACGCGGAATGCAAGTGCTATCGACAAGACTCGAGTCACGGTGCCAGCCTTTCGCTGACTTCGGTAACCCCGCTATCTGCCACTTACAGACCGGAAGCTTTGCGTCCCCGCCTTGCGACGGGTTTGCCCTTTAACGATTGGCAGTAAATCACAGGTCGCTGGGTGCAGTACCTTGTCGGTCCGCGCAGACAACAGAGGAGAGATCTGCTTACGCAGAAGTGGCCTTATGTTATGCAGAACTTCGAATGACGTCCTTGCGGGGCCCGCCCTGTCATGTGCATGAGCGTCAGCGCGGAGGCGACTGGCCGCCCCGTCGCGCGAGCGATCGCAGAAAGTCCGAAGGCGAGAGTGGCGCGTTGCGCACGGGGCTTTTGCTGTCCTTGGATTTCTAGCCGTTCGCCCTCGTAACAGTCCCGCTTACCCCAGCCCCGTTGCGTCGGGGAGAATTCGCTGCGAAGCTCTCTCCTAAGCCTGAATTCGCAGTCTTCAACGCAGATCACCTTGAGGGACGGAGTGTGAATCGAAGAAACCTGATTAGAACGGCAATGAGCCTTCCGTTGCTCGCTGGTGGTTTGTCGCGTGGATTAGCGTTCGCCGAATCAAACACCGGCAACGCGCGTAGACTCCGATCACGCGTGCGACCCTCCGATTCGTCCTGGCCGTCGGCGGCGAGCTGGGCAAAGCTGAAGGAGGATGTGGGAGGCAATCTGATCGAAGCGCATTCGATCTTCGGATCGTGCGCGACCGAGCCGAATGGCACAGCCTGCCTCGACGCACTCAAGAATATCGGCAACCCCTTCTGGATCGGAGACCAGCCCGCGGGCACTCAAGTTTCGGGATGGCTCGATGCCTGGACGCCCGAGCCGAGTGCCTATGCGATCAAGGCGCGAGACGCAACCGACGCGGCCGCCGGCGTGAACTTTGCCCGGGAGAATAATCTGAGGCTCGTGGTCAAGGGCGCAGGCCACAGCTATTTGGGCACGTCCAACGCGCCAGACTCCTTGCTCATCTGGACCCGCGCGATGAACCCGGTCACGTTGCATGATGCGTTCGTGGGCAAAGGTTGCGAGGGCCGCATCACACCCGTTCCTGCGGTCAGCGCGGGCGCGGGTGCGGTGTGGATGGACCTCTACAACGCGGTAACGATGCATGGTGGCCGTTATGTGCAGGGTGGCGGCTGCACGGATGTCGGCGTCGCCGGTCTCGTTCAAAGCGGAGGTTTCGGCTCTTTTTCGAAAGGCTTCGGCACGGCGGCGTCGGGACTGATCGAGGCCGAAATCATCACTGCCGACGGCAAGGTGCGCATCGTCAACGCCTGCAGTGATCCCGACCTTTTCTGGGCAATCAAAGGAGGTGGGGGCGGCACCTTCGGCGTCATTACTCGACTCACTTTGCGCACCCATGATCTTCCGGAGTTTTTTGGCAGCGCATGGGGGAAAATCCAAGCGCAGTCGGACGCAGCTTTCGCACGGCTGATCACACGTTTCATCAGCTTCTATCGCGAGAAACTGTTCAACCCCTACTGGGGCGAGCAGGTCTCCCTCAGGCCGGATAACACCCTGGAAATCTCGATGGTGTGTCAGGGCCTGGACAAAACGCGGGCGAGCGAGGCGTGGCAGCCTTTCTTCGATTGGGTGAACGCGTCGCCCAGAGATTTTACCGCGATGCGACCGCTTGGCTCCTATGTTGGGAATCCGCGGAGTTGGTGGGAAGTCGATGGAAACCCCTCGATGATCCGGGATACGCGCGACGGTGCACCCAAGGACCAAGGTTGGTGGCAAGGGGATCAGGAGCAGGTCGGCGCGTTTCTACATGGATTCGAGTCGATTTGGCTGCCGGCGTCTCTGCTTCAAGAGGACCGCCAGAGGCATCTTGTAGGCGCTTTGTTTGCCGCGAGCCGCCACAAGCGGGTGCAGCTCCATATCAATAAGGGACTTGCCGGCGCGCCACCTGGGGCCCTTGCGTCCGTACGGCAGACCGCGACCAATCCTGTGGTGGCGGAGGCCTTTGCACTCGCCATTATCGCCGATGGTGAAGCGCCAGCTTATTCGGGGCTCGCGCGTCCCATCGTCGATCTCGCCGCTGCGCGCCGGGACGCTCGAGCTATTGACCTGGCGACGGCAGAGATGCGCAAGATCATTCCGAACGCGGGTTCCTATGTTTCGGAGAGCAACTACTTCAATCACTCCTGGCAGAACGCATATTGGGGAGAGAATTATTCGAAACTGCGAGCCGTCAAGACGAAATACGATCCCGGCGGGCTGTTCATCGTCCACCACGGTGTAGGCAGCGAGGACTGGAGTGCCGACGGCTTTCAGCCAGCTCTGCGTTGATAGGCTTCAAGTGTAATCTCGGCGTTGATAGCGTTGCGGACCGCCTCGACGGTCAGTCTGCGCAAACGGACTCCATCGATGAGATACCCAAAGGCTGTCAGCTGACGCGAGGAGCCTTGTACGGGCACTTTAAAAGCAAGAGCCAGCTTTATAGCGAAGCCATCGTCCACGCGGCCAGGCCTCGGGGCGCCAATTGGACAGATAGTGTGATCCACTGAGCAATTTGCAGCGTGCGCTCGACACTCCCTTGACGGCTCGCCCCGAAGTGTGTGTAAACAGGTAGATATCAGCGTGATGGTGGCTGTAGTTTGAGCAGCCTCGAAGAGTACAGGGGCTGAAGTTCATCAGAGGTAGCGTCGATGCTGATAGTTGTTATATCCCTCTTGAGTGCAGTCATCGCTTCCTTGATCACCTGGAGGATCGTCGTTACCAATCCTCGACGCACGGAGGAGGGCGCACGCAACGAAAGCTTGGAGCGTTGCCTAGCCGCATCGGGTACCGGCACCTTCGTCTCGTATCCGGCCAAAGGGCTCACGTACTGCTCGCACGCCACATTGGCATTGTTTGATCTGCCATCCGAACACGGCGCTATGAGCATCGATCACTGGACGACACTTCTTCATCCCGATGATCGTGATAAGACGATAGCGAGCATTGTGGAAGCCATCCGGCTCGGGAAACATTACACCCTTGAGTACCGGCTAAGGCTCGGGACCAATCGTACGCGTTGGTTGCGTGCCCATGGGCAACCGGCGCGCACCCCCGAGGGTGAAAGTGTCGTTTACGGCGCGTTGCTCGATATCACGAACGTCAAGCACCTCGAACTCGAAGTATTGGCGCGCGATGCACGCTTGCACGATATATCGAATGCCGCACGATTCTACATGTGGGAGTTGGATCTCGAACAAATGGAGTACGCGCTGGATCGCCCGACCTCCGCCATCGGAGAGCGAGGCAGAGCGCGTAACGAAACCTTCACGCAAAGTGTTGAAGCCGCACGCACTCGCCATCATCCCGATGACCGACACATTTTCGATGAGATGATCGATCGCATTCGTACGCAGGACGTTCCGTACGAAATTGAGGCCCGTGTGATGCATCCGGATGACACCTATCACTGGATGCTAGCCCAGGGAAAACTCGTCAAGGATGGCGGGTCACGGCGAGTGCGCGGCATCATTCAGGATATCGACGTGCGCAAACAGGCCGCGTTGCATTTGCAGGCCGTAGAATCAAGACTCGAACGCTCGATGCGCGGCACCAACGATGGCATGTGGGAAACCTCCTGCGCATCGCACGATCTGTGGGTGTCGCCGCGATTCGCGGAGATGCTTGGTTATGTACAATCAGACCTCATCGGCAATCAGCAATTGTTGTTTGATATCACCCATCCAGAGGACCAGGCAAAGCTAGGGCCGGTGTTTCGCACACACGCGAGTAGCCACGACCAGTTTGACCTTGAGATCAGGCAGCGGCACAAAAGCGGTGAGTATCGCGTCATGCGCCTTCGCGGCATGTGCGAGCGCGACGCTCAGGGTGAACCCTTGACCGTTTCCGGTTCGCAACAGGACATCACGGAGCGCTATGAGCATCAAAGAGCCCTGATCGTGGCTACGAATGCGGCGGACGCGGCGAGCCACGCCAAGAGCGAATTCCTAGCCAACATGAGTCACGAGATCAGAACGCCGATGAATGGCGTGATGGGCATGACCGGCCTGTTGCTCGAAACGAAGTTGAACCCGGAGCAACGCGATTACGCGGAGACCGTGCGCGACAGTGCGTCGGCGCTGCTGACGGTGATCAACGATATTCTAGATTTTTCCAAGGTTGAAGCCGGCAAGCTCGAAATCGAGCACATCGATATGGATTTGCGCGACACGGTGGAAGACGTGGCTCGATTGCTGGCAATTCAAGCGCACGCGAAGAATCTGGAAGTCACGGTGTTTTTAGATCCTTCTCTGCCTGACATTGTGAAGGGCGACGCCGGCCGACTACGTCAGATACTGCTCAATCTAGGCGGCAATGCCGTGAAGTTCACACTGAACGGAGAAGTGTCGATTGATGTGCGGGTCGTCGCGCAAGATGAGCAAGGAACGATGGTGCGCTGTGAAGTTCGTGATACGGGTGTCGGCATTCCCCCAGATCAAATTGCCGCATTGTTTAAGCCGTTTTCGCAGATTGACGCGTCAACCACGCGAAAGTTCGGCGGCACCGGGCTCGGTCTTTCTATTGTCAAGCGGCTGGTCGAACTGATGGGCGGCGAGAGCGGAGTGTCCAGTGCCGAAGGCGGGGGATCGACATTCTGGTTTACGGCCCGCCTTGGCATATCAACAGGACAAAACAAAACGCGACAACTGCCGCTCGCCTCCATTCAGGGACGACGCATCCTCATCGTTGATGACAACGCGACAAACCGCAAGGTGCTGATAGGTCAGATGGCACGGTGCGGCGTGGTGGCTCATGCCGCCTGCTCGGCGGAAGAAGCGCTTGCCCTGCTGCGTGTTGCGGCTGAAACGGGCCACGGCTACGAGTTGGCGCTGCTCGATTATCAAATGCCCAATTGCGACGGCGAGCAATTGGGCCAAATTATTTGCAACGATGCCACCCTTAAATCGACGCGCCTGGTGCTCCTGACCTCCTCAGGTCAACGCAATGACGCGCACCGCTTTGAGAAACTCGGCTTCGCGGGCTATTTGCTTAAGCCGGTGACCCAGAGCGATTTGATGCAGTGTCTGATGCTTGCATTCGCGGCGCCCGCCGAGAGTTGGCATTCGCATACCCAAACTATCGTCACCAACGCTACGCTGCAATCCCAGCGCGGCCGCGATGGCTATCGCATCCTGCTTGCCGAAGACAATGCGGTGAACCAAAAGGTCGCGTGTCGCATTATACAAAAGCTTGGGTTTCGAGTAGACGTGGTGGCGGATGGGCGGGCGGCTGTTGAGGCGTGGAAGACGGGTCGCTACAATCTAATCCTGATGGACTGCCAGATGCCCGAGTTGGACGGTTATGAAGCGACACGCGCGATTCGCGCCCTCGAGCAAGGAGACAGACGCATTCCGATCGTCGCACTAACCGCTCACGCGATGAAAGGCTCAGATGAAGTGTCAAAAAGTGCTGGCATGGATGGTCACCTCACCAAGCCTATCGAGCGGGAGCGACTCGAGGCCTGTCTCGATCGATTTCTGTGCGCTGAAACGATTGCTGGATCAGTATTGGGGGGAATCGCAACTAACGCGGACCCTGTGCCGGTGGACTGGCCTGCACTGCTGAACTCAGTTGACGGCGATGAGAAGTTCGCACAAGAACTTGGCATATTGTTCGTTGAAAACGGCCGACGCTCGATGGAAGGAATCGCACGCGCAATTGAGCTGCAAGATTACGCGCGTATCTGCGTGCTTGCTCATGGCATCAAAGGGGCCGGTGCAAGCTTGCAAGCGAGCGCCGCGAGTGCAACGGCAGGGCGGCTGGAAGATGCCGCAAGGCAGCTTCACATCTCGCAGATACCGCAACTCGAGGCAGAGCTTCGCGCCGAGATGGCTAGAGCATCAAACTATCTGCACGCACGAGTTGCCTGACGGCGCGCAGAACATGATCGCGCTGCGCGTCCGCGGTGCGAGACCTGGTCTACCACGCAGCAGCTGAGCGCACGATAACACTCACCGCCGCTGTACTGCCGAAAATGGAGTACATCGCAATACAACGCAAACAAGTTGTCGCCACGGGTTGTAGGCCGCGCCTTGTCGAGCGGCGTGAGTTTAGGCGGCGAGATCCGAGAGCAGGAGTGTCTCGATACCGGCAATGTGAGCCCAAGCTTCATCATTGGTAATCGCCAAGGTGGCGCCCGACGAGAAGGCCGTGGCGAGCTGAATCGCATCCGGGGTTCGCAGGCCGTGGCGGGCTCGCAATCCCGCCGCATCGAGCGAGATGGCGCGGCTGATCGGGACTAAGTCGAGGTTCGGAAAATAGGAGAGCAGGGTTTCGTAATCATCCGCCGCGTCCTGTCGGCCGAGTTGCAGCGGCTTGACGATAAGTTCGAGCAGCGTGAGCTCCGAGGCGATGCCTCGAAACCTGCCGGCCTCCAGTTCCTCGATGACACGACCTGCGGCCTCCCCGAATGTCGAATTCTGCTCAAAGTGGTAAATCCACACCGAGGTGTCGATGAGGACTCGCCGGTGGCGCTGCGCAATGGCGCTACTTACCAAGCCTTGCGCTCCGATTTCAAGTACGCCTCCGCTCCCTGCCACACTTCACGGTGCAAGCCGCGGGTGCGCTTCGCGAATTTCTTTGGCTTCGGAATGATCACGACGCGGTCCGATTTGCAAAGGACCAGGAGTTCGTCTCCGGCCGACAACGAGAGGGCTTCTCGGGCCGCCTGCGGAATCACGATTTGGTACTTACTGCTCAAAGTGACGGTATTCGACATGGTTTCCTCCACGAGTAAAGTGAATATATAATATCACTTTACCGCAAAAGAGACTCCTAACGCGCAAAGATCCAGCCAAGGCCCACTCGAATTGTCAGGATGACGACCTCGATTCCGAGGCCTGGCGAAATGCGCGCGCCCCGGTCGCAGACCTGAAAGCGGTAGTCGGTAATCAAGAATTCACCAACATTCACGCCGAGGAACTTGCCTCGCGATGGCGTGTTTCTGTCCGAACGGCCTGGAGGAGGGTTCAAGCGATCCGACAGGAGGCCGGCGTGCGAGCGTTCTTGCAACGTCCCCGCGGTTCCGTCTTAGGGCCTAGCTCATGATTTAACATAATATACATTATGCGAAG
>Ga0182024_10007779_pt1 | contig 22998 bp, 17 predicted proteins | sample P32metaG_FD_120480 | JGI IMG/M metagenome (GOLD analysis project Ga0182024, IMG submission 120480) | Permafrost microbial communities from Stordalen Mire, Sweden - P3-2 metaG (Illumina Assembly) | ecosystem: Environmental > Terrestrial > Soil > Wetlands > Permafrost | place: Sweden: Stordalen... | reverse complement strand
GCTGGTACCGGCTGAACATGTCGGACGGCAGGCCGAAGCCGGAGACATGGCCGATGTGGCGGGGCCCGTTGGCGTACGGCCAGGCGGGCGCGGTCAGGATGTGACGGGTCGTCGCGGACATGGGTCCAGCCTAGGGGCAACCCCGGACCGGTCCTGAACGGATTTCGGCGACCGGCCTGGGTCAGTCGCGTGGCGCGCCGGCCTGCGCGTCCGGGCCGCCGGGACCGGGCTTGCGGGCCGCGACCACGGCGTCGTAGAGCTCCCGGCGGCGCAGGCCGGATTCCCGGGCCACCGCGGCGATCGCCTCGCTCCGGGGCTGGCCGTCCGCGGCCCGGCGGGCCACCTCGGCGACGGCCTCGGCGGGGCTGAGCCGGGGTCCTCCCGGGTCGCCGGCGACGACCAGCGTGACCTCGCCCAGCAGGCCGCCCTCGGCCCAGCCGGCCAGGTCGGCCAGCGTGCCGCGGCGGATCTCCTCGTGCGTCTTGGTCAGCTCGCGGCAGACCACCGCCCGCCGCCCGGGCCCGAACGCTCCGGCCAGCTCACCCAGGGTGGTCCCGGCCCGGTTGCCGGCCTCGAAGAACACCATGGTGCGCGGCTCGGCGGACAGCTCGGCAAAACGGCGGGCCCGGTCGCCGCGCTTGCGGGGCGGGAAGCCCTCGAAGCAGAACCGGTCGGTGGGCAGGCCGGACACGGCCAGCGCCGCGGTCACCGCGGAAGGGCCGGGCAGCACCCGGACCGGGGCACCGGCCTCGGCCGCGGCCGCCACCAGCCGGTACCCGGGATCGCTGATCGTGGGCATGCCCGCGTCGGAGACCAGCAGCACGTCCTGGCCCTGGCGGAGCGAGTCGAGCAGCCGGCCGCCGCGGCTCCGCTCGACCGCGTCCCAGTAGGAGACGACCCGGCCGGTCACCTCGACGCCGAGGGTGGACGCCAGCCGCTTCAGCCGCCGGGTGTCCTCCGCGGCCACCAGCGGCGCCTCAGCCAGGGCCTGCGCCAGCAGCGGGGACGCGTCACCGGGCCGCCCGATGGGGACGGCGGCCACCGTGAGGGTGCCGAAGCCGTCCGCGGCGGCGGGCTGGCTGGCGGCTGAGTGACTGGCGGCGGGTCCGCTGGCGGCCGGGTCGGTGGTGTTCATGCCGGGCACCACGCTATGTCCCCGTGCTCAGTCGCCGTGCTGAGCACCGGTGGTATGTCCCCGGCACCGCCACGTTGCGGCAGGCACACCACTACGTCGTGATCCGGCGCCCCTACGGCCCGGCCGGCCCATACCATGTGTCCGATGATGGCGTCCCGGGCGACGGCACAGCCTGCCGCGAGTACCGACCAGCCATCCGGGCTCCTGGCCCGGATGGTCCCGTCCATGCCCGGCAGCGCGCTGTGGGGCTGGCTGGGCCCGCTGCTGGTCACCGCGTTCGGCACGTTCCTGCGGTTCAACCAGCTGAACGTGCCGGACAAGGTCATCTTCGACGAGACGTACTACGTGCCGGACGCGCTGGGCATCCTGAGGTACGGCGTCGAGCACAACTACGTGAGCGCGCGGAACTCGCTGCTCGTGCGCGGGGACACGCACATCTTCAGCGCCGGCGGGGAGTTCGTGGTCCACCCCCCGGTCGGGAAGCTGTTCATCGCGTTCGGCGAGTGGACGTTCGGCGTCAACTCGTTCGGCTGGCGGTTCTCGGCCGCGCTGATCGGGTCGCTGGCCATCCTGCTGCTGGCCCGGATCGCCCGCCGGATGACCCGGTCCACCCTGCTCGGCTGCATCGCCGGCCTGCTGATGGCGCTGGACGGGCTGGAGTTCGTGATGAGCCGCACCGCCCTGCTGGACATCTTCCTGATGTTCTGGGTGCTGGCCGCGTTCGGCTGCCTGGTCGTGGACCGGGACGTCACCCGGGCCCGGCTGGCCGCGGTGGTAGACGGCGCGATCGGCCGGGGGGCGCTCGCCGCGGACCTGGCCGGCACCGACGCGGACCTGGCCGGCACCGAGCCCGGCAGGCCGGCCGGGTCCCAGTGGTCAGGGAGCGAGTGGTCGGGCAGCGAGTGGTCGGGGAGCCAGTGGTCGGGCAGCGAGTGGTCGGGGAACCAGTCGCCCGGGAACCAGTCGCAGGAGAGCCGCTGGCGGAGGATCCCCTGGTGGCGGGTGGGCGCCGGGGTGTGCATCGGGCTGGCCCTGGCCTCGAAGTGGGACGCGATCTGGTACGTGCTCGGCCTGGGCGCCCTGGTGATCGCCTGGGACGTCGGCGCCCGCCGGGCCGCGGGGCTGCCCAATGACTTCCTCGGTACCGTGCGGCGGCACGGCTGGATGCCGGTCTGGTTCGGCGTGGTGCCCCTCGGGGTCTACCTGATCACCTGGTCCGGCTGGTTCTTCACCAGCACCGGATACGACCGGCAGTGGGCTGCGCAGAACGGCATCCACACCCCGGTGATCTCCGCGCTGGCCTCGTTCGTCCAGTACCAGAAGCAGATGCTCCAGTTCCACCTGGGCCTGACCACGCACCACCCGTACCAGTCGCAGCCGTGGACCTGGCTGGTGATGAGCCGGCCCGTCGCGTTCTTCTGGCAGTGCCCGGCGGGCGGCACCCACGGGGCCTGCGCCAGTTCCAAGGCCCAGGAAGTCCTGGCCATCGGCACGCCGCTGATCTGGTGGGCGTCGATCGCCACGCTGCTGGTCTGCGTGGCCTGGTGGCTGACCCGGCGGGACTGGCGGGCCGGGGCCCTGCTGCTGGCCGTGGCGGTGGGCTGGCTGCCCTGGTTCTGGTTCGCGCTGCACGACCACCGGACTGAGTTCTTCTTCTACGCGCTGGAGTTCGAGCCCTACCTGATCCTGTCGATCACCCTGTGCCTCGGGCTGATCATCGGCTCGGCGCGGGCGTCCGCGATGCGCCGCACGGTCGGCTCGGCGGTGGTCGGCGCCTACCTGCTCGGGGTGCTGCTGAACTTCGCCTACCTGTACCCGATCCTGGCGGCCAAGATCATCCCGTATACGTCCTGGCTGTCGCACATGTGGTACCACGGCTGGATTTAGCGCGCGGTCACCGGCCGCGAAGGCCGGTACACGGCGGGTGGCCTGTTCAGCGGGACCGGTGTGCGCGACACTAGAGGCAGATCTCCCTGTGCGGATCGATGACGATCTCTGCGCTGGCCGGCCAGTCCGGGGGACGAGTCGGCTCCGAAGTACTGGTAGAGCGCAGCATGCTCTCCTGGCCGAGCACAGCCGGGGCGCACAGTGGACCTTCAGGAATCTTTCAGATTCAGGGAGTAGTAAAGAGAGCGCGAACAGCAGGGGAAAAACTGACCCGATTCCCCGAGCCGGATGGGTGCTCCCGTACGTCTCTAGGGGTGAGGGGTTTCGATCGAGTAGTGGAGTGACCGATGGGGACTAGCGAAGAGGCACCGGACCGGGACCGGCGGTTCGAGCAGGATGTCGTGCCGTTCCTCGGTCAGCTGTACCCCGCTGCGCTCCGGATGACCCGCAACCCGACGGACGCCGAGGACCTCGTGCAGGAGACCTCGGCCAAGGCGTATGCCGCGTTCCACCAGTTCCGCCCGGGCACCAACCTGAAGGCCTGGCTGCACCGGATCCTGGCCAACACGTTCATCAACACCTACCGCAAGCGGCGCCGCGAGCCGCGGCAGGCCTCGGGGGGCGACTTCCAGGAGTGGCAGCTGCCCGCCGACCCGCTGGCCGCCCAGGCCCGGTCGGCCGAGGCGGAGGCGCTCGACCGGCTCGCGGACTCGGAGATCCTGCGCGCGCTGCGGGACCTGCCCGAGGAGTTCCGGGTCGCGGTGTACCTGGCGGATATCGAGGGTTACGCCTACAAGGAGATCGCCGAGATCATGGGCACCCCGATCGGCACCGTGATGTCGCGGCTGCACCGCGGCCGCGGCCGGCTGCGCGACAAGCTGGCCGCCTACGGCCCCGGGCCTGGCCCGGGCCTGGCCCCAATGACGGGCTGACCCCCAGGGTTACCAGGCAGTCCCCGGCCGCGCCGCGTGCTCCCAGCCCAGCGCGGCCGGGTCGTACACCCGCTCCACATAGATCTGGTGCCACAGCGAGAACACGATCAGCACCCAGATGTGCCGCCAGCTGACGTCGGGCTCACCCGCCCGGAACCGCTCCAGCAGGCTGAGCGCTGCGTCCCGGTCGATCCACTCGTCGGTCTTGGCCTCACGCAGCAGTCGGTCCGCCCACCCGTACATCTCGCCTTTGAGCCAGTGCCCGATCGGCACCGGAAAGCCCAGCTTGGCCCGTTCCGCCGCGGCCTGCGGCAGTACGGACCCCATCGCCTGGCGCAGCGCGAGCTTGGTGGTGCCCGCGCCGATCTTCTCCTCCCGGGCCAGCCGGGCCGCGACTGCCATCACCTCGCGGTCCAGGAACGGCACCCGCAGTTCCAGGCTGTGCGCCATCGTCATCCGGTCCGCCTTGACCAGGATGTCGCCGTGCAGCCAGGTGTTGATGTCCACCAGCTGCATGGTGGACGTGTCATCCAGGCCCGTCTCGGCGGCCTGGTCGTAGACCGGGGCGGTGACGCTGTAGGCGCTGGACGCCGGGGATCCGGGCCCCCGGGCGATCAGGTCCACCTGGCCGTCCACGAACACGTGCGCGTTCCCGATGTAGCGATCCCGCAGCGGGGTCGAGGTCCGTTCGAGGAAGCCCTTGCCCTTGACCCCGGCCGGGATCATCGCGGCGGCCCGCTTCAGCGGCACCCGGGCCAGCCCGGGCAGCCGTTCCCCGGCGCGGACCATGCCGGGCTGGTGGTAGATCGCGTATCCGCCGAACAGCTCGTCCGAGCCTTCCCCGGATAGCACCACCTTGACGTGCTTGCTGGCCTCCCGGGCCACGAACCACAGCGGGACCGCGGCGGCGTCGGCCATCGGGTCGTCCAGGTGCCAGATGATCCGCGGCAGGTGGGTGAAGAACTCCTCCGCGCTGATCACGTAGGGGATCGACTTCACGCCGAGCGCGGCGGCGGTCTCCTGCGCACGGTCGATCTCGCTGTAGCCCTCGCGCTCGAACCCGACGGTGAAGGTGAGCAGGTCCGGGCGGTGCTCCGCGGCCAGGGCGCAGATCGCCGCCGAGTCGATGCCGCCGGACAGGAACGCGCCCAGCGGCGCGTCGCTGCGCAGGTGGACGGCGATCGAGTCGCGCATGACGGCCAGGATCGAGGCGGCCGTGCCCTCGCTGGGGGCCGATGCGGGCCGCAGGTCGGCGCGCCAGTAACGGAACACGTCCACGCTGCCGCCCGGCCGGGCGATCAGCGCGTGCCCCGGGGGGAGGACGCGGATCGGCGGGGTCAGCGCCTGCGGTGGCGGGACGTACTGGAAGGCCAGGTAGTGACGAAGCGCGTCCCGGTCCAGGGCACTCAGCTCGCCCGGGCCGGCCAGGCACTTACGTTCCGAGGCAAACCGCAGCAGCCGGCCGGGGCCGCCCGGGGCTGGCTGGCCCTGCGCTGGCTGGCCTGGGGCTGGCTGGTCCTGAGCCGGCAGGTCCGGGCCCGCCGCGTGCCGGCCGTGCCGCCCGGCCGACCCGGGGGAGGGCACCGCGGCGGGCGGCGGGGGCACCGGGGTGGCCTGCCCGGCCGCATGCCGACCGGCGGGGCGGGTGTCCCAGGGGGAGCCACCGCGGGCCTGCCCCCCGTTCGCCCCCGAGGGCGCGGGCTGGCCGTCCAGCCAGTCATGCTCCCCGGGCTCGTCCACGGTGTAGTAGAAGGGCTTGATGCCGAACTGGTCCCGGGCACAGAACAGCTCCCGCGTCCACGTGTCCCAGATCGCGAACGCGAACATGCCGCGCAGCTGGTGAACCACTTCCTTGCCCAGCAGCGCGTACATCTCCAGCAGGACCTCGGAGTCCGAGGTGGTCCGCAGCGTCACGCCCTGCTGCCGCAGTTCCTGGGCTAGCTCCACGTAGTTGTAAATCTCGCCGTTGTAGACCATCCAGTAGCGGCCGTCCGCGGACCGCATCGGCTGATGGCCGCCGGGCGACAGGTCGATGATCGCCAGTCGCCGGAAGCCCAGGGCGACATCGGGGTCGCTGTAGAACCCCTCGTCATCTGGTCCCCGGTGGGTGATCCGCTCCGTGGCGGTATGCACCCAGTTCTGGTCTGGATCTGCCTCCAGGGCCAGGGCCAGACAGCCGACTATTCCGCACATCATGTCCCCAACGAGAGAGTCTGGTGGTGAGCCGCTGGTGTGGGCCGGTCCTCTGCGCCCCGATCCTAAGGGGCGGACGCAGCCAGCGTGGGCCAGGCCACGCACCCCGGGCGTCCCCGGGGACCCGGCTATCTCAGCAGGCTCACTGGCCGCGCCAGACCGGAGGGCGCTTCTCGGCGAACGCGGCCGCGCCCTCGGTGGCGTCGGCCGAGCCGAATACGGGGGCGGTGATCTCGTTCTGCCGGGCGAACTCCTCGTCCGCCGGCCAGTCGGCGGACTCCACGACGACCCGCTTCGTGGCGGCCAGGGCAAGCGGCGCATTCTGGCTGAGCCTGCGGGCCAGCTCGGTGGCCACGGCCAGAGCCTGCCCGGCCGGCACCAGCCGGTTGATCAGGCCAGCCCGGTGCAGCTGCGGCGCCGGGATGCGATCCCCGGTCAGGGCGACCTCCATGGCCAGGTGGTAGGGGATCCGGCGGGGCAGCCGCAGCAGACCCCCGGCCGCCGCGACGAGGCCGCGGGTCACCTCGGGCAGCCCGAAGGCCGCCTCCTCGCTGGCCACGATGAGATCGCAGCTGAGCGCGACCTCGAACCCGCCGGCCAGCGCGTATCCCTCGACCGCGGCGATGACCGGCTTAGCCGGCGGCCGCTCGACGATGCCGGCGAAACCGCGGCCGCCCGCGCGCGGATTCTCGCCGGCCAGGAAGCCCTTCAGGTCCATGCCCGCGCAGAACGTGCCGCCCGCCCCGGTCAGCACGATGACACGGACGTCCGGGCGGGCCTCCAGGTCGTCGAGGGCAGCCGCCATCCCGGCGGCCACCGCCCCGTTCACCGCGTTCCGCGCGGCGGGCCGGTTGATGGTGACGACCGCGACCGGGCCGTCCACAGCACACAGCACCGCTCCCGGATTACCCGGATTCCCGCCTTCCGCTACCGCGCTTTCCGTGTTGTCCGACACTGCGTTGCCTCCCTGAAGATTCAGATTTTTTTCCTGGACGGCCAGCGGTTTTCGTGCAGGCAGGTGCCCCTTACTCGGACACGACTGCAGGCGGGGCGCAGTCCGGCAGCTGGCAAGATATGGATGATTATCGGGATCCAGAGGTAACGTATTCGCCGTGGAGGGGTCCGCGTTCCCCTCACGGGCCTTACTTCTGGCCCTGAGGGTTTGCCTGTACGCGTGCGGAGGATTGGCCGCGGCGCTGATTTTTGCTGTGCTCATGGCCGGGCGGGCGTCGGCGGACCAGAATCCGGCCGGCTCGCAGAATCCCAGCTCCGCACAGACTCCCGGCTCCGCCGGCCCCGCGTCCACCAGCAGTCTCACGGCGGGCAATCCTGTTTCCGCGATCAGTTCCGTGGTCGGCGCCGCCCAGAGCCTCCTCCCGGGGCCCGGCGGCGCATCGGGGCCGGGCACGTCAGGGCCGGGCACCTCCGCACCAGGCAGCAACCCCGCACCGGGCGGCGGAAGCCAGGGTCCGGCCTCCTCGGCCCAGCCCTCAGCACCACCGCAGGCGGGCCAGCCCAACTCTGCGGGCCAGCCGGGTCCGGCTAGCCAGGCACCTGCCGGCAGCGCTGCCTCCTCTCAGGCCGCTCCCGCGGCCAGCGTTCCTCCCCCGCCGGCCCCGCCCGCCAGCAGCGGCGGCGCGAACCAGGTCGCCGCCTCGGCCACCAGCGCCGCGGCTTCCGCCGTCAGCGGAGTCACCCAGGACATCATGCCGGGCGGCTCCGGCGGCCAGAGCACGGGCCCAGCGGCGAGCGCGGCAGCGGCCGGCGGAACGCCACCGGGGCAGGCGCCGGGCGGTACGGCCAGCGGCAGCCCGAACCAGTCACCAGCCGGCGGCATCGTGGCCAGTGTCAGCCACACGGTCCAGAGCGTCAGCCAGGGCCAGGGCCAAGGTCCCGCAGCGCAGGGACCGCTTGCCGGGTCGCAGCCCCTGAGCCAGCCCAGCCCATCCGGCCAGGCCAGCGTCACGTCCGCCGCCAGCGTCGTGTCCACGGTCACTAGCGCCATCACCGGCCCGGTCGCCAGCACGGTAAGCAACACCATCAGCAGCACGGCCAGCAGCACCGTCGGTGTCACAGGCGGCCCGCTGACCAAGGTCACCGGCACCGGCACCCATGCCGCCGCCACCAGCCTCCCCGGCGGTGTGAACACCGGAGGTGGCCTCACCGGACTCGGGACCGGCGTCACCCAGACCGTCCTGCCGACCGCCGCCCAGACGGTCACAGGCGTCACCGGGACTGTCCTTCCGGCTGCCGCTGGCGTGACCCAGGCGGCCACGGGCGCCACCCAGACGGTCCTGCCGGCCGTCACCGGCACCCTCACTGGCGCCACCCAGACGGTCCTGCCCGCCGTCACCGGCACCCTGACCGGCGCCACCCAGACGGTCCTGCCCGCCGTCACCGGCACCCTCACCGGCGTCACCGGCTCGCTCCTCCCAGCCGTCACCGGGACCCTCAGCGGTGTCACCGGCTCGCTCCCAGCCGTCACCGGGACCCTCACCGGCGTCACCGGCTCCCTCCTGCCAGCCGTCACCGGGCTCACCGGGACCGCCCTCCCGCTCGTCACTAGCACCCTCACCGGCGTCACCGGGGCGCTCCTGCCGGCCGTCACCGGGACCGTGTCTGCTGTGGTTTCCACGGCGGGCGGGCTGACGACCGTGCTGCCCCCGGCGGCGGCGGGCAGCGGGACGCTGATCCCGGCCGGCGGTCCCCGGGGACCGTCGGGTACTGGTGGCGGGGGAACGGTCCCGTCGCTTCACGCCGCGGGCCTGACCGGGGCGGTCCTCCGGGGTCTGGGCGCGGGGTTGCGTTCGGTCCGGGCACCGGCCGCGGGAACGGCCGGCCACGGCATTCCAGCCCCGGCAGTCCCGGCGGCGCCGCGGCTGCCGGCCGGGCCGGGCGGCGGCGCCGGCGGCGGCCCCGGCGGCAGCGCGGGCGGGGGTAGCGGGCGGGCGCTGTACGGCGGCGCTGCGGCCGCGCTGATCTCGATGCTCACCTTGGTGTTGCTGCGGCTGGCGCGCCGCGCCGCCGCGAAACCGGTCTGGCGTTCTTACCTGCCGGAGGTCCCGCCCGCGTAAGTCCTTTCCTTCCCGGTTGGTTCATCTTCTTCGGCGTCCGGGCCTGCAGTGCCCGGCGCTGATCCCCTCGGAAGGAAAGTGATAGCGCCATGCGTACGTGGACGAAGTCCGCGTGCGTGGCGCTCGCCTGGAGCATCCTGGCCGCCGTCGTGATGGCGGCAGGGATGACGGGATCGGTCCACCCCGCGCAGGCGAGCACCCGCACCACGGGCAGTACCAAGATCATCCTCACCAGCATCCAGCGTGCGGCCATACCCGCCGCACCCGCCGCACCCGCGGCACCGGCTGCACCGGCGGTACCGGCGGTACCGGCGGTGGCGGCGGTACCGGCGGTGGCGGGCGCGAGCCCGGACACGGTGTATGTCGTGCAGCCGGGTGACACGCTGTCGGGTATCGCGGCCCGGTTCGGCATCCAGGGCGGCTGGCCGCCGTTGTATGCGAGCAACCTGAAGGCCATCGGCTGGAACCCCGACATCCTGCACCCGGGGACCGCGCTGGTGCTGCCCGGCCCGGCCCGGGTCCGGTACACCGTCACCGCGGGTGACACCTTGTCGGGTATCGCCGCCGGGCTGCGCATCGGTGGTGGCTGGCCGGCGCTGTACGCGGCCAACCGCCAGGTGATCGGCAGCGACCCCGACGTCCTGCAGCCCGGCACCGTGCTCACGCTGCCGCGGGCCGGGGTGGCCCCGGCCACCTCAGGAATCACCCCCCGCAAGCACCCGGCGCCGGCACCGCCGCGTGCGCCTGCTCCCCGCAAGCACCGCCGCCACCCGGTGACCAGCGCCGCGGCGGCGCCAGCAGGCATGCCGCCGTGGCTGAAGACCATGCTGGTCGCGCTGGGCCTGCTCATCCTGGCCGCCCTGCTGACCGAGCCGGTGCTGGCCGCGCTGCGGCGGCGGCAGAAAGCCGCCCTCGCCGCTGGGCCGGGCCCGGCCGCCGCGGCCTGGCAGATGTGGCCGGCGCCAGCCACCCCACCACGGGCCAGCATCGTCCTGGCCGACCACGACCGGCTCGTCGTGACCTGCAACAAAACCGACCAGACGGTCTACGTGCTGCGCCCACCCGGCGAAGACCCCCGCGCCATCTTGCGGGTCGCCCGCCTGGTCCTGCCCGAAGGCCCCTACTGGGAACTAGCCAGACAACTCGGCATACCCGCCGTCGAACCAGTCGAATAACCGTGCCCACCGACATGACCAGCCCCAGCATCCCAGCCAGGGCTGGTATCCCGGCCGGTCCTGGGCCGCCCCCTGACCTGATGAGGGGCGGCCCGCCGGACGCGGCTGGGGCCCGTGGCCTGGCCGTAGCCAATCGTCACGGGTCCTGCCCGGGATCGTGCCCAGGCACGGTCCGGGAGGCGGTGCTAACGGTCGTTTGTCTCCGGCGCTGGCTTCTTGCGCAGCGATTCCACGAGCGCGGCCACGTGACGCCGGTCTTCAGGAGTCAGTTCGTCGATGCTGGCGATGAGAATCTCCCGTTCCCGGTCGCCCGGCCGTTGCGGCCCGGCGGGAGCCTCGTCGTAGTAATGGAGTCCGGTGGACTCGGCCGCGGCGGCGCGTACGGCGGACACCGGCAGGTCCAGGCCCTGGGCGAGCCCATCAAGCGTGGCCGGGCGGGGCGGGCGGGCCAGGTTCCGCGTACTGGCCAGGGTGTAAACCGTGGAACGAGGCACTCCACCGCGCCGGGCGACGTCGCCGTAGGACCACCCCCGCTCGCGCAGCCGCTGCTGGATCAGGGCCTGAAGAGGGTTGAGTGCCTGCTCTGGCGCTGCGGCGGTCGGATCCGGCCGGCCGGCCGGATCCCTTTCGTCCCCCGTCACATGCGCCGTCATAGCCTGCCCAGCCGTCTCGATCCGAAGGGCTCTCGTCGCAATGCGCAGCCCTTGCCCTACCCGTGAGTAATGATTACTGTACGGTGATAGCCGAACAGTTTGTACGCCAAGGAGCGTACACCAGCTTCGGGTCCGGCACCACGGGGGTGCCGGGTGGTCCGCAAGGACCCCCCGCGAACGCGGGCCAACCCGATCTGCCTGACCGAGGCAGGTCACTGCCAAAGGAGGCAACATGTCGAATGTACCCGCAGTGAGCATGGAGGACCTTGAGCTCGAGCACGCCGAGCTGCTCCCGAGCCGGGAGACCCTCTGGTGTGTCCACCCGAGCAACTACGGCTCAAGCTTCAGCTTCACGCAGGTGGCCGCGGGCAACGGCAACACCAACCAGGCGGGGTTCCTTAACCTCTCCGCTCTGAACGGCAACCTCAGCGGCAACACGCTGGTTCTCTGACCGCCAGCCGTCCAGCTCCTACCGCGCGCTGACCAGATGTGCACCGCGGAGGGGGCTGCACAGTCAGGAAAGGGCCGCCCGATCAAGGGCCCGGGCGGCCCTTTCCTCCTGTCTACCGGCCTTACCGCCCGGCCGTCCCACCCAGCCTGGATCTTCACCCCGGGGAGCATCGAGGGAGGAGCACACCATGACCGTCGCCGCAGGACACGTGACCGCGCCGGTCCGGCCCCCCGCAGGCGAGTCCGGGCCTGCTGAGCCGCCCCGGCTGGCCGACGGGGTCGAACTGCTCGGCGAATTCCAGGACTCCGGCTACAGCCAGCCGCCGTCGCTCGTGCGGCGGCCCGACGGCCAGGTCATCCAGATGTCCCCGCTGCTGTACCGCGTGGCCTGCCGGATCGACGGCATCCGCGATCCGGCCGCGATCGCAGCGCTGGTCAGCGGGGATCTCGGCCGTGCACTCAGCGCCGACCAGGTCCGCTACCTCCTCACCGCCAAGCTGCTCCCGCTCGGAATTGTCTCCGGCAACCGCACCGGGGCGGCCCCGCCGAAGGCCAACCCGCTGCTCGCGCTCAGAGCGCGGGGCACCCTGCTGCCCGAGCGCGTGGCCAACGCCGCGGGGACTGTCCTGCGGCCGCTGTTCCGGCTGCCCATGGTGATCGCTGTGGTCGGCTGCATCCTGGCCGTGGACTACTGGCTGTTCGCCGTCCATGGACTCGGCGGAGGGGTTCAGCAGCTGCTGCGTGACCCAGTGGACCTGCTCATCGTGCTCGGTCTGACCGTGATCTCCGCGGCGTTCCACGAGTGCGGTCACGCGACCGGCTGCCGCTACGGGGGCGCGCGGTCCGGGCTGATCGGCGTCGGCATCTACCTGGTCTGGCCTTCGTTCTTCACCAACGTCACCGACTCCTACCGGCTCAGCCGCGCCGGCCGGCTGCGGACCGATCTCGGGGGCCTGTACTTCAACCTGATCTTCATGCTGGCCCTGGCTGGTATCTACGCGGCCACCTCGGCGGAGGTCCTGCTCCTCGTCATCGCGATCACGCACCTGGAGATGCTGGAGCAGTTGCTGCCGTTCGTCCGCTTCGACGGCTACTTCATCCTCAGCGACCTGGCCGGGGTGCCCGACCTGTTCGCCCGGGCCGTCCCCATCGTGCGCAGCACCATCTCACGCGGCCGGCCGGACCCGCGCGTCACCGGCCTCCGCCGACCCGCCCGGATCCTCGTGACGGGCTGGGTCCTGTGCGTCATCCCGCTGCTCGCCGCCGGCCTCGGGTACCTGCTGCTGAAGCTCCCGGAGATCAACCGGGCGCTCTGGCGCTCCGGTGCCCACCAGGCGCACCTCATGTCCGCCGCGCTCGGCGGGCACCGCTACGCGATGGCCGCCGTGGACGCCATCGGCTTCGTACTGCTGGCCCTGTCCCTGGCCGGCTCGCTGTACATCGTGGCCGGGCTGACGCGGCGGCTCACCACCGCGGGTCTGCGCTGGTCCGCAGGCCGTCCCCGCCGCCGCTTCCTGGTCGCCCTGGCCGGGGCGGCCTGCCTGGGCCTGCTGGCCAGCTTCTGGACCGTGCAGGGCCAGTTCCGCGGCTGGTAGCTACCCGCCGCACCCGGAGCCGCCAGCGTCGCCGCACAGCCGGACCCGGTACGCCGCCACGCGGGGCTGTGACTACTTGGGCTGGAACCGGATCCCGCCGTCGAAGCGGATGACCTCGGCGTTCATGTAGTCGTTCTCGATGAGCGCCTGGACCAGGTGCGCGAACTCGCCCGCGGTCCCCATCCGCTTCGGGAACACCACCGGCGCAGCCAGCTTGGCCTTGAACGCCTCGCTGTCCGGGCTGAAACCGTAGATCGGGGTATCGATGATGCCGGGGCAGATCGTGTTCACCCGCACGCCGATCGCGGCGAGATCGCGGGCCGCCGGCACCGTCATCCCGATGATGCCGCCCTTGGACGCCGAGTAGGCGACCTGGCCGGTCTGGCCCTCCAGGCCTGCGACCGACGCGGTGTTGATGATGACGCCGCGCTGGTTGTCGGCGTCCACCGGCTCGGTCTGCGCGATGGCCGCGGCGCCGATCCGCATCAGGTTGAACGTGCCGATCAGGTTGATGTCGATGACCTTCCGGTACGACGCGAGGTCATGCGGGGTACCGTCGCGGCCCACGGTCCGTGCGGCCCAGCCGATCCCGGCACAGCTCACCACGGTCCGCAGCGGCGCTCCGGTGGCCACGGCGGCTTCCACGGCCGCGGTGACCGAGTCCTCGTCGACGACATCCGTCTTCACGAACAGGCCGCCGGTCTCGGCGGCGACTGCCTTGCCGTGCTCCTCGTTGAGGTCCGCCACGACAGGCGTGACCCCGGCCGCGGCGAGCCTGCGGGCCACCGCCGCACCCAGCCCGCTGGCCCCGCCGGAGATGATCGCTGCGGTTCCGTTGAGTTTCATGGCCGGGAGCATACTTCGCGACCCCGGCCGTCAACCGAACCGGGTTCGGATCTGCCCGGTTCCCGTGGTCCCCGCCCCTTGTCGGTACCCCGGTCTACGATCGGGGGGCAACGGGGAGCCGGGATATTCGGTGGCGCGCGGGCCTGGGATCCCGGGAAACTGGCTCGGGAAACGCCCCGAGGAAGCAGGCCCGGGGAACAGGCACAGCGAGCAAACACGGCGGAACAAGCACAGGGGAAACAGGGAGCATGCGGTGAGGAAGTTCCACGCGAACCCGTGGGCGGTGCTGCTGGTCGTCTCGCTCGGGTTCTTCATGACGCTGCTCGACCTGACCATCGTGAATATCGCGATCCCGGACATCATCACCAGGCTGCACGCCTCACTGGACGATGTGCTGTGGGTGATCAACGCCTATGCCCTGGTCCTCGCCGTGCTGGTCATCACCGCGGGGCGGCTCGGCGACCTGATCGGGCCCCGCATCATGTTCGCTATGGGCATCGCCGTGTTCACGGTGGCGTCCGCCGCGTGCGGCCTGGCCCCCAGCGCGGGCTGGCTGATCGGGTTCCGCGCGGTCCAGGGCCTGGGTGCGGCCATGCTGATGCCGCAGACGCTGACCATCATCACTAACACGTTCCCGGCCGAGCGCCGCGGCGCGGCGTTCGGCGTCTGGGGGGCGGTGGCCGGGGTAGCCACCATCGCCGGGCCGACCCTGGGCGGCCTGCTGGTCACGGCGTTCGACTGGCGCTGGATCTTCTTCGTCAACCTGCCGTTCGGCGTCATCGCGCTGGTGCTGACGTTCGTGATCATCCCGGACATGCGGCCAGGGCGGCGGCACCGGATCGACATCCCCGGCGTGCTGCTGGCCAGCGCCGGCCTGCTGGCCATCTGCTACGGCCTGGTCGAGGGGCAGAAGTACAACTGGGGCACGATCACCTCGTTCATCAGCATCCCGCTGGTCCTCGGGCTCGGCGTACTGCTGCTGATCGCGTTCCTGGTCCAGCAGCGGCTGACCCAGGACCGCGAGCCGCTCGTCCCGTTCGCGCTGTTCCGGGACCGCAACTACGCCGTGGTCAACTGGGTGTCGGGGACGCTGGCCATCGGCATGATGGGGATCTTCCTGCCGTTCACCATCTACCTGCAGTCCGTGCTGGGGTTCTCCGCGCTGCGGGCCGGCCTGACCATGGCGCCGGCCTCGGTGCTATCGATGTTCGTGGCGCCGGTCGCCGGGCGGCTCACTGACAAAATCGGCGGCAAGTACATCCTGATGCTGGGCCTCACCTTGTTCGCGGGCGGCATGGGCTGGGTCGCGCTGGAGGCGACGACCACCTCGGTGTGGTACGACTTCCTGCCTGCCCTGATCGTGGCCGGACTCGGGATGGGCTGCGTGTTCGCGCCCCTGGTCACCGTGGCCATGCGGAACATCGATCCGCGGATGGCAGGCGCGGCGTCCGGCGTGCTGAACACCGTCCGGCAGGTCGGCCTGGTCATCGGCACCGCGGCCGTGGGCGCGCTGCTGCAGAACCGGCTGGTCACGTCCATGAACAGCCAGGCCGCGGCCCGTGCGGGCGCCCTGCCGCCCCAGCTGCGGGGCCCGTTCGTGGCCGGGATCAAGCAGGCGGCCAGCAACGGGATCCAGGTCGGGGCCGGCCAGAACGGCTCCGGGATCAAGCTCCCCGCCGGGCTGCCCGCCCGCCTGATGGCCGAACTGCTCCGGATCGGCCATGACGTGTTCACCTTCGGCTACGTGAACGCCATGCGCTCGACCATGCTCCTGCCGGTCATCCTGCTGGCCGTGGGCGCGGTCAGCTGCCTGATGCTCAGGGAGGGCCGCCGGACGCCGGAGCCTGACACTTCGGACATCCCGGCGGAGCAGGCTGCCCCGGCGGCCTGATCCCGCCGCCGTCCAGGGACCAATCCCGGGAGCCCGGCCCGGAATCGCCCCGGGGAGCCCGGCCCGGCCCCCCTGGAGCCCGGACGGCCCGGGGCCAACTCCGGCTCCGGCTCCGGGCCCGGAGCCGCCCCGCGGGCAGGCCCGGAGCCGGCCGGGACCCCCAGCGCGCTCAGCTGGCTGGCTCGAAGACTTCCGGGGACCACAGCCCGGGCAGGTCCCCGGGCTCCGCCTCGAACGGGAAGCGGTCCGCGAACGCCGGCTGCAGGTCGGAGAGCCAGGCGGCGTCCGGGTCGTAGTGGGCGAAGAACGGCCTGCCGACCAGGCCGGGATCGCGGGCCTGGATCATGTGCAGGACGAAGACCCGCTGGCCGGCCACGTCCGCGATCCCGTCCACGCACACCTTGCCCGGGGTCGCCGACATCGAGGGCCCGCGCACGGTGCGGCACAGGCCCGCCACCTGGCGGTAGGCGTCGCTGAAGATGCCGTGCGCGGCCGCCAGCGGCACCGCGAAGTAGTCCTGCGGGCCGGTGTCCCGCTCCACGAACATGTAGTACGGCACCATGCCCATCCGGACCTGGGTCCGCCACATCCCGGCCCAGGTCGCCGCGTCGTCGTTGATCGTCCGGATCAGCGGGGCCTGGGTGCGGATCACGGCCCCGGAGGCCCGGATCCGGCCGGTGGCCTCGACGGCCAGGGCGGATTCCAGCTCCCGGGGGTGGGAGAAGTGGGCCATGAACGCCAGCGACCGGCCTGAGGCCACCACCTGCTCGAACAGGCGCAGCGTGTCATCCGCGTCCGGGTCGGACACGAACCGCTGCGGCCAGTACGCCAGCGACTTGCTTCCGATCCGCACCGACTCGATGTGCTCCAGCCCGGGTCCCAGCAGCGGCTCGAGGTACCGGCGCAGGACGGGAGCACCCATGATCATCGGGTCGCCGCCGGTGATCAGCACGCTGGTCACCTCGCGGTGCCGCCTGAGGTACTCGATGACCCGGCCCACGTCGGCGGTCGCCATCTTGAGCTCGGGCTCGTCCACGAACTGGGCCCAGCGGAAGCAGTACGCGCAGTACGCGTGGCAGGTCTGGCCCTGCCTGGGGAAGACCAGCACGGTCTCCGCGTACTTGTGCTGCACCCCGGGCAGCGGCTCGTCGTCGAAGTCCGGGATGTTCAGCGCCAGCTGCCCCGCCGGGTGGGGGTTCAGCCGCATGCGCACCTCATGCGCCACGGCGGTGATCTCCGGCTCGGGCGCGCCGCGGCCCAGCAGCCCGGCGATCCGGGCGACGTCCGCGGCCGGCAGCATGTCCGCCTGGGGGAACACCAGGCGGTAGACCGGGTCGTCGGGGGCCGCGGTCCAGTCGATCAGTTCCTCGATCACGTAGGAGTTGGCGCGGAAGGGCAGCACGGTCCCGACCGCCCGGACGGCCAGCCGCTCGGCGTCGCCGAGACCGGCCCGCGCGGTCAATGCGTCCAGATGCTTCGCGGTGTAGGCCCGGAAACGCCGGCCCCCATCAGGTACTGGAACTATCTGCCGGATGCCAGTCACGGGTCTCCCTCCGGTCGGTCACATCCCGGCGGCCCTGCCGCGATGCGAGTCCCTGTGGCCCGCGGCTGGCGATCTTCCCGCCGCGCTCTCCTCAGCTGCTCTGGGCATCAACTGCTCCGGGCGGCGCGGAGGCCACATCGACATAACGGCGACATCGGCATGACGTCGGCCCCGGTGCGAACACCCGTCCCGGACTCATCAAAAGAGGTCACACTGAGGAAACGCTGCAGCAGCGTTGAGGGTTGCCTCGGCTCACCCGGCTGTGCCGCCTGCTTCCCCGTTGGTCACCCAATGGTCCGGCCCGGCCGCCACCTATGACGTGCCGCCTGGCCCCCACGAACTCATCGCTGATCCCCGCGTCAACGCGGCCCCCGCCAGGACGGTCCAAATCACCCCTTTCGTCATGATTCGTCACTATGCCAGGCCCCGACGATGCGCGGCCCAGATTGTGACAGATGGTTACCCGGTGGACGAATGATCAACCCTGCACGGGCCCGGAATGATCATCTTGTACCCGGCGGCGGCGCATCGCATGGTCCTGGTCCATAGCACTGCGCCGGAAGTGAGAGGCTTGAGCGCGTGCTCGAGGAAACCACGCCGGCCGACCCCCGGGACCAGGCCATCGTGGTCGACGCCATGGGCGGTGACAACGGCCCGGCCGTGGTGGTGGCGGGCGCGGCGGCCGCCGCGGCCACGCTGCGGACTCCGGTAATCCTGACCGGGCGGCCCGCTGACCTGCGCGGACTCGTGGCCGAGCACGAGGAGGTGGCCGGGCTCCTGCAGATCGCCCCGGCCGAGGACACCATCGCGATGGACGAGGGGGCCCTGGCCAGCTGGCGGCGGCCGCGCTCCAGCGTGGCCGTGGCCTGCCAGCTGGTCCGGCGGGGCCAGGCCGCGGCCGTGGTCTCGGCCGGCTCCACCGCCGGCGTGGTGGCCACCGGCCGGCTCCGGCTACGCTCCGTGCCCGGTTTGCTCCGGCCGGCCCTGGTGGTGATGCTTCCCACCCGGCCCCGGCCCACGTTCCTGCTCGATGCGGGCGCCATCGCCGATCCCAAGCCGGAGATGCTGGTCCAGTTCGCCCAGCTGGGGGTGGCCTACGCCCAGATCGCGCACAACATCCCCGATCCGAAGGTGGGGCTGCTCACCATCGGGGCCGAGCCGGGCAAGGGCAACAAACTGGCCCGGCGGGCCCACGAACTGCTCGCCGCACCGCCGCCGCACGGCACCCCGCCGATCCGGTTCACCGGCAACGTCGAGGGCACCGACCTTCTGGGCGGCACCGTGGACGTGATCGTGACCGACGGCTTCACCGGGAACGTCGCGCTGAAGACGCTGGAGGGGGCGATCGGGTTCGCCGCCGGGCAGATGCGGGAGGTGCTCGGCGGGTCCCGCTCCGCCCGGCTCGGTGGGGTACTGCAGCGCCGGGGGCTGCGGGAACTGCGCGGGCGGATGGACACCGAGACCTACGGCGGCGCCGCCCTGCTGGGCCTGGAGGGAACCATCGTCATCGCCCACGGCGCGGCCAGCCCCCGGGGCATCACGTCGGCCTGCCTGCTCGCCGCGGACCTGGTCAAAGGCCAGATCACCGAACGGATCCGCGAGCGGCTGGGTCACGGCCGCGGCGGCCACTTCCTCCGCCGGAACTGAGCCATCCTTGCCGTCACAATGACCCCAGTGGCACAACCACCCTCATAACCACCATGCTCCAGGTCGTGATCAACCGATTGGTGCTGCTGCGGCAGCACCAATCGGTTGATCACGACCGCTGTGGCCGGGACCGGCGGGCCAAGACCGCCGGCCGGGACGGGCGGCGCTGGAGCTCGGGCCGGTCACCAGACCATTGACCCATCCCCGGCGTGCTCACGGATTTATTGGCGCAGGCCTACCTGGCGTGGTCGCTAGGCTTGAGGTATGGCGGATCCACGGGATGTCCTCGCGCAGCGGGTGTCGGCTGCGCTCGGTGCGGCGTTCGGCCCCGGATACGAGGACGCCGACCCGGTCATCCGGCCGTCCTCGTTCGCGGACTACCAGTCCAACGCGGCCCTGCCGCTGGCCAGGCAGCTGGGCCGGCCGCCCCGCGACATCGCCGCGGACATCGCCAGCCATCTCGACCTGGACGGCGTGGCCGAGCCGCCCGAGGTGAGCGGCCCCGGCTTCATCAACCTCAGGCTCCTGCCCGCCTGGATCGCCGCGGAGGCCACCGGCGAACTGCGTGACCCGCGGCTCGGCGTGGAACCCGCCGCCGACCGGGCCCAGAAGGTCGTGGTGGACTACTCCGGCCCGAACGTGGCCAAGGAACTGCACGTTGGCCACCTGCGGGCCACCGTGGTGGGCGACGCCATCGTCCGCGTCCTCGAGCACCTGGGCCGCCCGGTGGTCCGGGCCGCCCACCTAGGCGACTGGGGCACCCCGTTCGGCATGCTGATCGAGCACGCCCTCGACATCGGCGAGGACGCGACCCGCAAGCAGCTGGTGGCCGGTGAGTTCACCGCCTTCTACCAGGCCGCCCGGGCGGAGTTCGACGGCGAGCCGGGCTTCACCGACCGGGCCCGGCGCCGGGTCGCCCTGCTCCAGGGCGGCGAGCCGGAATCCCGGCGGCTGTGGCAGCTGCTGGTCGGCGCGTCCATGGAATACCTGATGGCGATCTACCGGCGGCTCGGGGTCACGCTGACCGAGGCCGACATGGCCCCGGAGAGCTTTTACAACCCGATGCTCGCCGACGTATCCGCCGAGCTCACGCGCGACGGGCTGGCCGTGATCAGCGACGGCGCGCTGTGCGTGTTCCCGGCCGGGTTCACCGGCCGGGACGGCACGCCGCTGCCGCTGATGCTGCGCAAGAGCGACGGGGGCTACGGCTACGACAGCACCGACGCCGCCGCCATCCGGTACCGGCTGACTGAACTGCACGCCCGGCGGCTGATCTACGTGGTGGGCTCCGAGCAGTCACAGCACCTGCAGATGATCTTCGAGCTGGCCCGGGAGGCGGGCTGGCTGACCGCAGGGGCCTCTGCGGAACATGCGGTGATCGGCCTGGTCACGGGGACCGACGGGAAGCGGCTGAAGACCCGGACCGGGGAGCAGGTGAAGCTGGCGGGGCTGATCGACGAGGCGGTCGAGCGGGCCGGGCGGGTCATCGCGGACCGCTACGACGACCCCGAGCAGCGGGACCAGATCGCCGAGGCGGTCGGGGTCGGCGCCCTCAAGTACGGTGACCTGTCGGTAGCCCGGGACTCCAGCTACGTCTTCGACTACGACCGGATGCTCGCCCTGACCGGGAACACCGGGCCGTACCTGCAGTACGCGACGGCCCGGATCCGTTCCATCTTCCGCCGGGCCGGCCTGGACCCCGCTTCGGCGACGGCGCCGATCCTGATCACCGCGGACGCGGAACGGGCCCTGGCCCTGCACCTGCTCGGCTTCGCGACCACGCTGCAGCAGGTCGCCGAGACCACCCAGCCGCACCTGCTGGCCGGCTTCCTGTTCGACGTGGCGAGCGCCTTCACCACGTTCTACGAGCAGTGCCCGGTCCTCCAGGCCGAGCCGGAAATCCGGGACAGCCGGCTGGCGCTGTCCGCGCTCACCCTGCGGGTCCTGCTGACCGGGCTCGACCTGCTCGGCATCCCCGTCCCTGAGCGGATGTGACGCGTTCCCGGCCGGGCGGGCCGGGACGAAAAGACCGTTAGGGAGCGCTGGTCCCGGACCGGGGCGGGAAACGTTCCGGGAATCCCGGAGCGTGCTCCCAGGGAAATCCCAGACTTCCCCGCCGGATGTCCCAGCCAGGCCGGGCAGGCTCATCGCCATGGACAACACGTATGAGCCCCCGGATGGGGACCCGAAGGACCAGTCCCGCCCGACCGAGGAGTTCTGGCCGCTGAGCCAGGGACCCGGCGGGAACCGCGGGCCGCGCCGCCCGGATCCCGGGTACCAGGACCCGCGCGACCAGGACGCGCGTTATCAGGACGCGCGGGCACAGGTCCCGCCGGGCGGCCCGGGCGCTGCCCGCCGCGGGCGGCACCCGCTGCACTGGACGGCCGGGCTGGTGGCGGCCGCGGCGCTCGGCGCGGGCGGGATCGTGGCCGGGGTCGCGCTGGCCGGGCACTCGTCGCCCGCCGCGAACTCCTCGCCGGCCGGCACCGCCGGGCCGGGGACCCAGGGCGCTGCCCTGAACACCGCGCTCAACTCCGCTGATGCCTCCAGTGCCCTGGCGCTGACCTCGTCGTCCGGCGCGGCCGTGTCCGGGGCTAGCACAGGCAGTACGGCCGCCCGTCCGTGCGCCGCCGCGCTCAAGACAGCCCGCGCCGACCGGCAGGCCGGGCACCCGGTCGCGGCCCGGGCGGCGCTCAGGGCGGCCGGCGCCCGCTGCCGGCCCCTGCGGCACCGCCTGTTCCGGGCGGTCCTGCGGCGCGGCGTCGACGGGCAGCTCACGCTCCGCGGCCAGGGCGGCGCCCTGCGGACCCTGGCCTTCGAGCGCGGCATCGTCCAGTCCGCCAGTGGCAGCACCATCGTGGTGCACGCCGCCGACGGCACCACCTGGACCTGGGACCTGGTGAGCAGCACCGTGGTCCGGGAGAGCGGGAAGAGGACCACCACCAGCGCGCTGACCGCGGGCGAGCCGGTGTGGGCAGGCGGCCCGGTGGTCTCCGGGGCCAGGGACGCCCGGCTGGTCGTGATCCGGCCGCCGTCGGCTTCCTCCGCCTCGTCCAGCCCGTCCCCCGCGGCGCCGGCCTCCGGCAGCTGACCATCCGCCCAGCCCGCCTCCGCCTGCCGACGGGGACCGGCCGGCTCCCGCAGGCCCAGCCTGCGGGAGCCGATAATCTTTCCTGGCTTCCAGGGCCGCCGTACCCTTCCCCTCAGGTGATGACAGACAACGACCGGATCCCCCAGGTGCTCGTCGTGGACGACGAGCCGAACATCCGTGAGCTGGTGCAGGTCGCGCTGAAATTCCACGGCTGCGCGGTGACGGTCGCATCCAGCGGGAAGGACGCGCTCCGGCAGGCGGAGGCGGCCCGCCCGGACCTGGTCGTGCTCGACGTCATGCTGCCCGACCTCGACGGGTTCGAGGTGTGCCGGCGGCTCCGGGCGGCGGGCAATGACGTCCCGGTGATCTTCCTGACCGCCCGGGACACCTCCTCCGACACGGTGACCGGGCTGGCCCTCGGCGGCGACGACTACGTCACCAAGCCGTTCTCCGTGGAGGCACTGGTCGCCAGGGTCCGGGCCGTGCTGCGGCGCGCGGCACGGAACGCCGCGGATGCCCCGGCGGACCAGGGCATCCTGCGCGCCGCGGACTTGGAGCTCGACGAGTCACGCTGGACGGTGCACCGCGGGGGCACGCCGGTGGAACTGTCCCCGACGGAGTTCCGGCTGCTCGCCTACCTGATGCGGCACCAGGGCCGGGTGCTGACCCGGGCCCAGCTGCTGGAGAACGTGTGGGGCTGGGATTACGCCGGGCAGTCCCAGATCGTCGAGACCTACGTCAGCTACCTGCGGCACAAGCTCGACCCGCTGGGGCCGCCGCTCATCCACACGCAGCGCGGGGTGGGGTACAGCCTGCGGCCGGGCGCCCGGCCGGAGGGATGACCGAGCCCTGGCCCGCCGGGCCGCCCGGTGCGCCGCCGGACCCG
>Ga0182024_10007778_pt1 | contig 22999 bp, 25 predicted proteins | sample P32metaG_FD_120480 | JGI IMG/M metagenome (GOLD analysis project Ga0182024, IMG submission 120480) | Permafrost microbial communities from Stordalen Mire, Sweden - P3-2 metaG (Illumina Assembly) | ecosystem: Environmental > Terrestrial > Soil > Wetlands > Permafrost | place: Sweden: Stordalen... | reverse complement strand
GCGAGCCTTCATTCGCTCCGGCACACACACGGCTCTCATCTGCTCGCGGCTGGAATGGAGCTGACAGCGGTAAGCGCGCGCCTGGGGCATTCAAGCCCATACGTCACGGCCACTGTGTATTCACACGTGATTTCAGGGCGTGATGACGAAGCGGCTCGGGTATGGGAGCAGTTCCAGAAGCGACCGGACAAGAGAGCTCCAGCAAAGCTGGTGTGATGAAGTGTGATGCGGAATCTTGTAACTCTATGAAAATATGGTAGCGCTAACGGGAATCGAACCCGTATTTAAGCCTTGAGAGGGCTCCGTCCTAACCGTTAGACGATAGCGCCCAACGAACCTTCAATCACGATCATTGTACCAGCAGCGCGGTGCGCCTGCCTCAAGCTCGGGCTGTTAAACTGTAGCTTACGTCTTTACCTGGTTCATCGGAGCCCACAAGGAAGGCACCCGCTACACAACATGATTAGTGCAACCCAACTACGCCCGGGAATGGTGATCAAGTTCAACAACGAGCTGTATTCCATCTTCAAGACCGAGCATCGCACGCCCGGCAACCTCCGCGGCTTCGTTCAGGCCAAAATGCGCAGCTTGCGTAGCGGCACGATGATCGAACATCGGTTCTCTTCCGAAGACCGCGTGGACCGCGCCGCGCTGGAAGAGCAGGAAATGGAGTATCTGTACGACGACGGCGAATACTACTATTTCATGAACACCGAGAATTTCGAGCAGATGCACCTGACGCGCGAAATCTTGGGCGATGCCGTCGAATTCCTGGTCCCGCAGCTCAAAGTGAACATCGAGTTTTTCGAGGGGAAACCCATCAGCGTCGAACTGCCGCCCACGGTGGACTTGACCGTGGTCGAAACGGAGCCGGGACTTAAGGGCGCCAGCGTGTCCAACGTGACTAAGGCGGCCAAGCTCGAAACCGGCCTGGTGGTGCAGGTGCCGCCCTTCATCAATCAAGGTGAGAAGATCCGGGTTAGCACCTCGGAAGGAACCTATCAAGAACGCGCCTGAGCTACTGGGAACGTTGCAGATGCTCCAGCATCGCACGAAGCGCCTTCGCACGATGGCTCACTGTCATCTTCCGCTCCAGCGGCACTTCACCGAACGTGCAGCCGAACGGCGGATAAAAAAATAGGGGATCGTAGCCGAATCCATTTACGCCACGCGGTGCTTCGGTCAAACTTCCCTCTACCTCGCCGCGGAAAGTGCGCACCAGCAGCCCATGCTCCGCGAGAGCGACGACGCACACAAATCGCGCCGTGCGGTCTGGAAGGTCTCGCATTCGGTCCAGCAACAGGCGATTATTCGCCTCGTCGGTGGCGCCGGGGCCGGCGAATCGGGCGGAGTAAACGCCGGGCTGCCCTGCCAGGGCGTCCACTTCCAGACCGGAATCTTCCGCAAACAAATAGCCTTTGGAATGTTTGGAATAGTACAGGGCTTTCTGGATCGCATTTTCCTCGAAGGTAGCGCCCGTTTCTTCGCACACTGGAATTGACTCCAGCCCAGGCAAGATGTCCAGATCGATCAAGTTCTCGAATGCTCGCCGAAATTCACGCAGCTTGCCCGGATTCGTAGTCGCGCAGTAAATTCGCACTCAATCTCCGAGCGCCTGCTTCTGTAAAGCGAACAGCTCAGCAATCCCTTGACGCGCGATTTTGAGAAGCTGATCCAGTTGTGCGTCGTCGAAGGCTGTCTTTTCCGCCGTGGCTTGCAATTCGACGAACGTGCCGGAGCCGGTCATGACGACGTTCATATCCACGTCGGCCGTGGAGTCTTCGTCGTAGCACAGATCCAGTATCGGTATCCCACTCAGGATTCCTACGCTCGTGGCAGCTACCTGATCGAGCACCGGCAGAGCCTTCAGCGCTTTGAACGCAACCAGTTTCTGGAGCGCCAGCACGAGGGCGACGTAAGCGCCGGTAATGGATGCCGTGCGAGTGCCGCCATCGGCCTGGAGCACGTCGCAATCGACGATGACGGTACGGTCGCCCAACGCAGCCATATCAACCACCGACCGCAAAGAGCGGCCGATCAAGCGTTGAATCTCGTGCGTACGGCCCGAAAGATGTCCTTTGGTCACTTCGCGTGGAGTGCGGGTATTGGTGGCGCGCGGCAACATGGAATATTCAGCGGTGACCCATCCCCTCCCGCTGCCGCGCAAGAATTGCGGCACCGTTTCTTCGACCGAGGCAGCGCAGAGCACTTGCGTATTTCCCACTTCGATGAGCGCGGAACCCTCCGCTGTCTTCAAGTAGTTGGTTGTGATGCGCACCGGACGCATCTGGCCAGGGTTGCGATTATCGATTCTCATGAATTGCTGGATTGGAGCGAAAAATAGAAGAGCAGACACATAATTACGATTCCCAAGATGATCAGGATCAGGCAGGGGATTGCGCTGCGAGCCGATTTCGCCGGGATGGCCTTCCTGCTTCCGGCCGATTTGAATTTCGCCATATTTGCCTTTATCAGTTTAGTCCGGGTTCTCCGTATCCGCCTCCGCCGGGCGTTTCGATACGAAGTACATCTCCGGGTTCGACTTCGAACCTGGCCTTGCCGGCGACAGCAGACTTCCGTTTTCCCCGCAGGAGCACGTTTCTTCCCGGCGCGCCGCTCGCGCCACCCCACAGGCCATAAGGACCGCACAGCCGGCGGTCCGAAAGGATCGTGACTTCGGCAGCCGTCAGAAATTCGAATTCGCGGACAATCCCATCTCCTCCGCGATGTCTTCCATTCCCCCCTGAGGCGGACCGAATGCGGTAGGCGCGAATCCGGAAAGGATATTGATGCTCCAGCGCCTCAACGGGCGTGTTCCAACTGTTCGTCATGTGGGTATGAGTGGCGCTCGGGCCATCCGCGACCCCCGAAGCTCCCATGCCGCCGGCAATGGTCTCGTAATAGGCGAAGGCCCGGCCACGAAAGCGATCCCAGCCGCCGAAGCTGAGGTTGTTCATGGTGCCCGAACTGGCAGCGGGGATCAATTCCGGAGCGGCTTGCGCCAACGCGCCCAATACCACGTCGGTGATTCGCTGCGATGTCTCGACATTGCCTGCTGCCATGGCCGCAGGCGATTGAGCACTTACTACCAACCCGCTTGGTGCGATCACCTCGAGCGGCCGCAACACGCCCGCGGTGTAAGGAATGTCCTCGCGGACCAGGCAACGAAATACGTAAGTTGTAGCCGAAACAGCGACGGCGTAGTTTGCGTTCACCGATCCCTCCGCCTGCGGATCCGAGCGGCTGAAATCGATACTGGCCCGATCGCCATGAACGGTAACCGTCGCTGCGATCTTGATTGGCCGATCCGTGATGCCGTCGTTATCGAGAAAATCTTCGAAGCGATATTGGCCGCGAGGCAGCTTTCGAATCGCCGCTCTCATCATCCGCTCGCTGTAGTCGGCGAGCGCCGCCATGTTGCGATGCACTTTCGAAATTCCGTACTTAGCCGCCAATTCTAAGAGCCGTTGCTCGCCGCGGCGTATCGCCATGCATTGCGCCAACAGGTCGCCTTGCCGTTCCTCGGGCGTTCGGACATTGGCGAGGATCAGGTCCAACATTTCGCGGTTCACGCTGCCTTTGCGCATCAATAAGACGGGCGGAATGCGGAGGCCTTCCTGATAAATTTCTCGCGCGAGCGGCATCGAGCCGGGGCTCATCCCGCCCATGTCGGCGTGATGCGCGCGGTTGGCAACATAGAAAGCAGGTTTGGGAATCCCCGGTAAAAACACGCCCGAGACCGCCGTAATATCGGGCAGATGAGTTCCGCCGCGAAATGGATCGTTGAGGATTGCAACATCGCCGGGCTGCAACTGAAACGCATCCATCGCATGGCGGACCGACAGCGGCATGGCGCCCAAGTGCACCGGCATGTGGTCGCCCATCGCGACCGTTTCACCATTCGCGTCGTAGACAGCGCAGGAATAATCGCGGCGTTCCTTAATATTGGCGGAATAGGAAGTCTTGCGAAGGACGGCACCCATTTCTTCTGCGATGGAGACCAGCAGATGCCGAAACAGCTCCAGCTCGATCGGATCGGGCCTCATTGTTTGCACGCGCCCGCATCGACCAGGAAGCTGGCCACCTTTTGCCAGTGTTGGGATTCCGATTTTTCGATCGTATAGCTATGCGTGGCGGCGTCGGCGCGCAACCGCCAGCCGGAAGGCGAGGAATCGGGATTCAAAGGAAAGCGGACAGGGGTGAGACTGGCCTGGCGCAGTGCCCAACTCTCTCCGCCGGTCCGGGTTTCATACAGTTCGTGGCGGCTGTTGTCGAGGCGCGCGTCAATCAGCATCATTCCCTCTTTAGGCGACGTGAACCAAAAGCGCTCGACCGAAACCACGCGGCTTTCATCAAACAGGTCGCGCTTCCGCCACGTTTTGCCTCCGTCGGTAGTGATGAGGAAGAATGGATCGCGCGGGGCGCTCTGCAAGTTTGCCCCGGAAATCCATCCGTTTTGAAAATCGATGAACTGAATCTGATCCAGGCCGGAAGAAGGGATTCGCGCTTGGGGCTCGGTCCACATGGCGCCCGAATCCTCGGAAGCCAGCAGGATCGAATAGAGCGTCGCGTCGGGAGTATGCAGATTTCCGGTCAAGAAAAGCTTGTTACCCACCGGCTCAATATTCGCGAGTTCAAGATAAACGGGACACGGCTGGTCTTCTGAGCAGCTCAGGCCGGCGCCCTGGCTATCGGCGGCCGTGCACTCATAGGGCACGCGCATCGGTTTGCCTTGGTTTTGAAGGGGAGCCCCGGAATTCTCGGGAACCGTTTGCGCGCCCGCGGACACGATGAATAAGAGGAAAGAGGCGCGGAGACGAATCACACTCTTTATGGTAGCCGAGTGCTTGACTAAACCTCGAATTGAATGCCCTGAGCGAGCGGAAGCTGATCGGACCAGTTGATGGTGACCGTTTGGCGCCGCATGTAGGCTTTCCAGGCATCGCTGCCGGATTCGCGTCCGCCGCCTGTGTCCTTCTCACCGCCGAAGGCTCCGCCTATCTCGGCCCCGCTGGTTCCGATGTTAATGTTCGCGATTCCGCAATCGCTTCCGCGCGGGCTGAGGAACGTCTCGGCAGAAATCACGCTGGTAGTGAACATGGCAGACGACAAGCCTTGCGGCACGGCGTTGTGCCATGCGATGGCCTGATCGTGCGCGTCGAACTCAACCAGGTAGAGAATCGGCGCGAAAACTTCTTCTTTGAGGATTGGCATCCCTGGATTGGCTTTTACGAGCGCCGGCCGCACGTAGCAGCCGCCCAGCATTTCGCCGCCGTAGAGTATTTCTCCGCCCTCCGCTTGAATCCGCTCGAGCGCGGCGCGCATGCCTTCTACCGCTTGATGGTCAATCAGAGGTCCGACGAGCGTCGATTGGTCTAATGGATTACCCACGCGAATCTGGGCGTACGCCGCCATTAATCTGCGCGTCATCTCCGCGGCGATTCCGCTTTGCAGAAAGAGCCGTCGAATACTAGTACAGCGTTGCCCGGCTGTGCCAACCGCACCGAACAGGACCGCGCGAAGCGTCAGATCGAGGTTGGCATCGTTCATGACGATGACGCCGTTGTTGCCGCCGAGTTCGAGCAATGTACGGCCGAGCCTGTGCGCCACCGTTTCGGCAACTATCCGGCCCATGCGGCATGAACCGGTGGCATTGACGAGCGGTATACGATGATCTTCGATGAGCCGCCGGCCGACCGTCGCATCCTCCCCGATGACGAGGCTGAACACGCCACGCCAGCCGTGCCGCTCCAATACGCGATTGCAAATCTTCTGGACCGCGATGGCGGTGAGTGGCGTTTTCAGAGACGGCTTCCAAAGCACGCAATCGCCGCAGACTGCAGCGATGAGCGCATTCCACGACCATACGGCGACCGGAAAGTTGAAGGCTGAAATCACGCCGATCAGGCCGAGCGGATGCCACTGTTCGTACATGCGGTGCCCCGGCCGCTCGCTTGGCATGGTGAGTCCATAAAGCTGGCGCGAAAGCCCGACGGCGAAATCGGCGACATCGATCATCTCCTGGACTTCGCCTTTGCCTTCGGCTAGAATCTTGCCCATTTCGAGCGTGACCAGCGTGCCAAGGTCATCCTTGAAGTTGCGCAACTCGTCCCCGATCTCACGGATGATCTGGCCGCGTTGCGGAGCAGGCAGCAATCGCCAGCGTTGAAAAACTTCTAGCGAATCATTGACGACGCCTTCGTAATCTTCGGCGGACGCCAGTTGGACCTGCGCAAGCTGGGCGCCGTCGGCGGGACTGACGCTAGAGATGGCTCGGCCGGAGGATGATGAGATCCACTCTTTAGCGCATGCCCCCGGATTTACCGGCTGGATTCCCAATTTTTCTAAAACAGGATGAAGCGTTATTGTGTCAGCCATCGAAAGCCCTCCGGGCCGGTTCCAAATCTTCGCCCAGCCTGCTGTACGACCTTTGAGATGCGCTCGGTCACTTCGGCTTGAAATTCCGGCTCCAGCCAAGCTGAGAATTCGTGCCGCCGAGTTATAGCGAAGGCCGCATCGCGTGTGGTGGCGCCGCGCGGTTTCGTGGCTCGAACATGCAGCGGATCGCCGATGATGTCGTGCTCAGTGGCCTCCAAAGCAAGGCCGGCGAGCTTCTCCGGGTCACAAGGCAGCAGGGGCGCCAGAGTAGCAAAAGTCATAATCCCGGCATCGCGCAATGTACGCATCACGTCCAGGCGCTGCTGGAGAGGGGCGCAGTGCGGCTCGTAGATCCGCCGGACGTCTTCGCGATCCGTCGTAAGTGAAAAGCTCACGCGTACGCTCGTCCGCCGCGATAATTCCACCAATCTCGCCAGATCCCGCACAATGAGCGGCCCTCGCGTCTGAACGACAAACAGCTTTGGAGGCCGCGCCAGCAGTTGATCGAGGATGCGCGGCATCAATTGCTCAGTCGCTTCGGCGGCCTGATAAGGATCCACCAGCGGAGAACAATAAATGATTTGGGCTGCATGGAGCTGACGTTTCAGCAATGCCGGCGCGTTGGACTTAAAGGTCGTGAACTGACCCCAATGGCTCCAGTCTTCCGGCTTCAGGCCGCCGTAAATTCGCATGGTCGGGACATAGCAGTAGCTGCAGCCGAACGTGCAATTGCGGGCGGGCGTCAAAGAATGCGTGAAACCAGCTTGAGCGATGAAGCCGGTGGTGGTGCTGAGAATGCTGGCGGCTTCGGCTTCAAAAACCTGGAATGGCATGGCTACTTCGATTTTCGCACTGGCGGCGTTTTCGGGATGTACTTTCCGCCGGCAATCACCGCCGCGATCTTCCGCGTATTCCGGATGTCGGAAAGCGGATTCGCTTCGAGGAGAACCAGATCGGCCAATTTTCCCGGCTCGACCGCGCCTAGTGATTCCGTTGCGTCCAGATAGTTGGCCGGTTCTCGCGTCGCACTTAGCAGGGCTTGGGCAGGCGTGATTCCAGCGGCCACAAGCAGCTCCAGCTCCTGATGCAAGCTTTCGCCGACCTGCGCGTCGCCGAGTCCTGCATCGGTACCCGCCATTATGCCTACGCCGGTCGCATGCATCTGCGCCAAAAGCCGGGCCCACATGTCATAGAGCGGCGCCTGATACTCGGAGGCGCGCAAAGTTACAAACATTGGGACCGCCCGCGTTCCATACAAAGCCATGCGCTGAAATAATACTTGGGCTTTCTCGGCGCTAAATGAATTCATAGCCGCTATTTCGGTCTCTTGAAATCCTTTCATATCGCGGCGCTCGAGCGCGAGCGATCGGATTGGCCGGAGCTTTTTTTCTTCGGTCGAACAAGCCAGCAGGATACCGGACATGCGGTCGATGGTCTTCTGCCTGGCATCAATGGCTTCCAGCACGCTGACCGTGGCCGGCACCGGGCCCGAAACAAAGGAATAATATTTTCGAGCGCGTTCGGCCAGCGCAAAGTAGGCATCGCGCGGAAGCCGCGGAAACACGCTGATAAAGTCCACGCCTTGCTCGTCCAGCCGATCAAACATTGCGCGCGCTTGATATGGGTCGCGCACCACCTGGACCGGGACTTTCGCGTCCTCAGCGGGAAAACCATCGAAGGCGGGGCCGGATGTTTCGATGCGCGGCCCCAGCTCGCCGCCTTTAAGAGTCGCGTCGCGCCATTCCTTCACAAGGCTGAAATCGCTTCCCATATCGCGTACACCCGTGATTCCAAAATCGACGTAGGCGCGCAGTTGGCTTTTATCGGTGAGGTGGACGTGCATGTCCCATAATCCGGGGATTAAGAATTTGCCGGCGCCATCTATGATTCGCACCTCGGCCGGCGCCCTGATTCCGATTGCCACTTCGGCGATTCTGTCGCCGCGAATCAAGACTGAGCGGTTCGGGAGCGTGACGCCGCGCAACACATCGATCACCGTCACGTCGCGAATCAGCAAGTCCGGATAAGCCCCGCAACAAGCTAGAGCGAGGCCAACCAGGAGGCGAGCAAGCATTCGCGGTGCTATCCCTGGGCTGGGCCGCTTTTGGATTTATCCAACAAGCTTCGGCGCAGAAAGTCCAGCGCGAGGTTAGTGGAAAATGCGCGCACACGGTCGCGGTCGCCGCCGAAATTCACGCGGCGCACCTCGGTGCCGTTGGGAGTAGCCAGCCCGATGAACACCAGTCCGGCCGGATCTCCGGCTGGTCCCGCGTAACCGGTAATAGACAAGGCAAAATCGGAACCGGTCCGCTCTTTGGCGCCCTCCGCCATGGCTTTAGCCACGGGCTCGCTGACGGCGGTCTGCTCGGCCACCACCGCGGCCGGGACGCCCAGCAGGTTGATTTTCATGGCATCCGAATAAACCACAAAACCGCCGCGAAAATAATCAGAGCTGGAGGGGACGTTCGTAATTCGGCCCCCGAGCAGCCCCCCGGTGGCGCTCTCAGCGACGCTCAAGGTCGCCTGCCGGGTTCGCAGCAGGTCACCAATAACCTTCTCGAGCGAATCGCCGTTCCGCGAGTAAACGCGATCGCCCAAAAGTTCCTCGACCCGCATGCTGGCCTCGTCCACCAGCGCCTGAGCCTGCTGCTCGGTAGCGCATCGCGCCCTCAAGTGCACGTGAATCTCACCGGAAACGGCGAGTATCGTAGTCGCGAGATTGGGATAACTGGAGTAAACAGGTGAAATCAGTTCGTCCAGTTCCGATTCGGTCATCCCGACAGTGCGCAGCAGGCGGCCGCGAATAAATTGAGGCGGCAGAAACTTCTGAAGGCACGGCAAACATTGCGCCTCAAACATCGCCTTCAATTCGGTGGGCGGCCCCGGAAGCAGCATGAGCACCGCGCCGTCATGCTGAATCCACTGGCCGGGCGCCGTGCCGCGATCGTTAGGCAACACCTGAGCGCCTTCGATCACATAAGCCTGCCGGCGATTGATTTCCGCCATCTTGCGGCCGAACCGGCGAATGCGCTCCTCGATCCGGTCGCAGATTTCCTGATGAAAAATGAGCGAGCGGCCGAGCGCGGAAGCGACCGCCTCGCGCGTCAGATCGTCTTCGGTCGGCCCCAAGCCTCCCGTTAAGATAATGACCTGGGAGCGGGCGACAGCTCCGAGAATTGTATCGGTAAGGCGCTGACGCTCGTCGCCAACTACGGTTTTGCGAACCACCTCGACACCCAGCGCGTTAAGTTGATCGGTCAGGTAAAGCGAGTTGGTGTCGAGTCTCTGCGGGGTCAGCAGTTCGGAGCCGACCGCGATAATCTCGGCGTCGGGCATTAGGGGAGAGGTCTGCCGCCGATGCCAACATCCACTCGAAACAAGGCGTTGTTGGTCGATATCAGCATGGCACGAGAGGGCGAAAAAGCCAGACCGACAATGGCCGGTCCGGAGAGGAACAGTTCAGGAACGGGCTGGTGGTCGAAACGTACCACGCCACGGCGGCCGCTCAGAGACGCGGCGACGTAAAGCCGGCCTGCCTCATCGAAAGCCAAACCCTGGGGGCGGCCGAGGCCCCGATAAAACGTGGTGACCTCGCCGGCCGGCGTGATTCGAAACACCGAATCGAAACTTGAGGTGGTCGGCCCGCTGACGAAGAGATCGCCATCGTTTGAAAAAGCCAGGTGATAGGCCGCGATGGACGGCTCGAGAGTCGCAAAAACGTAGATTTGGCGCGAACGGCTGATCTTGAAAATCGTTCCGCTGCGATCGCCGACATAAAGATTTTCTTCGGGATCGAACGCGATCCCGGTGGCCACGCCCATCCCCTCGACGTACACCGACGCTGTGCCCGCGGGTGTGACTTGGTAAACGACGCCATCGTAGCGGCTGGAAACATAGAGCGTGCCCGCTTTGTCGAACGCCAGACCGGTAGCGTTCATCAAGTCCGAGACGAACGGCTTGGAGGTGTAGTTGAGGTCGATTTTATAGACGGAGACAGGGGTTTTTTGCCCGCGCGATCCGCTAAACGTTACGAAAATATTGCCGAAGGAATCTACCACCGGGTTTCCCACTGGATACAGGTTGTCGGCGATCTGAATCCCGACATCGCAAGTCCAGGGCGGGCTGCTCTGATTACCGGCGGCCACCACCAGTTCGCCGGCCGAAGCGCCCTCCGGGACACGCACGATGACATAGGAATCGGACCCGATCACCACCGGAGCTTCCACATCACCGATCGTGACGCGCGGCCGATCGGCTCGAGCGAGACCAGCGCCGCGGATTTGAAATTCGCCACCGGGGATGGCCGCGTCCGGAGTCACTTTCGAAATTTGAGGACGGCCGTTCGAGTCCTTTTTAGAAGCCATAAATCAGAAGATATGAAATCGGTCTAATAAGAATATAGCAAGCGCGCCGTAAACGCCCGCCATCACGTCGTCAGCAACGATGCCCCAGCCGCCCGGAAAACTCTCGAATTGGCGGGCTGGCGGCGGCTTCCAGACATCTAACAGCCGGAAAAACAAGAATGCCGCGGTCCAGCTTTTCCAGTTGAGCGTAGCAGCGCCGGCGATGGTGATCCATTGGCCGATCACCTCGTCGACCACCACGATGTGCGGATCGATGCGGTTTTCGCGCCGCGCGACAATTCCCGCCGCCCAGATTCCGGGAATACAAAGGATGATCGCGAGCAGCAGGAAGGTTCCGCGCCCAGCACCAAGGTAGATGTGCAATGCGATGGCGATCGCTAGAGCTGCGAGCGAGCCTGCGGTTCCGGGAGCAACGGGAGAGAGACCGCAGCCGAACCAGGTTGCGATGAGAAAGATCGGATCAACTTTGCGCCGCGGGGTTGGGCTAGGACTCATCGGCGCCACCGCGCCCATCCGGCCCTGGGCCTCCCTGATCGAATTCCTCGGGCTGCACCGGAGTCGAAATCACGTATTTTTCGCTAGCCCAGTTCCCCAGATCGATGATCTTACAGCGCTCGCTGCAAAACGGAAAGAAATCGCTTTCAAGCGTAACTTGCTTTTTACAAATCGGGCATTTCATCGCGTTGTCGCGAGGATGGGGAAGGGGTCGCTGTTCGGCAGGGGCATAGAGGTCGGGGTCGAATCGGTAAGAGCACCGATCAGGTCATAGTCGTGCGCTTCGGTGATGCGCATACGCCGGATCTGGCCAGTTTGCGGCGGAGCATCGCCAAAATCGTTGACGTAACAGATGCCATCGATTTCCGGCGCCTGCGTGGACATCCGGGCTTTCCAGAGCAAGTCCGTCTCTTCGGACAAACCCTCCACCAGCACATCCACTTCCTGACCGATCAGGGCGCGATTGCGGGCGCGGGAGATGCGGCGTTGCATGGACATGAGGCTGCGTTTCCGCCGTTCAATCGTGGCGCCATCCACCTTGGCGTCCAACTGGAAGCTAGCGCTGGTGTCCTCATCGGAATAGGAGAAGACACCGAGCCGGTCGAACCGGGCAGCTTTCACGAAATCGGACAGAACTTGAAAATCCGCTGCGGTCTCGCCAGGAAAGCCAACGATCATGCTGGTGCGAATGGCGACGCCGGGAATCGTGGCGCGGATCCGCTCTAGTAATTTCAAAAAGAAATCGCCATGCGAGCCGCGTTTCATGCGCTTGAGAACGGCTGCGCTAGCGTGCTGCAAAGGCATGTCGATGTATTTCACCAGCGCCGGGTGCTCGGCGATGGTATCGAGCAGTTTCTGAGTGATGCGGTTCGGATAGCAGTACAGGAAGCGAATCCACTTCGGATGAGGCGTCTCGATTTGCGCCAGACGAGCCATGAGCTGCGCCAGACCGTCCTTAATTCCGAGGTCTTCGCCATACGAGGTGGTATCTTGGCCGATCAGATTGATCTCGCGCACGCCCTGCCCAAACAGCCGGGTAGCCTCGGCAAGGACGGATTCAAACCGCCGGCTGCGGAACTTACCCCGGTATTGTGGAATCACGCAGAACGAGCAGGGATGGTCGCAACCCTCGGCGATCTTGATGTAGGCGTAATGGCGCGGCGTCGCCAGGATGCGGGGGGTCAGGTCGTGATAGAGATACGGCTCACTCGCGCCGCCGCCCTGCTGTTCTCCCTCGCATAGAGCAACGATGCGTTCCAATTCGTTGGTGCCAAGCACCGCGTCCACTTCGGGAAGCTCGGTGCGGATTTGGTCGCGATAGCGCTCCACCAGGCATCCGGCGACGATCAGCTTGCGCGCGCGGCCGGACTTCTTGTGCTCGGCCATTTCGATGATCGTGTCGATGGATTCCTGCTTGGCCGGATCGATGAAACTGCAGGTATTGACCACCAGCACTTCGGCCTCGGCAGGGTCGTGCGTGAGCACATGGCCGCGTTCGACGAGTTGGCCCATCATCACCTCGGTATCCACGAGATTTTTGGGGCAGCCGAGACTTACAAAACCAATTTTCAAAGCGGTTGATCCAGGAAAGGAGTGCGAATCTTCAGGATAGCAGGACGCACCAGCCGCCGCCTCGTTTTGGGCGCTATTCCACGCCGAGATGAAAACCCAATTGGGAAGGATCGAACCAGATCACCTGCTTGCCGAACCAGTTAGAGCCGCGTTTGATTGAGAGAGCGGATTTCTTGCCTCGCGCCAGCAAAAAAGCACAAGGGCTGTCACCGAAGCGCCGGAGCCGAAGATCCAGCCACGAACCGGAGGCAAGCGGCGTTGCCAGGACCACTGGAGTGCCTCGGAACCAGGCCAGAGCGGCGCCGAAATCGACATCCGTTTGGCGTTCGGGCGCTGGAAGTCCATACGCGCGCTGGAACTGCGCCACGGCCGCATCCAGGTCTTTCACGCCGATCACTACCTTGGAAATGCCCATAAAAGCTTCGGTAGTTGGTTTGCCGCTCGGGTATGCGCGGTCGTCCCGCGCCGTGAAATCGTGGATCAAGAACGGGAAGAAAGTGCCGTTGCCCGATCCGACCCTTGCCGTTTCCCAATCCAACCGCACCCGATCGGGCCGCAGACGAGCGTTTCTCTTGGCGTCCGTGACGGGAATCGATGCGGCGCGCAAACGTTGCACTTCCGCGGACAAATCCTTTGGCCGGACGGCCCATGCGCAAGGGCCACCATCGGTCTCAAGAGCCACATGCCATTCGTGCGCGGCCAGCGCTGCCGGATCGGCGTGCCGTTGAATAGCGATCAGCTCCAGATAGGAACCATCCGGGAAACTGGTGAGGGACATCTCGGTGGCACGGTTGGCATGCGGACCGCCGTACTCGCTCGGAATCCCGACCGAGTGAAGCGCCTCCATCAAGACACGAACGTTGCGGCCGGCGACCGTGACATGATCGACCCTCAATTCTTGACCCGACATGTCCTGAGTCAACACGGGCAGGGACGCAACGAGCGCGATAGCACCGAGTCTAAGCACGCGATTCAATTGTAGTGCAACCGACGACCGGTCGCGTTTGGTTCTGCACGTGCGATATTTATTTTCGTGGAGGCCAAGTTAGAATCCGCCCTCGTAATGTATTGAAGAGAAACGGAAAGTAATAGTAGCGATGTCGCCTAGATATGCAAGTAGTTATTACGCTGATATCAGATCTGCTGTAAGCGAACCTACAGGTCGCGGCATTTCTGTGCTAATAATAGTACCTTTCAAATTACATTTCATGGGGCATTTTGCATGGCAGATACGCCAAAGGCTAGAGCTGCACAAGCTCGTACAGTAAGCTCCAATCCAACATCGGCGAGTAGGAAGAAAAACACCATCACCGTATCTCTACGTGTGCCGTCTGACATGTTGAAGGCGATCGATAGAGCCGTTAGAGCGCGGCCATATAAAATTCCCCGGCACTCCTGGCTCCTGGAGGCAGTGCATGAAAAACTTGCACGTCTCAGAAACATTGACACAACTCGGAGTGGATGAAGTCCGCTGACCGGTGTGCACGGTGATATAATTCAACCGGCTTCAAATCTTCCCTAGGAGCTGGCTCGTGAACACAACACGCAGGGGCTTCCTCAAGACCGGAACAGGTGCGGTGGTTGCGTCGGTACTCGGTTTCGACGTCCACGATGCATACGCGCAGGCGAAAGAGCTGAAGATCGCACGCACTACGGAAACGCGTTCGACGTGCCCGTACTGCTCGGTCAGTTGCGGCGTGATCATTCATACGATCGGCGATAACGCTAAGAATGTGACCGCGCAGGTGGTGTACGTCGAGGGCGACCCCGACCACCCGATCAATCGCGGCACGCTTTGTCCGAAGGGATCCTCGCTCATGCAGGACATCCTGAACGATCGGCGGCTCTTGAAGCCGCAGGTACGGCGGCCCGGGTCGGATCACTGGGAAGATATCGGCTGGGGCCAGGCCTTCGACGAAATCGCGCGCCATATAAAGAAGACACGGGACGAGTCGTTCATCACCACCGATTCACAAGGTCGAACCGTCAACCGAGTCGAGACCATCGCCTGGAATGGCGGCTGCACGGACACCAACGAGCTGAATTACCTGGTCGTTAAAACAATGCGCAGCCTAGGGGTGACCTACCTCGAAAATCAGGCCAGGGTTTGACACGGCCCCACGGTCTCCAGTTTGGGGCCAACTTTCGGACGCGGAGCCATGACGAATGGCTGGATCGACATCAAGAACACCGACATGATGTTGATCATGGGTGGCAATCCGGCTGAGAATCACCCCTGCGGCTTTAAATGGCCGATCAAGGCCAAGCGCCAGCGCAACGCGAAGATGATCGTCGTTGATCCGCGCTTTACGCGAACCGCCGCAGTGGCCGACCTGTTTGTACAGATTCGGGCGGGCAGCGATATCGCGTTTCTGGGCGGCTTGATCCATTACGCGCTTGAAAACCAGCGGATCGCCAAGGACTATCTAGTTAACTACACAAACGCGGCGTTCGTGATTAAGGAAGGATTCAAGCTTCCCGAAGACGGACTGTATTCGGGCTTCGATCCGGCCACGCAAGTCTACGACAAGTCCAGTTGGAATTATGAAGAAACCGGAGGCGCAGGCTCGAAGGCGGCTGCTAATGGTCCGCCGATGCTCCCCGCCAACGTCGCCTACGACACTGCGCTCGAAAATCCGCGCTGCGTGTACCAGTTACTGAAGAAGCAATACTCGCGCTACACGCCGGAGATGGTGGAGCGCGTAACCGGAGTGCCCAAGGATCAGTTTTTAAAAACCGCCGACCTGTTTACTTCGATTAGAAAAGACGGCAACACCAAGCAGGTGGGCACGATTATCTACGCCGTCGGCTGGACGCAGCATACCTTTGGCTCGCAGATCATCCGCACCGCGGCGATGCTGCAGTTACTGCTGGGCAACGTCGGACGCGCGGGCGGCGGCGTGAATGCGCTGCGAGGCCATTCGAATATTCAGGGCGCCACCGATATCGCGGGCATCTTCGATAATCTCCCGGGTTACCTGAAGGTCCCAACGCCGGCAGATACAGATTTTTCGGCTTGGATGAAGCGCATCACGCCCACCTCGTCAAAGCCCAAGGAATGGGACTCCTGGAATTATTGGTCGAATACGCCCAAGTTCGCTGTGTCCCTGATGAAGTCGATGTATGGCGATGCGGCGAACAAGGACAATGACTGGGCCTTCGCCTACTTGCCTAAAGTGGATCGCGAATATTCATGGGTCCACATCTGGGACGACATGTATCAAGGCAAGGTGAAGGGCCTGATCGCGTTCGGCATGAATGGCGTGGCCATCGGACCGAATTCCCAGAAGAACATCGATGCCCTGAAAAAGGCCGACTGGCTGGTGGTCTGCGAAATTTATCCGGATGAAACCAGCGGATTCTGGCAATCTCCCGGCATCACGCCCGAGGAGCTGAAGAACATCCAGACCGAGGTGTACCGGTTGCCGGGCGCGGGATTCGCCGAAAAAGACGGCACCATAGTGAATTCGGCGCGCTGGCTGCAGTGGAAATGGACGGCTCTGGCTCCGCCGGGCGATGCCAAGGTGGATCAAGAAATCCTGGCGCGAATTTTCCTCAAGGTTCGCGAGCTGTATCAGAAGGAAGGCGGGAAGTTTCCCGATCCTATTCTGAAGCTCTCGTGGAACTACACCGATCCAAATAATCCTTCCCTCTCCGAGATCGCCAAAGATCTCAACGGCCGGGCCGTCGCGGATGTCATGGACCCGGCGACGCAGCAAGTTATCAAAGCAGGCCAGCAACTGCCGGGGTTCGGTTTTCTACGCGACGACGGCTCCACATCCTCTGGCAATTGGTTGTGGTGCGGCTCTTGGACCGAAGCCGGCCCGTTGATGCAGCGGCGTGGCACGGATGATCCGTCGGGCCAAGGAATTTATCCCAATTGGGCCTGGTCCTGGCCGATGAACCGTCGCGTGATGTACAACCGGGCGTCCTGCGATCCGAGTGGAAAGCCCTGGGACGCGGAGCGCCGTCAGGTTTGGTGGAACGAAGCGCAGAAGAAATGGGTTGGCAACGATGTGCCGGATTTCAAAGCCGACTCGGCTCCTAAGGATCATATGGGACCGTTCATCATGAATCCGGAGGGCATCGGGCGCTTGTTCGTCCCTCTTGCCGGGATGGCCGACGGTCCGTTCCCCGAACATTACGAGCCGTTCGAGAGTCCGATTGCCAATCCGCTGCATCCGCAGCAGTCCACTAATCCGGTGGTGAAGAAGTACACGTCCGATATGGACAAATACGGCACGCCGGCGTAAGGATTCAACGTGGTGTGCACCACCTATCGCCTTACCGAGCACTATCATTACTGGACCAAGAACAATCCGATGAACGTCCAACTCGTGCCCGAGATGTTTGTCGAAATTCCCGTGGAGTTGGCGAGCGAGATGGGCATTCAAGGCGGAGACCGGGTGAAGGTGACCAGCGCGCGCGCGACTTATACCGCGAAGGCGATGGTGACCCGGCGCATCCGGCCCATGACCATCGACGGGAAGAAAGTTTATCAGATTGGCCTGCCGATTCATCAGGGCTTTCGCGGTATCCAGGAGGATGCCGGAAGGGTGCCACGCTCGATCGCTAATCTGTTGTCGCCAACGGTAACTGATCCAAACGCTTACACACCGGAATTTAAGGGATTTCTGGTGAAGATCGAGAAGGCATAACGGAGGCGTGCGATGGCCAACGGACCACTTGAAATCAAAGCCATCTCCGGACACGCTGGACCCGTCGCGGGACGAAACACCTCACGCACTTACGACGTGTGCAAGCTCATCGACGTCACCACTTGCATTGGCTGCAAGGCCTGCGAGGTGGCCTGCCTGGAGTGGAACGGCTATCCCTTCCGCGAAACGGTTTTCGACAACACCTATCAGACCATGCCGGATCTGGCATGGAACTATTACAACCTGATCCGTTTCAACGAGCACGTCGACAACGATGGCAATCTAAGTTGGCTGATGCGCAAGGATCAGTGCATGCACTGCGCCGACCCGGGCTGCCTGCGCGCTTGCCCAGCCGACGGGGCTATCGTTCAGTACTCCAACGGCATCGTCGATTTCCAGCAGGAGAACTGCATCGGCTGCCAGTATTGCGTGAGCGGCTGCCCGTTCAACATTCCAAAATTCAATCGCGAGACCAAGAAGGTTCATAAGTGCACGCTCTGCTCGGATCGCGTCGGAGCCGGGCTCGAGCCGGCCTGCATCAAGGCATGTCCCACCGGCTGCTTGCATTTCGGCAGCAAGGAAGACATGCAGGATCTCGCACAGACGCGCGTACAGCAATTGCGAGAACATACGTCGCATACCAATGCGGGAGTATACGATCCGGCGGGCGTGGGCGGCACGCACGTGATTTACGTGCTGCACGACATCGAGCATCCGGAGTTGTATGGTGGGCTACCCAAGAACCCGACCGTGCCATGGATGGTGCGGGTTTGGAAAGGCCCGCTGAAATGGATCGGTAACTTAGCGATGGGGTTGGGCATCATCGGCGTGGCGACGCACTATATCCGCTACGGTCCCAAGAAGGTGGAGGAGCCGGAGACGAAAGGAGAGCCTAAATGAGCGCCGCGACAACCGTTTCTTCAACACATCCAACCGGTGACATTGAGCGCTACACTTTTCGCGAGCGCGTTATGCACTGGCTCACTGGGCTGACTTATCTCTACTGCCTGGCGACGGGCCTCGCCTTTTATTCGCCCCATTTCTTTTGGCTCGCGACAGTGCTGGGCGGTGGACCGACCTCCCGCTTCTGGCATCCCATCCTCGGTGTAGTCTTCCTCATGGGCACGCTCTGGATGTTAGAACCTCTGGCGTCGTGATATGGAGATAACCCAAACCGACCGGCAATGGCTGGACCGCGTGGAAAACTATGTCACCAATCGCGATGAGCTGCTCCCCTTGCAAGAGCGCTTCAATGCCGGGCAAAAGCTTTTCTATTGGCTGATGTTCTACGGCGCGCTACTCCTGCTGCTCTCGGGATTTTTCATGTGGATTCCGGAGTATATTCCCCGACAGGCTGCTTGGGTCAGGCCGCTAATGATCCTCGTTCACGAGATCGCCGCACTTGCCACCATCGGCGGGTTTATAATTCACGTCTATATGGGCGTGTTCTTTGTTCCAGACAGCACGCAAGCGATCACGACCGGCTGGGTTTCTCGTGCATGGGCCAGGACGCATCATCGCTTGTGGTATATGCGCGTCACCGGTGATGCTCCACCGAAAGGATGAAGTGGAGTTTCGACGCCCGCATCCGGCGTGCCGCTGAGCTTGCATCCAGTTATCCCGCCGCAGCCGTTCCTCTGGCGTTCTATCGCGAGCTGGCGCTTTTTCAGAAGCCGATCTTTGAAACATTGCGGTCCCATGGCGAGACCGATCTCGGTGCGCTGGTTCCTTATTTCGTTCCGTTGATCGATCTGGTAGCTCGATCTGGGCCCCAGGGGTTATCCGACAAAGGCAAAGGCTGCCTCAATCTGGAGTTGCTTCAGGCGGCCTGGGAAGACGGCGTCGCGCACGCTTTGGCGGCCGATCCTTACGGCCGATTCTTCGCGCGGGTATTGCTACAACCCTACGCCGAGTATTTGGCGTCGCGAGGAGATGTGCAGGCCCAGCCGGAAAGCCGGACTTGCCCGTTTTGCAGCTCGTGGCCGGTTTCGGGCGTTCTGCGCGGTGAAGGCGATGGCGCAAAGCGCTGGCTGCTCTGTGCGGTCTGCTCAACGGAATGGCCTTTTCGCCGCGTTCTGTGCTGGAACTGCGGAGAAGAGAATAAGGATAAGCTGCCGATCTACAAGGCCGTGGAATTTGATGCCGTGCGAGTGGACGCCTGCGACACCTGCCGCATCTATCTGAAGTCCATCGACCTCACCAGGGACGGTCACGCCGTGCCGGTCGTGGATGAAATCGCCGCCCTCGCGCTCGACATCTGGGCCGAAGAGCACGGTTACTCAAAGCTCGAAACCAATTTGCTGGGCATGTAATTGCCGACCGTCTAAAACGTCCAACCTAACGGTGCAACCCGTGCTAACTTGAATCGGGAAACCCAAGGAGGCCCGCTATGGCCGCCCAAGCTGATGCCTGGCCCGAATTGCCGCTCGAAGCGTGGCAGGATACCTACGACACGCTGCATATGTGGACACAGATCGTGGGGAAGATCCGCATGACCCTTACGCCTCTCATCAATCACTGGTGGAACGTTACTTTGTACGTCTCGGCCCGCGGGCTGACAACGTCGCCCATTCCGTACGGCCGCGGCATCTTCGAAATGCGGTTCGATTTCCTCAATCACAAGCTCGTCATCGAGACCAGTGGGGGCGCTACGAAGACCTTGGAGCTTGCGCCGCGCTCGGTTGCGGACTTTTACCGCGAGCTGATGAGCACCTTGCACTCGCTCGGCATCGACGTCGAAATTCATACCACCCCTGACGAGGTTTCGAATCCCATCCCCTTCGAGCAAGATCAAGTGCACAAGTCCTACGATCGGAGCTCTGTCGAGCGATTCTTCCGCATCCTGGTCTCAGTGGATACGGTTCTGAAAGACTTCCGCGCGCGATTCATTGGAAAGTGCAGCCCGGTACATTTTTTCTGGGGCAGTTTCGATATCGCGGTGACGCGCTTCTCCGGGCGTTTAGCCCCGCCCCGGCCCGATCCCATGATGCAGGAGGCCTACTCGCACGAAGTGTCGAGCGCCGGATTCTGGCCGGGCGGAGGAGAAATCAAAGGCCCAGCGTTTTATTCCTACACCGCTCCCGAGCCGCCAGGCATCCGAAATTATTCGATTCGCCCGGCGGGGGCTTTATTTCACCCGGGCGTGTCGGAATTTATCCTTATGTACGACGATGTCCGGAATCAAGCATCACCAGAATCCGAGATCATGGAGTTTCTCCAAAGCACCTACGAAGCCGGCGCCAATCTAGCTAAGTGGGATCGTGCGGCGCTCGAAAGACCGGCCAGTGGCGCGGTGGCGCAGAAAGAGTAACTCATGGCTGCAAAATGTACCCATCTCAATCAAGTGAAAGTAACCACAGCAACGAAGCACGTCTGCGAAGAGTGCGTAAAACTAGGCGACACCTGGGTGCATTTGCGAATGTGCTTAATATGCGGTCAGGTGGGTTGTTGCGACTCCTCCAAGAACAAGCACGCGACCAAACACTTCCATGCTGCCAAACATCCGCTGATTCGCTCCATTCAGCCGGGTGAGCGATGGATCTGGTGCTATGTGGATCAGATCGAGGCCGGAGAAGTGGAAGCTTAAGCGGGTTGCTGATCGCCGGCCTTGGCCGCGCCATCCTGTGCGGAAAGGCTTCGGAATCTCGATGGACTCAGGCCCATATAGCGTTTGAACAGGAAAGAAAGGTGGCTCTGATCGGAGAAGCCGCACATCAACGCGATTTCGGCCAGCGGCGTCCGCGTGTACGCGAGCAATTGACAGGCATATTGAATTCTGCGCCTGCGAATGAGTTCGCCGATGGTGCAGCGGTTGTACTTGTGAAACTGGCGTGAGAGGTGGACGTAATGCACCCCCACTTCGGACGCAATCTTGGCTAGGCTGAGGCGCTCCAAAAACCTGGACTCGACAATTTCGGTCGCCCGTTTGAGCCAGGGCGGCGCTGCGAACGAGTCCTGCCGGCCGCCAGATCGGGCGATTTCAGCCAGCGTCTCCAAAATGAGTCCTTCCGCCGCGATGGCTGACGCCGCGTCCTGGCGCGAGAATTCCGCATACAGGCGATGGGCTAGCCAGGTGATGGCGAGTCCGTTAATTTCGGCTGGCCGCCGAGGCATCACCGGACGCTGGTTCAGTTGATCGAACGTCGCCTGATCGATGCCGATGTGTAAGCAGCGCAATCCCGCTTGGATTTGATTTTCATGAATTTCCCCGGCCGGCAGAAAGCGAACGCCACCGCTTCGACAGGTAATCGCGCCGCTGGAATATAACTCCTGAAAGGCCCGTTCGATCACGAACGTGACATACACCTGCCGGTGCGCATGTTGTGGAATTACCAGCTCGTGCGGATGAAAAGTTTCGCTCAACGTGAACGGGCCAATGGCGCGCCGCCGGATCAGCTGGCCTGAAATCTCCACCAATTTGCCGTTCAACGAATCCGCGGCGGAATCACTCCGCTCCCCTGCCAGGGGCTTCCGGGCAGTCGCTGTAGACGCGCATGGGCTCAAGCCGGGCTCCGATGATACAGATCCATGTTGCGTCGAACTCCTCGCCACAGTCGTTGCTAACTTGTAAATGTTTGGTAAAAACCAGCTAAATCTTAGAGAACGTAGTTGCGGCAAGCGATTCCAGAGCTCGGGCGAGTTAGGATCGTAGGAGCGCACAGCGTGGGACGCGCTCTCCTGGGGTTGTAAACAATCGCGGACCACTGCGTTGTGCGCGAGGTTGACTGCGGAGAGCCTTCAATTTATGTCGACTATCCTCGTTATCGATGACGACGAGAGCCTGCGGGACACCATTGGCATCATGCTCGAGCAGGAGGGCTTCTCTCCGGTGCTGGTTTCGGACGGGAAAGCCGGCTTTGAGCGAGCGCTGTCAATCAAACCCGATTTGATGATCGTGGATCTCCGCCTGCCGGGAATGAGCGGCACCGAAATTTGCAAGCAGGTCCGCGGCGCGAATCTGAAGACGCCCATCATCGTCCTCAGCGCGGTGGGTGAGGAAGTGGATAAAGTGTTGCTGCTGGAGATTGGCGCCGACGATTATGTCGTGAAACCCTTCGGCGCGCGGGAGCTGTTAGCGCGCATTCGGGCGGTCTTGCGGCGCACCTCGCCTGAATCGCGCAAAGTCGCGCAGTTCGGTTCGGTAGCTGTGGATTTCGAGCGTCGCGTGGTGACCAAGCGCGGCGAAGCGCTCAAGCTGACACCCGCCGAATATAATCTCTTGTCGTATTTTCTCCAAAACCCCGATCGGCCATTAACGCGCGACATGATTCTCAATTCGGTGTGGGGTTACGAATCTTTCCCGAATACGCGTACCGTGGATGCTCATGTAGTCCGGCTGCGTCAGAAACTGGAATTAGATCCAAACTCGCCTCGCCATTTCTTGACGGTGCATGGAGTGGGGTACCGGTTTATGCCATGAGCTCCGGGGTAATCAGGCAACGAGACGTTGGATCCGGTTATTCGATTCGCTCGCTTCAGCGCGGGAGAAAATGGAGCAGGCTCTTAGCGATGAAATGCAAACTGACTCGATCT
>Ga0182024_10007777_pt1 | contig 23002 bp, 16 predicted proteins | sample P32metaG_FD_120480 | JGI IMG/M metagenome (GOLD analysis project Ga0182024, IMG submission 120480) | Permafrost microbial communities from Stordalen Mire, Sweden - P3-2 metaG (Illumina Assembly) | ecosystem: Environmental > Terrestrial > Soil > Wetlands > Permafrost | place: Sweden: Stordalen... | reverse complement strand
CGGGGAAGCACAAGCGGCTATCGAGTTCGATCACGCTTACGTCCAGCAGCTCGGCCTGGCCCTGATCGACAATCCCGTGCAATGGCAGCGCGGCTGCGCATTCTTGCGGCTCGCGGTTCGTGGCCTGCCGCTCGAAGGACCCGCGATCTTCATCCAGATTGCCAAGGTTCACGAAACGCACGACGATCCTGAGGGCATGTGGCGAAACTATCGCAACGCCATGGAAGCGGGCCGGTTCGCGGGCGCCGCCAATCTCAAGGCCGAGGATCGCGAGAATCTCTTCGCCGTCGTCAAACGGCTCGGCGATCAGGCCATGGCCCAGAACAAGATCGACGACGCTTTGGCCGCGTTCAAGTTCTACACGCAGTATGAAAAAGCCGGGCTGATGGAGAACTATCGCACCCTGGCCGAGCTTTTCGAACGCAAGGCGAAGGACCTGCCGGAGACAACAGAAGATTACCAGCAAAACGTCTGGCTGGCCTTGCACTGCACGGAACATGCGCTGTCCTACGACAGCACCGATGCCGATCTCAAGGCCCGCAAGGATCGCTATCTCATCTCGATCAAGCCGGACGAAGTGACCAAACGCTGGGAGAGCATCCGCCTCTGGTTCGACGTTGACTATTGCGTGGAAAAAACCCGCTGGCTGCTGGAGCACTACAACGGCGATCTCGATCTGCTCGACTGGGCGGAGCATCTGGCCAACGTCGCCCAGGCGGCCCGGCCCGGGAGCCTGACCACGCGTCTGCTGCGTGGCCGGATTCGGCGAATTCGCGGTGAGATAGCCGAGGCGGTCGCGCTCTTCGAGGAGATCCGTCAGAACAAGCCGGAGAAGTTCGCCAATGAGGAGGAGCAAGAATCCTGGTTCCTGACGCACCGTATCCTCGGCGATATGTATCTTGAGGAGAAGCCGGAGGAGGCTGTGTCGTGCTTTCAGGTGTTTCGCAAGAGCGATCGGGCCGGGGCGGACACCTTGTACAAGTTGGGCCGGGCGTTCGAAAACCTGGGCGATCCGCGGGCGGCGACGTGCTATGAGCAGGTCATGGCGTATCCGCAGCATCCGCTTTATTACGAAGCGCGGGCGGGATTGGAACGGGTGAAACGGGCCCCCGTTTAGCCGCGACGCGACGTACTCGGAGCGGAGCGCTTTACCCACCGCGTGGTCGCGCTCCGCTCCGAGTACGTCGCGTCGCGGCTAAACGGGCCGGTGAAATGGGAATCATCATGATGGATATCTACGCCCCGCGCCGCGATCGGTTGCTGCGCCTGATCGCCGCGGAACCGCTTGACGCCGTGCTCATCACCAATCCGCTCAACGTCACCTATCTGACGGGCTTCAGCGGCGAGGCCAGTTATCTCATCGTCAGCCCGAAAAAGACGCTTCTCGTCAGCGACGGCCGATTCACCGATCAGCTGCGGGAAGAATGTCCCGACCTGGAGACGCACATCCGTCCGCCGGCCAAGGCGCTCACCGAGGCGACCGCGGAAGTGCTCGGCAAGCTGCCGCTGCGGAACGTCGGTTTCGAGAGCGCCGATCTCACGGTGGCGGTGTTTCAGGCCCTGAGCGAACGAGCCGAGACGGTGTCGTGGAGCCCTGGCCCCAGCCGCGTCGAGCAACTGCGGCAGGTGAAGGATGCCTGGGAAATCGGCCAGATTCGCTCGGCCATTCGCATGGCAGAGAAGGCGTTTGCCATGTTCCGGGCGATGGTTCGGCCGCGGGACACGGAGAAGGAGCTGGTGGACGCGATGGAGATGTTCGTGCGTCGAGCCGGCGGCAAATGCACCGCGTTTCCGACGATCGTGGCCGTGGGCGAACGGGCCGCCTTGCCGCACGCTCCGCCGACGGAGCGAGCGATCGGCGCCGAGATTCTGGTGCTCATCGACTGGGGAGCGTCGGGGCCGTTTTACAAAAGCGACTTGACACGTGTTCTGCTTCCCCATAACAATCTAGCGCTGCCGGGAAGCCAGCTCAGCGGCAAGCTGTGCGGCGTGTACGAGACGGTGCTGAAGGCTCAAATGCGAGCCATCTCGGTGCTGCGGCCCGGCATCAAGAGCGGCGAAGTGGACGCCGCTGCTCGCCAGGTGATCGCCGAAGCCGGCTATGGCGAACAGTTTACGCACAGCATTGGACATGGGTTCGGCCTGCAAATCCACGAAGCGCCGTTCATGAGACCTGACGGCGAAGTGGTTCTGGAGGCGGGCATGGTCGTGACGGTTGAGCCCGGCGTGTACATTCCAGGATGGGGCGGCGTTCGCATCGAGGATGACATTCTGATCACGCCGGACGGCCATGAGGTGCTGACGAGCGTGCCCAAGGACTTTGCCGCGAATGCTCTGGATTGAATTGGCGAGCGGGGGGCGTAAGCCCCCTGAGTGGACCTTGGCCCAAATCAGGGGGCTAACGCCCCCCGCTCGCCATGAGAATTTCATTCGTCATTATTCATAGGAGAACGTGGTGGCAGATGAACCTTCAAAATCGCCGGGCCCATTCGATGTGCGGACCGTGAAGTCGCTCGTCGCCCTGATGAACCAGCACGATCTTTCCGAAATCGATTTGCGCGACGGCACCCAGCGGCTGCGTCTGCGTCGCGGCCATCACAAGATGCTCGTCGCCTCGAGTCCGCCGCTGACCCATTCCATGCCGGCGCCGCTCGCGCCGCCGCCGCCCAATTCCAGCACCAAGCCGGATGCCGGCGCGTCGGCGCCCACGAAGAAACTGGTCGAAATCAAGAGCGTCACGGTCGGCACCTTCTACTCATCGCCGAGTCCCGATGCGCCGCCCTTCGTCCGCGTCGGCAGCAAGGTCTCGCCCGAGACCGTCGTCGGCCTGGTCGAGGCGATGAAGCTGTTCAACGAGATCACCGCGGAGTGCACCGGCACGATCGCGGAGATCCTGGTGGAGAACAAGCAGGCTGTCGAGTTCAACCAGGTGCTTTATCGCGTCGATCCGGCGGGATGAACGGATCGGTTTGATGATAACGGCCTCCCGGTTTCTTCGTTTAGCGTTCGCAGGATGCTGCGAACGCTAAACGAAGAAACCGGGGCGAATGGAAACTGTGAGGCAAAAGGCTGATGTTTCAACGTATATTGGTCTGCAATCGTGGCGAAATCGCCCTCCGCGTCATCCGTGCCTGCCGTGATCTCGGCATCGAGGTGGTGGCCGTCTACAGCGAGGCCGATCGCGACGCCCCCTATTTGAACCTGGCCGACGACGCCATCTGCATTGGCCCGGCGGCGGCGTCGGAGAGCTATCTCAACATTCCGCGCATCATCAGCGCCGCGGAGCTTGCCGACGTCCAGGCGATTCATCCCGGCTACGGCTTCCTCTCGGAAAACGCCCACTTTGCGGATGTGTGCCGGTCGTGCAAGATCGAGTTCATTGGTCCGCCGCAGGACGCCATGCGCCGGCTCGGCAACAAGAACGAAGCCCGCAAGCTGGCCAAGGAGGTCGGCGTTCCCGTGGTGCCCGGCAGCGAAGGGCTGATCACCGAGGAAGCCCAGGCCGTGCGCCTGGCCGAGGAAATGGGCTATCCGGTCCTGATCAAGGCGGCTGCCGGCGGCGGCGGGCGCGGCATGCGCGTGGCTCGCAACGACATCAGCCTCAAGGCCGGTCTCAAATCGGCCACTCAGGAGGCCGAGCAGGCGTTCAAGGACGGCAGCGTCTACCTCGAAAAGTACATCGAGCAACCGCGCCATGTGGAAGTGCAGATCCTCGCCGATCGGCATGGCAACGTCGTCCATCTGTGGGAACGCGATTGCTCTTTGCAGCGGCGGCATCAGAAGCTGGTCGAAGAGTCCCCGGCCCCGAACCTGCCCGAAGCGGTCCGCCTGGAGATTTGCGAAAAAGCCGTCAAACTGGTGAAGCACGCGGGCTACTACAGTGCCGGCACCTGCGAATTCCTGGTCGATAAGGACCATCATTTCTATTTCATCGAGGTCAACGCCCGCATTCAGGTCGAGCATCCGGTAACCGAACTGGTCACGGGGTTGGACCTGGTTCGCGACCAGATCCGCATCGCTTCCGGCGAGAAGCTGCGGATCACTCAGGAACAGGTAGAGCATCGCGGCGTGGCCATGGAGTGCCGGATCAACGCCGAGGATCCGGCAGCCGATTTTCGCCCCTCGCCCGGCGTAATCACGCGCTGGCAGCCGCCGGGTGGGCCGGGCGTTCGGCTCGACACCCACGTCGTGCCCGGCTATCGTGTGCCGCCGAACTACGATTCGCTCATCGCCAAGCTGCTCGTCTATCAGCCGACCCGAGCCGAGGCCCTCGCCTGCATGCGTCGCGCCCTGGCCGAGTTCGTGGTCGAAGGCATCAAGACGACGATTCCGCTGCTGCGCGAAATCTTCAATCACTCCGCGTTCATTGAGGGCCAGGTCGATACCACGTTCATCGAAAGAAACTGGCAAAAGGGGTAATTTGAGGGGCACGAATGATACCCTCCGTGCGCAGTCGTCGGCAATTCGTGGGGCAGGTTGCCAACCTGCCGTTCGCCAGGCAGGTTGGCAACCTGCCCCACGAATTGCTTGCCCAACCCCGTCAGCGGACTTTGACAAAATCGCCCTAAATTAGTTAAAGTGGCGCAGCAAAATGCAACATTTCGTAAACCACGGTACATTTCAGACTTGTTAACTCATAACATTTTACGCGGTAAATAGTTGCATTCCGATATAATTGTGAATGGCCAGGAATAATTGGCACAACAGTTGCTTATTCAACCCAATACAAGAGCCTATTCCCTGCTGACAGATTCTCTTCTCAATGCCAAGGGGCGTTGCAGCAAGACGACCCTTGACGGCACCTCAAATTTCACCGCTACGACCCATTCAAGAAACCTTCAAAAATAGCAGGGAGGGCTCTTGTTTTCTTTTTCCCGTGTTTTTCCCCGTTTAGCCGCGACGCGACGTACTCGGAGCGGAGCGCGGTTCGGCTCCGCGCTCCGCTCCGAGTACGTCGCGTCGCGGCTAAACGATTGTCCGCCCGGTGCATTATGGATATATTCGTAGATTAGAGACCAATCCTCCTCGCCCTGCAGGTGCCTCATGCAACGCGTTCTCATCGCTAGCCTCACCTTGGCCTTCGTCGTTGGCGCCATCGCCCTTTCCGGCGGCGAACAAAAGCAAAAAACCGAAAACGGCGACCTTCAGCTTTCGGTAGAAGAGCGCAATCCGTGGACCAATCTGCGTCTCAACGATGACCCTGCCACGTTTCACTTCGCCATCGTCAGCGACCGCACCGGCGGACATCGGGCCCGGATCTTCTCCGAGGCGGTGGATCGGCTCAATCTCATGCAGCCCTCTTTCGTGGTCAGCGTCGGCGATCTCATCGAAGGCTATACCAAGGACCAGGCCCAGCTCGCCAAGGAGTGGAAGGAATTCCAGACCTACGTCCATCGCTTGCAGATGCCGTTCTTTTACGTGCCCGGCAACCACGACGTCGCCAACCTGGTGGAAGCGAAGGAATGGCAGGAACGCTTTGGCCGTCGCTATTATCACTTCGTCTATCGCAACGTCCTGTTCTTGCTGCTCAACTCTGACGATCCCGCCGAGGATGAGGCCAAGGGCAAGATCGGCAAGGAGCAGCTCGAATTTATCCAGAAGGCGCTGAGCGACAATCCCAAGGTCAACTGGACGATGGTCTTCATGCACAAACCGCTCTGGTCGCAGGAAAAGATCGAGACGACTGGCTGGCTTGATGTGGAAAAGGCGTTGCAGGGCCGGCCCTATACGGTGTTCGTGGGCCATGTTCATCGCTATCAGAAATTCGTTCGCCAGGGCCGCAATTATTACCAGCTGGCCACGACCGGCGGCGGCAGCAAGGTTCGCGGCGTACCCTACGGCGAGTTCGATCACATCGTCTGGGTGACCATGAAAAAGGAAGGCCCAACCCTGGCCAACATCCTCCTGGACGGCATCTATCCCGAGGACCTGAAGGTTCGCTTTAGCAACGAGGAGGGCGTCAACGTTTACAATCGCAAGCCGGTCTATCCCGCCCGTGGCCAGGTGCTGTTCAATGGTGCTCCGGTGCCCAGCGCGTGGGTCAGCCTGTACGCGGTGAGCAAGGACATGGATCCGAAGAAATTGCCGCCGCGCGTGGCCGACGCCATGGTGGACTCGGATGGTACCGTCGTCTTTAGCACCTATGGCGCTTATGATGGCGTGCCGGCGGGAGAATACATCGTCACGGTCGCCTTGAACACGCCGCGGTTCGACGAAACGATGGGCAAGCCGGGGCCCAACAAACTGCCGGAGAAGTACGCCGCTCCCAAGACGAGCGATTTGCGCGTCGAGGTGAAGGCGGGACAGGCAAATGTGTTTAGCTTGAATTTGACACCGTGACCGTTTAGCCGCTCGCCTCCGGCGAGCGCGTGCATAATATCATCCCGTTCCGAGGCGCCCCGCGCTCGCCAGAGGCGAGCGGCTAAACGGGGGCAAACATGGATGTTCTCAAAACGCGCCGAACATGGTATAAACCATGTACCTGAAACGCGTCCAAAAAACATGAGGTTTTCCCATGAGCGTCGGCCCCGAACAGCAATCCAGCACCAATCTCATCGAGCAGGCTCGTCAGCGCGTCAATCGCCTTGTCGAGGAAATCGCCAATCTTTCGGAGCAGCAGCTCTCGCCCGCCGAGTATTATGGCGAATTTCTGCAGCGCATCCTCACCGCTCTGAACGCGCCGGCGGGTGCCGTGTGGGTCCTCACGCCCCAGGGAAACCTGCAAGTCCAGTACCAGATCAAGATGCGCGAGGTCGGCCTCGATCGCACGCAGAACAGCCGGCAGATGCACGACGAGCTCCTCCGCCAGGCCCACATGCGGGCCGCCCCCTGCTTCTTTCCGCCCCAGAGCAGCAGCGGCGAAAAGGGGCCGGGCAATCCGACCGATCACTTCATCCTGCTGGCCCCGATCAGCTACGACAAGCAGGTCGTCGGCATCGTCGAGGTCTGGCAAGATCCGATGCGCGGCCCCGACGCCCAGCGCAATTATCTGGAGTTTCTCATCCGCATGGCTGCCCTCGCGGCCGGGTACACGCGCAACCATCAGCTGCGGCAGATGGTCGGCCAGCAGCAAGTCTGGGTGCAGCTCGAAGCGTTTGCCCGGCAGATTCACGGCAGCCTCAACCCGCTGGAATGTTCGTATCTCGTGGTCAACGAGGGCCGGCGGCTCATCGAGGCCGACCGCGTCAGCGTCGCCCTGCGCAGCGGGCAAAAGGCCCAGGTCCTGGCCATTTCCGGAGCGGACGTGGTCGAGAAGCGTTCCAACCTGGTGCAGCTCATGCGCAAACTGTTTGAAGAGGTGATGCACTGGGGCGAACGGCTCGTCTACAGCGGCTCGAAGGATGACTCGCTGCCGCCGGCCGTGCTCAAGGCACTGGACCTGTACCTGGCCGAGAGCAACAGCAAGCTGCTGGTGATCCTGCCGCTCAAGGACGAACGAGAAACCAAGAACTCGCTGCCGCCGCGCTCGGCCCTGATGATGGAAGCGTTCGAGCCGGCCGCCAACGCGGAGCAGATGCTGGCCCGCATGGAGGTGATCGGCCGCCATGCCACCGCCGCCCTCTACAACGCGGCCGAGTATCGCCGGATTCCGTTTCGCTTCATCTGGCTGCCGATTGCCAAGCTGCAGGAAGGCGTCGGCGGCAAGGCCAAGGCCATCGTCTACTCGATCGGGGCCGCACTTTTCCTCCTGCTGCTGTGCATGATTTTCGTGCCGTATCCGCTCAAGATGGAGGCCCATGGGCCGCTGGAGCCGAAAGATCGCCAGTATGTCTATTCCAAGCAAGAGGGCTACATCAAGGCGATTTTGATGCCCTCGCTCAAGTCCGGCGACTTCGTGGCCAAGGACACGGAACTGCTGCTCATGTTCGATAACGGCCTGGCCACGCAAATGACCCGATTGCTGACCGATATTCAGATTGCCAAGTCCACCATCGACGGCGGGAAAAGGGATGCGAACGACGCCGACTCCAGCAAGCGTGCGGAGGCGGAGATCACGCTGCGGGCCAAGACGGTCGAACTCGAGAACCTGATCCAGCGAACCGGCGCGAAACGGCAAAACCCGGGCGAGTTCGTGGTGCGCGCGCCGATCAGCGGCATTCTGCTGACGCCGGATTTTCGCGAGTCGTTGCCCAATAAATACGTCAAGCCAAACGAGCCGCTGCTGCAAATTGGCAGGGTCAATCCCGATGAGAAGAAGCGTCAGGTCAACGAATGGGAAGTCGAACTGAAGATTCCGCAGAAACACATCGGCCAGGTTCTGGGAGCGTACCAACGACTGCCGGCCGGCACCGATCTGGACGTTGACTTGCTGTTTTCGCACAAGACGACGCAAACGTTCAAGGGCAAGCTGGCCCGCAACAAGATCGCCTCACAAGCCAACGCCAACCGCCAGGACCCCGCCGATCAGGAGCCGGTGGTCCTCGCCTGGGTACGGCTCACCGGCGACGACATCGCGGAGGAAAATCAGCTGCCGCCCGCATACCTCCTCACCGGCGTCGAGGTGCATAGCCGCATCCGCTGCGGCGATCGGGCCATGGGATATTCGCTGTTTTACGGGGTGTGGGAGTTCCTGTACGAGAAGGTTTTGTTCTTTTTCTAGAAACGAATAATGCAAAATGCAAAACCGAGAATGCAAAATGAAATTCTCGGCGAGTGCTGTCTTTCATTTTGCATTCTCGGTTTTGCATTTTGCATTGAGGATCTGTAGCCGCAGGCTTTAGCCTGCGATGTGTCGCCGGCGAACGGGAACCGACGACACATCGCAGGCTAAAGCCTGCGGCTACGGAACTGCAAACGACAACGCGGGGGCTGCATTTTTTCAGGAGATCGTGCCATGGGTCGCTTCTTTCTCGCCTTGGCCGTCGGTTCGGTGGTCGCCGCCGGCGTGGCCTATCAATTCAATTTGCTCGGGCTGCCGTCTACTACGGTGGCGCCGATCAAAAACAATTCGGGCAAGGATGTGACCAAACCCAACTTTGGCAACGACCTCTACGCTGCCGCCAAGGACGAGGCCGCCCTCAGGCCGGAGGGCCCCGGACGGCTGTTCGACCCCATTCTTATTACCGCCCAGCTCGGCGGGGACAACAAGCTAGAGCTCGCCAGTCAGCTCGAAGGGCAACTGCTCTTCGTCGGCGAGGAGGTTCCGGTCGCGGCCCAGCTCGTGGCCGGCGTGGCCCCGTTTCTGCCCGATCCGTGCAACATCGCCAAGGTCCGTTTCCAGGATGTCGAGTTGATTCCCCTCCCAGACGGCACCAGCAAGCGTCGCTTCGTCGATCGCGACGACATTCGCGTCTATCGCCGGCTCATCAAGGGACAGACCGTCGATATGGAACAGATGCTGGCCATGCTGAACCCGGCCAAGGCGATGACCGACAAGCGGCTCAAGATTGCCAAGCTACAGTCGGCCGAGGCGGACTATCGGGCCGCCAACGAGACCACGGGGGAAGCCAAGGCGAACTACAACCGCCTGCTCGCCCTGCCCCCATCCTCCAGGTCGGAGTACGACCTTGCCGTCGCCCGGGTGACGTGGTCCCGCGCCAAGGAAGAGGCGACATCGAAGTTCGAGGCGATCAAATCGGCCACGGCCGAACTGGAACAGGCGCAGCTCATGGTGCGTTTCCATGAGATTCCCAACAACCTGGCTGGGAAGTACGGCGTCATCAAAGACGTGTTTCGCGACCGCGGCGAGGCCGTCAAGCAGCAAGACAAGATCATGGAGCTGCTGAGCCTGGAAACTTTCTGGGCCGACGGGCTCCTGGACGCCCAGTACCTCAAGCACGTCAAGGAAGGCATGCGCGTGCTGATCGAGCCGACGGAAGAGGAATCCCGGCTCAAGATCTTCAAGGCGCACCGGGCCGAGATCACCGGCGTGGCCTTCACGAATGACGCGGTCAATCCGTTGATCGTGTCGGCCAGCGAGGACCGCACTATCCGCGTGTGGGATCGCAAGCACGAGATCCCGATCCACTACTTCCCGCACGATGACCCGGTGCGGGCCGTGGCTTGCAGTCCGCCGGGCGCCGAGCACAACTTGATCCTGTCCGGCTGCTCGGACGGCTCCATCTACCTGTGGGACCTGGCCGATCCGTCGCATACGCCGCAGCGAATCGCCGCCCGCGAACGTGGACATCACGATGCGGTCACCTGCCTGGCCATCAGCCCGGACGGCAAGTATTTTGCCAGCGGCAGCGCCGATCACGGCATCAAGGTGTGGGACCTGGATGCGTTCCGCAAAGGGGCGGACAAGGGCGATCTGCTCTACAGCCTCGACGCCGAGCATGGGGCCCCGCACGCTCACAATGGGGCGATCACTTCCCTGCACTTCACTCCCCAGTGCCGGCTCGTCTCCGCCAGCCGCGATAACACGATTCGTGTGTGGACGCTCAAGGAAACAGGCGTCGATCCCGTTGGCAACCCCGTCGGCGGCCGCAACGGCGCCGTCAGCCAGCTCGGCGTCAGCGACGATGGCCGGTTCATGCTCTACGATCAGGGCAAATCGCTGCAGGTGCTGTCCGTCGCCGATGGACGCACCCTGTACACGGTGCAAAGTCCGGGGCAGCAGATGTCGTTCGAGACCCTGGCGGTTTTTTCGCCGGACGCTTCGTTGCTGCTGACGGGCGGCGCCGCGGAGGGCCGGCTGGTGCTCTGGTCCGCGCCCGGGCCCGACAGCCGTGGGTATGAGATTCGCCAGCTGGTCGCCGACGAGCATTCGCCGGTCACCTGCGCGGCCTTCGCCCCGCGCAAGCCGGCCTCCCACGACAAGGGCTCCCTGGCGGCGTCCGGCACCAAGGATGGCTACGTCTATCTTTGGCCGATTCCTTCGGCCGACGAGGTGAAGAACCATCCGATCCGCAACGTGCAGCTGACGACGATCAACAGCGCGGTCGATCCGACCACGAAGCAGATCGGCATTCGCGTCGCCGTTCGCAATCAGTTTTCGGCACAGTATCCGAACGGGCGGCTCATTCCAGGCCGGCCGGTGACCATTGTCATTCAGCCGTGATTTTTTGGGGAACTTTTAGCGGATGGCTGCGTCAAAGTGTAGTCCTCACGCTCCGCGTGAGGAAAGGGCGCAGCCCTCAATAGCCCATATCCCTTACCGGAAGAGAAATTCACTCGCTCGCCCAAGTCTTTAGCCCCCGCCCGGCAAAAGATTCCGCGAGCAGGATTCGGGTTAGTGAGGGCTGCGCCCTATCCTCACGCGGAGCGTGAGGACTACACTAATTTTTCACGTAAGTCGTTGCATGACCGTGGCAAAGAGTATACGATAGCTATTAGTTATTCGAAGCCGGTCGCTCCGGCCCCGCACATTCTGGAGGTTTCGCATCATGGCAACCGCTCCCGCTCCCAAAGCAAGTCGTTCCACACCGGCCATGGTCGTTCGCCGCGATCGTGCCGTGAGTTCCTTTTCCTTGCTGCTCCTGATCCCCGCGGCCTTGCTGAGCGCGTTATTTCACGTTTTGCTGATCGCCATGATGTTTCTTTTGAATCCGCCCGCCAAGGCCAACACCGCCACGGAGCGGGCCATGAACGACAAGGAAGTGCCGATCAAGGCCGATGCTCCTGAACCGGAGCAGAAGAGCGATCCCTTCCTGAGCCCCGACATCGATCCCGCCGCCCAGGACGTCGATGTCGAAACTAACTTCAAGATGGAACGGCTGGCGGACGTCAGTGTGCCCGGCCTGGTCAATCCCACGGAGAAAGTCGGCAACGGCGGCCCCGCGGATTTGCCGCCCATCAACCTGCCGGCCCCCGGCGGCTTCGGCAAGGGCCAGGGCGGCGCTCTGGAAGGCGACTTCACCGGTTCGAGCATGGCGACCGGCATGCCCGGCGGCTACACGCTTCAGGGTTTGCCCCCGCCCGGCAGCTTCGCGGGCCGCAGCGGCGGTACCCGTGAAATCGCCCTGCGCGACGGCGGCGGCACCAAGGCTTCCGAAGCGGCTGTGACTCGCGGCCTGATCTGGCTCGCCAAGAACCAGCACCCCGAGGGCAAATGGCAGCTCGAAGGCGCCTTCACCGACAAGGGCGCTTCCAACGACACCGCCGGCACCGCCTTTGGGCTCCTTCCCATGCTCGGCGCAGGCAAGACGCACAAGCCCGCACCGGACAATCCGTGGGACAAGCCCATTGAAAAGGCCCTCGCCTTCCTCATTCGCCGGCAAAATAAGAAGAACGGCGACCTCGGCGGCGGCATGTACTCCCACGGTCTGGCCACCATCGCCCTGTGCGAAGCCTACGCCCTCACCAAGGATCCCCAGCTCAAACGCCCCGCCCAGGCAGCCATCAACTATATCGTGGACTCGCAGCATGCCGCCGGCGGCTGGCGCTACGGGCCAGGCCAGGCCGGCGACACCTCGGCGGTCGGCTGGCAGGTCATGGCTCTCAAGAGCGCTCAGATGGCCGGCCTCGACGTCCCCGAAGCCACCATGCGGAAAGCCATCGCCTTCCTCGATAGCGTTTGCGACCGCAATAACGAAGGCTACGGCTACGTCAGCCCCGGCTCCACCGCCCCCATGTCGGCCGTCGGTCTGCTCTGCCGCCAGTACCTGCAAGGCTGGGGCCCGCAGAACATTCGTATGATCAAGGGCATCGACAGCAACATCAAGCCGACCCCTCCGGGCGCGGCCGCCAACATGTATTACTACTACTACGCCACCCAGGTCATGCATCACTTCGGCGGCGAAGGCTGGAAGAACTGGAACGAAAAGATGCGCGAAGGCCTCATCGCCAAGCAGGTCGCCGCCGGTCCCGACATGGGCAGCTGGAGTTCGGCCGGCGACGCTCACGGCGGCGCGGGCGGCCGCGTGATGCAGACTTCCTTGAGCCTGTTGACGCTCGAAGTCTACTATCGCCATCTGCCTCTGTTCCAGCGGCAATCCGCGGCGGCCCAGGAAACAAAGTAGTCCTCACGCGGATTTTTTTGGCGAGCCGAGCCCCGTAAGGGGCCGGGTTAACCCGGCCCCTTACGGGGCTCGGCTCGCCACACTAATCCAACCGGTGCCGGAACATCCATGCCGCCGCCGACAGCGTTACCACCGATATCACCGCCATCGGCCACAACTCCGAGAGAATCAAGCTGAGTCCCGCCCCTTCCAGATAGACGCGATGCACAATTTCAATCGCATACCGCAGCGGATTGATCAGCGTCAGATATTGCAGAAACACCGGCATGCTGTTGATCGGCGTCATCAATCCGGACAGCAAGACGAACGGCATCAAAATGACAAACGAGTAGAGCATCGCTTGCTGCATGGTGACCGCGATCGACGAGATGAACAGACCAATGCCGACCGCCGACAGGAGAAAGAAGACCAGCCCGATGTAGATGGTCACGAGCGAACCGGCGAACGGGATGCGGAACCAGAGCTGGGCGACGAGCAGGATCGTGGTCGCCTGCACGGTGCCGACGATCATCGACGGAACCGCCTTGCCGGCCATGATCTCGATCGGGCGAAACGGCGTCACCAGCAGCTGGTCGAAGGTGCCCTGCTCTCGTTCACGCGCGACCGACATGGACGTGAGCAGCAAGGTTTCGAGCAGAGTCAGCGTGCCGATCAGGCTCGGAATCATGTTCCAGCGCGATTCCAGATTGGGGTTGTACCACGCCCGCCCCACCACCTGCACCGCCCATGGCGCATCGGTGCCCGGCGGCGCGGGCGACGGATGGGCGGCCCGCCATTTGACGTTGAACCCCTCGACAATCGCCGCCACGTAGCTCATCGCGGTCCCGGCCGTGTTCGAGTTGCGGCCATCCGCGATCACCTGCACTTCCGTGGTTTGCCCCCAGAGCAGCCGGCGTTCGAAGTCCTGATCGATCTGGATCACCAGGATGACGCGCCGCTCGTCAATGAAGGTCTTCACATCGGCCTCGCGCTCCAGGTTGGCGACGCGGTGGAAGACGCCCGAACCATCCAGCCCGGCCAGCAATTCGTGCGACGCGGCACTGTGATCCCGGTCCAGCACGGCGTAGGCAACGTCGTTCAGGTCGTAGGACGCCACGTAGCCGTAGATGAGGCACTGCAAGATCGGCGGCATGAATATGGCGTAACGGCTGCGCGGCTCCTTGAGCACGGCCAGAAGCTCCTTGCGGGTCAGAGCGATGATGCGCAGGACGGCGTCGAACATGGGGTTAGTGTAGTCCTCACGTCCCGCGTTCGGTAGGTCCGGCTTGCCGAGCCGGACCTGCGCCGTGCAGAGACTTCGAACTTGGCCCACGACCTTGCACGCTCCAGGTCCGGCTCAGCAAGCCGGACCTGCTGAGCGTGAGGACTACACTTGATCATTTCACGTTTGCGTGTTTGTAGCTGAAGTCGCAAGACTTCAGGGGGTGTCGCCAGAACTCTTGCGAGTTCTGCTACGGGTCCGTGAACGAGCAATCGTGAATTGCTCTAATCCAGTTTCTTCTTCGTCGCCCGCCGGGCCAGGTACATCATGCCCGCGGCCATGCCGGCCAGCACCGCCGCGTTGGGCAAGATCAGTCCGCCGATGTCCCCGGCCAGGAAGACCGTTTGCAGGATCGTGACGTAGTAACTCGCCGGCAAAGCGTACGCCAGCCAGCGCACCGCCACCGGCATGCTATGCAGATCGAACATGAAGCCCGACAGCATCATGGCCGGCAGAAACGTGACCAGCATCGTCACCTGAATGGCGACGAACTGGCTCTTGATGGCCGACGAAATCAAGAGCCCCACGCTCAGGGCCACGAGCAGGTAAAGCATGGATGTGCCGGTGAGCGTCCAGATGGAGCCACGAAACGGCACCTCAAAAATGAACTTGGCGCCGAACAGGCACAGGCCCAGCCCGAACAAGCCCAGGGCGAAATAAGGCAGCGTTTTGCCGATCAGGATTTCGCCGGCGCGGACCGGGGTCACGAACAGAGCTTCAATCGTGCCGCGCTCCCATTCGCGGGCCACGACCAGGGCCGTCAGCATGGCACCGATCAGCGTCATCACCAGCACGACGAGGCCGGGCACCAGAAAGTAGTGACTATCGCTCGCCTCATTGAACCACATGCGATCCCTGACCCCGACAGGGCCGGCCAGGACGGGATGCCCTTCCGCCGCCCGCCGAGCGAGCCATTGGCCAACCGCGCCCTGCACATAGACCTGAATGATGCGGGCGCTGTTGGCGTCGGTGCCATGGACGAGGACCTGCACCTCGGCGTCGCCGATCCCGAGATGCCGGGCGAAATCGGAGCGAACGCGCACGATGCCGTCCACACGGCGTTCGCGCATCATCTGCTCCGCTTCCTGCATCGAGGTCACGATCTGCGTTTTGAAATAGGACGAAAGCTGGAAGCTGGCCGCCAGATCGAGCGCCTCGGGCGATGGGTTTTCCAGGACAATGGCGAGCGGCGCGTCCTTCACGTCAAGGGACAAGGCCAGCCCGAAGAGGACGATGAGCATCAGTGGCAGCACGACGCCAATGGCCACGCTGCTGGGATCGCGCAAGATCTGACGGAATTCTTTTTGCATCAGGGCCCAGACTCGGCGAGCTTTTTTGGCAAGCGGCGACGCCGCTTGCGGCTTAGCGTCGCGTTCGGACGCCAAGCCGCGAGCCGGGTCGCCGGTCGGCGTCGGCGAGCGCGAAGCCGCAAGCGAACCGCGGGATTTATCGACAATGGCAATGAACGCATCCTCCATCGTCGGCGAACGTCCCGGTTCGGGTCGGGCATGGCTGCGGACCTCGGCCGGCGTGCCCTGGGCGAGCACCTTGCCGGCGTCGAGGATGACGATGCGGTCGCAGTACTCGGCTTCCTCCATGAAATGCGTCGTGACGATGACCGTGACGCCTTGTTCCGCCAGCGTGGTGATGCGCTGCCAGAAGTCGCGGCGCGCCAGCGGATCGGCCCCGCTGGTCGGCTCGTCGAGAAAGAGAATTTCCGGTTCGTGCAGCAGGGCCGCCGCCATGGCCAGCCGTTGCTTGTAGCCGCCAGGCAGCTGGCCGCTCGGCAGTTTCGCCAGGGCGCCGAGCTCGAATTGATCGAGGGCCCAGTCGATCCGCTCCCGGATCCGTTTGCCCGAGAGGCCATAGGCGCTGCCGAAAAACTCAAGGTTCTCGGTGACCGTGAGTTGGCCATAGAGCGAGAACTTCTGGGCGACGTAGCCGATGCGTTGCCGAGCGGACGCCCTGGCAAAATGGAGGTCCACGCCGGCGACGAGCAGATTACCTTCCGTGGCCGCGAGCAAGCCGCACAGCATGCGAAAGGTGGTTGTCTTGCCGGCGCCGTTGGGCCCGAGCAGGCCGAAGATCTCGCCGCGATGCACCTCGAAGCTGACGTGATCGACCGCGGTGAAGGAGCCGAACTTGCGCACCAGATCGTGAACCTGCACGACGACTTCGTGGGACGGGCTTCCTAGCCCGTGCGTCCGCGTGTGCAGGGTGTCGATTTCTTTGTTCCGAGGGGCGTCGGCTGGACGGGCTGGGAAGCCCTTCCCACGGTCACTGGCTTCGGCCGGCATCGCCTGCCGCAGCAGCACCATGAAGCCGTCCTCGAAGCGCGGTGCAACTGGGACCGGCGGCGAAGATAATTCAGCGAGGGACGGCGCCGTCTCCGCTCCCTGGCGTTCACGCCTCACAATGCGCACCTTGCCGCCCTCGGGAACGGCATCGATCACGCCGGCATCTCCGAGCAAACGAGCCTGGAGGCCGCGAGCGGTTTGCCCCGGCGCCGGCTCGGCCAGGAACGTGCGACCGGCCGCCAGTTCGCTCACCTTCTCCGGAGGGCCGTGAGCGAGGACTTGGCCTTGATGCAAAACGATAACCTGGCCGCAGCGCTCGGCTTCATCCAGGTAAGACGTGCTGAGCACCACGCTCAGGCCCTGTTCATGGACGAGCTGCAGGATGATGTCCCAGAGTTCGCGGCGCGAAATGGGATCGACGCCGACAGTCGGCTCATCGAGCAGCAGCAAGTCGGGGAAGCGAACCAGCGTGCAAGCCAGGCCCAGCTTCTGCTTCATGCCGCCCGAGAGCTGCCCAGCCAGGCGCCTGGTGAACGGCCCCAGCCCGGTCATGTGCATGAGCCGGGCGTAACGCTCGCGCCGCTCCGCCGCCGGGACACCTTGCAGATCGGCATAGAGGTTGAGATTCTCCTGGACGGTCAGGTCTTCGTAGAGCCCGAACTTTTGCGGCATGTAACTGATGCGATCCTGTACTTGCTGCGGCTCGGCGACGACGTCGAATTCCACGACCGTGAGCGTGCCTTCATCCGGCGTCATCAACCCGGCTGCGAGGCGCAGGAGGGTGGTCTTGCCGCCGCCGTCGGGACCGACCAGGGCGGTTAGTTTACCCTGTTCCGCGTCGATGTTGACGCCGCCCAGGGCGTAAACGATTTCCCCCGTGTCCCGGCGAAACGTCTTGCGGAGATTACGGCCTGAAAGGACGGGCATGTGATTAGTTTTCAGTTTCGGACCCGGAGGGGTCGCAGAAATCGAAGTGCGGCGGGTTTCTGCGACCCCTCCGGGGTCGAAAGCCATGGGCGCGTTCAGTTCCGGTGGTATCGCTGCGCTCAACCACCGGCTAATTTCTGGGACCCCTTCGGGGTCCAAAAACGGGAAGATATTTCTCGAACGTAGTCTAGTCTAATTCCGAATCGAGCTTCGACCAGATGAGAGGTGCCGAGCTTTCATTCATGTGCGGAATCATGTTGTCCGAGGCGTCCGGGCGCAACCTCATTACCACGACGTCGCCCGGCGCGGCCAGTTCGAGGATGCCTTGCACCGGCAGTTGGCCGACGACGAGCGTGTGCGTGTCGGCCCCTTCGACGCGGACAATCACCACTTCCTGGCCGTCGGCGACCGGTAGGACCTCATCATCGATCGCCGCACGCGCGACGGTGGGCGCCGGCGGTAGAACTTGCGGCACACGCGGCGCCGGCTGCCAGAGCAGCACAACGGCCAGGCAAGCCGCGGCAACAGTCGCCGCCGCGGTCCAGCGGACCATGGAACGGCGAGCGCGGGTCCGGGGTTGCTCGCATTTGCATTCGGAGATGCCGAGACCCATAGACGTCTCGGCCTCGACGCGAGCAAGCATGGCAGACCATTGAGCAGGATCGGGGTCGAGAGGCGAAGTGTTTTGCCAGGTCTGGAGCAGCCGGCGATACTCGGCCAGGTCCTGCTGAGCGCGCGGATTAACGGCCAACCAGGCTTCAATTTCTTGCTTGAGCTGGGCGAGGTCGTCACGGCCCTCGCATTCGCCGTCGAAGAACGCGGCGAGAAGCTTGGGGCAGGGGGGCCGACTGCCGTGCGGTGAGGTCATAGGTTTCTTGTCCACGATGCCAAAACTTCACGCAACTTGAGACGTGCATAATACAATCGGCTCATCACCGTGCCAATGGAGATTCCCAGCGATTGGGCCACCTCCCGATAACTCAACTCGGCCTCGGCGTGCAGCACGAATGTCTGCCGCTGCGCTGGGGACAGATGCTCCAGGGCTTCCGTTAGTTTTCGCCGCAAATCCGACCTTTCCAGGCCGCGATCAGGTTCCTGCATCACCGCCGGCTCCAGATCCTGGCGATTCTTGAGTCCAAGGGCGTCCATGCTCAACGTCTCGCGCCGGCCCCGCTTGCGGCCCAAATCCAGGGCGGCATTGCTGACCACGCGCAAGAACCACGTCTTGAAGGTGCTGCGGCCCTGGAAGTTGGCCAGGTGCAGGATCGCCTTGACGAACGCCTCCTGCACGGCGTCCAGGGCGTCGGCCTCGTTGCCGAGCAGCCGATGGGCCACGCGATACGCAATCTGCCGATAGCGCCGGAAAAGCTCCGCGAGCGCTTCGCGATCGCCCTGCGCCGAGAGCTCCAGCAACTTTTCGTCGCTGGGCAAAAGTAAGGCTATTCCTCCCGTCATGGCGCAGCACTCTTCCATAAATAGACGTTGATGGAGCCGTCCTTATTCTCCTGCATTGTACGGGAGGGTTCGCTGGGGATGCAAGGGGCTGGTTGGGAATTTTCGGGCCGGGCTCACCATCATCACGGGTTGACGATGACTTCCCCCGTGGGACCGCGGAACAACATCTCCAGGTGGTTAAGTATCTCGCCCCAAGATTCGCTCTTGGCCCGCAAGATCTGCCTGAAGTTGGCACGGATACTCTTTACCATCCAGCCAGACCCAGACCAGAAAGCCAATGGTTACGGCTACACCGCCCCCGATTCCACTAATAACGCCGGGCACGCCAAGAGCTGGATCGAGGTGCAATTGTTGGCAGTCCGTCCAAGGCAATGCGGTTGTATCGGCACCTGTATCAGGGATGACGCGATCCAGAAGCACGCCTTTGGTCGCGCGCACTGAGCGGAATTCAGCGCTTATGACGGGCAGAGCTGCGCTGGGATAGGTAGCATCGTAGGCGAAACTTGTTCGGCGGATGCGGTACCAAGGCTCGTTCTCGTGCCCAACGCGGATAACGAAAGGGTGCCGATCCGATTGCTGGAGGGCAAGAAACACCTCTAATGGTGTGGAGGCGGCGACGATGACCGCACCGTCGGCGAAGCCAATCCACTTATCTTGGTATTGCGACAGCAATTGATCACGGAGAATCCAGTACGTAGTTTCATTCTTGCGCCAGTCAGGATGGATTTGTTGCGCGAATTCAGGGGGCAGTGCGTCAGCCAGACTTTTCATGGGCGACCTCCTCATGTTGCTGGGCTCTTGTCATTCTACGGTGGAACGGAGCGTAAAGGGAGAGTATAAACTAGGATGACCTGCCTGCAAGTAGCGGAAAGAGGATGGCATGAGAAGCCGAGCATTGTGAATCAGCGGGTCGGGACCCGTACGGGTCCCGACCTTGCCCGCGGTTCCGTCACTTGCTCGCGTCAGCCATCGGCTTGACGTCGGCCACGGTCACAAACGGCACGGTGATGTTCAACCCCGGCCCCGCCGTCCATTCGACGACCACCCAGGTGTTGTCGCAATTGTAGGGCACGCGCACTTCTTGATTCACCGCGAACATGGCCTCATGAAAGGATGCGGTGGCCTGGAAGCCGGGAATCGTCTGCTGCACGATTTCTCCTGAACCGTTGAAGAAGGTGAGCACGACTTCCATCTGCCTGCTTTTCGAGAGGTTCTTCAGCGTGAGCGAGGCCTTGGCGGTCTTCTCGGCCGGCGGGGCGATGACCGCGTAGCTCTTGCCAAGGAGCATTTCCTTATGGCGAGCCGCCAGCACGGCCACCGCGATGTTCACGCTGCGAAAGGTGTTGGCGGCCAACTCGGCTTGCACCTGGGCCAGATGTTGCTTGACGCGTTGGTCGTCGGGGTCGGGCTTCGGCCGGGCAAGATCGATGGGATCGACCGGCGGTTTGGGCCGGGGCGGGTAGCGGGGCTGAATGCGGGCGCACTCCGCCTGGGTCAGGCCCGACGAAAGAATCCAGTCCGCGAAGGGGCCCGACTTGACGTCGTCCACAAAGATGTTGTTGTTGAGCGCTGTGACTTGGCGGACGATGTCGGTCGCGCCCGATTCCCTGACCAAATGGGCCATGGCGCAATGGGTGCCATGAACGTCAACGAAGTACGGCATGAACTTGTCGGCAAAGTCGTAATTGCGTGGATAGACGGCCCGGTCGGTGTATTGCCTGAGCCGTTCGATGTTCCGCGTCCGCTCGCGCAGCAAGTCGCGATAGAGATCGGCGATGCGCGGCGACGAGCCGTTTTCTTGGGCCTCGGTGGGCGAGGCTGCGAACAGCAGGGAAACGGCGCCAATTGCCAGCAACATGCCAGGTCTCATAATGGTCTCCAGGTACGAGTCAAGTTTTTCGCATCCGCCGTGGTCGTGGGTCAGGATTCCGATCCTGACGTGCTCATCTCACAACAGGATCGGAATCCTGACCCACGCTACCTAATTAGACGAACTTGGGCGGTCGCCGGATTGCGGCTCGGAGGGCGCCGCCGCCAAGCTCAAGGAAATCTCGCCGAACAACTGCTCCTGCCGCACCGCGACCTTCTGGTCCTTGATCAACTCGAGAATGGCCAGGAATATCCCCAGCAATCGGCCACGTGTGTGCGGCGGCGTGAAAATATCCTGGAAGAGAATGACCGCCCGTTCGGCCAGGCGCCGCAGGATCATCTCCATGTGAACATGGATCGGCGTCTCGTCCATGACGATCTGCCGGGGCTGCAGTGCCGACGTCTCGCGCATCAGCCGGCCGAACGCGCTGACCAGGTCCCACAGCTCCACTTGCCGCAGCGGCTGCTTCGACGGATCGAGCGGGGCGGGCAGCTCCGCGGGCATGCGCGGCAGCCGGGTCATCTGCTTTTCGGCTTGCTGCTCCAGAAGCATGGCCGCTTCCTTGAACTGCTTGTATTCGAGAAGTTGCCGGACGAGTTCCTGACGCGGATCGTCTTCCTCCTCGGCCAGCTCCTCGGGCCGCGGCAGCAGCATTCGACTCTTGATTTCCATGAGCGTGGCGGCGAGCACCAGAAAGTCGCCGGCCCATTCGACGTCGATCAGCTGCAAGAGGTTGAGATATTCCAGGAATTGCTCGGCGATCTTGGCGATGGGGATGTCGCAGATGTCCACTTCGTTGCGCTTGACGAGGAAGAGCAGCAAGTCCAGCGGGCCGCGAAAGGTATCCAGCTCAACCTTGTATTCCATCGGGCGTCTCCGGCGATCAGGTGAGCTTCCTGCCGCCTTGATAGCCGACCCACTTGATGGCGATGACGTTCCAGGTGGGCGAATCGACGCCGCTGACGCGCGGGTCGAGAGGGGTTGCGCTCTCCACGATCACCTGGCCCTCGAGCATCATCTGGGTGATGGACGGGCCGACGCGCTCGGCAATCGGCACGCGGACGGGATAGGCCATCTGCAGCTTGCCATCGACAATCTTCCAGGGAGAAACGGTGAGCTGCCCAATCGGCATGATCGTCATGTCGATCGGCCCGGATTCCTTGAGCCTGGTCTGCACGTGCTCGCGCAGGAAAGGCTCGGGAAAGAGCTTCTCATAGTCGGTCAGGTCTTTCAGCGGAATGGGGCGGGTCGTATGCGTCTTGGCCCACTTGACCACCTGTTTGTGCACTTCGACCCGGAAAACCTTGAGGTTTTCCCCGAGCGGCGTCACCTGATGATCGAGCTCCTGGATCTGGGGCATGGCCACGATCCAGCGCCGGCGCACGCCGGGTTCGGGCGACTCATCGCTGTTGACCTGGACGCTGGCCTTCAGCACCACTTCCGGCGTGGTGATGCGATAGATGCGCGTCACCTCATATTGGCGTTTGGAGGAGTCGTATTTGCAACTCACGCGTGAAATCGGCTCAAATGTGACCGTGTTGTCATCCGCTTCGTTCCCGGCGGTCGCCAGCAGGAGCCGGACGAGCCAGTTCGACCGGAACTCGGACAGCCGGCCTGGCTCCCCTTTCTTGCCGCCGATGTTGTAGCGGTCGTTCATGTCCTTTTCGCTCTGCGGGTTGCCCCCTCGGCTATTGGTGGGCAAGGTGAGCAGGAACGTGCGATTCGCCTCGACCGGGTCCTTGGCCGATTCCAGCAAGCGGGGAAAAAAGCCTGAATCGGGGACAGTCTTCTGCTCGGTTTCCTTTTCGACAAGGAATGCGTTGGCTTGCTGATAGAGCGCCTGATCCGTGGCAATGGTAAACGCAAAGAAACCCAGCACCGTGGCGCCGGAGAGCCACATGCCCCAGCTGGCCAGGCCCGCGCCGGTGCGAGTTCCTTCGGAGTACTGGATCTCCCGATTGGCGATGAAGCACACGACGATCCCGGCAAAGCCGATGACCATGGTCCAGCCGGGCAAGATCAACGGTTCGCCCGCGAAGATCGAGAAAAGGAAGCTGCCCAGCACCATCACCGCGATGAGGGCACCCAGCACGAACCCGGCAATGGCCCAGCCGGATATGGGCTGGTAGTCGAGCTTCACTCCGGGCGACGGAGAAACAGGGGCTGGTGGAAGGTCTGCCATGTTGATGTTCCAGGGATTTACTTAACGCAACCGGCGATCAAATTGACAATTGACAATTAGCAATTGCAAATTGAAGACATCCGACGGGTGGTCGGGAATTTGCAATTG
>Ga0182024_10007776_pt1 | contig 23007 bp, 25 predicted proteins | sample P32metaG_FD_120480 | JGI IMG/M metagenome (GOLD analysis project Ga0182024, IMG submission 120480) | Permafrost microbial communities from Stordalen Mire, Sweden - P3-2 metaG (Illumina Assembly) | ecosystem: Environmental > Terrestrial > Soil > Wetlands > Permafrost | place: Sweden: Stordalen... | reverse complement strand
GCTGGACGCCGGACCAGATCAAGCAATTCCAGGATTATTGGGACACCGAATTCGCCGGCGATCTCGCCAAGCGCCGCCGACGCAAACGGTTCGGTAGCCAAGACGCGTTGCGCCCCGGCCCAACCCCCGCATACGGCGCAACACCGCAACAAGGAGTGCGCAATGGATGACATGAAAATCTTCGTTCCCATTACCAAGATCGATGCGGCGCAGCGCCTCGTCTATGGCGTTGTCACCGCCGAGGCGCCGGACGTGTCCGGCGAGGTTTGCGACTATGCCTCGACCAAGCCGCTTTATCAGAAGTGGTCGCAGAATTTCGCCAGCGCCAGCGGCGGCAAGAGTTTCGGCAATCTGCGCGCCATGCACGGCAATGTCGCCGCCGGCAAGCTGGTCGAGATCGCGTTCAACGACGACGCCAAGCGCATCGAGATTTGCGGCAAGGTGGTCGACGACGCCGAATGGCAGAAGGTGGAGGAGGGCGTCTATACCGGCTTCTCGCAGGGCGGGCGCTATCTCAAGCGCTGGCCGGATCCGGATGCGCCGGCGCTGACGCGTTACACCGCCGAGCCGTTGGAGGTTTCCCTGGTCGATCATCCGTGTTTGCCGGAGGCGACCTTCGCGGTGATCAAGGCCGACGGCTCGACGGAGCTGCGCAAATTCAAAGCTGGCGCGCCGGCGGCTGCAAGATCGATTGCCGATGCGCTCGCCAAGATCGGCGCGCGGCACTCCAAGGCCGACAAGGAGCGCATCAAGCAAAGCCACGATCTTCTGGTCGCGCTCGATCCCGATTGCTGTGCCGCCGCCAGTATTCCTGGCGCGAACGTCGACCACCGGCCCGAATTCTCGCCGCAAGCAGGCGAGGGCGCGGCGGAAGCGCTCGGCGGCGAAACGGAAAAGCTGGCGAAAATCCTCGATCGCTCGGTGGAACGCACGCTGTCGAAAGCGTTGCACGGGGTCACCGCGCGCATCGATGAGATGGCCGCGCGGGTGAAGAAAATCGAGGATCAGCCGTTGCCGCTCGGCTCGACCTCGGTGCGCGTCGCCGAGAAAGCAGACGATACGAGTTTTCCAAAACCCGAGGCGCTGCTCGATCAGCCGGGCGCGCTCGAAGCGCTCGCCGAAGCCGCCATCCGCAAGGCGCAGGCGCGGCCGATGCGGGCGATCCCCGGCTTTCGCGTGCGCCAGGAATAAGACGGCTTTCACCTTCTCGTCATTCCGGATCGCCGCGCAGCGGCGAGTCCGGAATCCATAATCACGGGCGGTGATTATGGATTCCGGGCTCCTCGCTTTGCTCGGCCCCGGAATGATGGCTGAGAATCCACACCAACCAACCACAGACGGGAACGACATCATGTATCAGCCCAATCTTCACCATGTGCTTGCCAAGTCGGCCTTGCCGCGCACCGTGCAGGATTACAATGCCGCGCTCACCAATGCCGGCGGCTTTCTGCGCGAGATCGAGAAAGCGCACGCCAATCCGCTGCCCGGCGATCCGCTCGCCAAGAGCACGTTTTCGGAATCGAGTTCGCCGACATCGGGGTTGACCTATTACGACCTCGAAACCGGTGCAAAATTCGTCTATCCGCTGCTCACCCCGCTGCGCAACGAGATTCCGCGCGTGTCCGGCAAGGGCGGCGTCCAGGCCAATTGGCGCGCGGTGACCGGCGTCAACACGACAGGCTTGCGCATCGGCGTTTCCGGCGGCAACCGCGGCGGCGTGCAGGCAGTGACGACGCAGGATTACAGCGCCGCCTATAAGGGCATCGGCATCGAGACCTCGGTCGACTTCGAGGCGCAATATGCCGGCATGGGCTTTGACGACGTCAAGGCGATCGGCGCCAAGATCGGGCTCGAAGCCTGCATGCTCGGCGAGGAGCTGCTGATTTTGGGCGGCAATACCTCGGTGCCGCTCGGCACCACGCCGACGCCGTCGCTGGCGCCCTCGACCTCGGGCGGCAGCCTCACCGCCGCGGCGTCACCTTATAGTGTCATCTGCGTCGCGCTTTCGCTCGACGCGATCGTCAACGGCAGCGTCACCGGCGGCATCCAGGGCGCGATCACGCGCAGCAATGCCGACGGCTCGTCGGATACGTTCGGCGGCGGCGCAGCCGGCAAATCCGCGAACGCCACCGCGTCGATCTCGTCCGGCACTTCCGGCTCGATCGCCGCGAGTGTCGCACCCGTCACCGGCGCCATGGGTTATGCCTGGTTCTGGGGCGCCGCCGGCTCGGAAGTGCTCGGCGCCATCACCACCATCAATTCGCTCGTCATCACCGCGAATGCGGCCGGCACGCAGACCGCGGCCTCGCTGGGCGGAAGCGACAACTCGACCAATGCGCTGGTCTTCGACGGCCTGCTGTACCAGGCGTTCAAATCGGGCGCCAACGCCTATGTCCAATATCTCGCGACCGGCACCGCCGGTACCGGCTCGACGCTGACCGGCGACGGCGCCGGCGGCATCGTCGAGGTCGACGCGGCGCTCAAGAACCGCTGGGACAATTACCGGCTGTCGCCCGACACGATGTGGGTCGGCTCGCAAGTCGCCAACAATCTGTCGGCGAAAATCCTCGCCGGCGGAACGAATGCGGCGCAGCGCTTCGTCTTCGACAGCGAGCAGGGCGCACTCGGCGGCGGCGTCATGGTGCGCACCTATCTCAACAAGTTCTCGATGGCCGGGCCGAAGACGATCGACATCCGCGTCCATCCCAACATGCCGGCGGGCGCACTGCTGATGACCGCGCGCACCTTGCCCTATCCGCTGTCTAATGTCGGCAATGTCATGCAGATCCGCACGCGCCAGGACTATTACCAGATCGAGTGGCCGCCGCGCGCGCGCCGCTACGAAACCGGCGTCTATGCCGACGAGGTGCTGCAGCACTACTTCCCGCCGGCCATGGCGGTGATCGCGAATATCGCGGCGGGGTGATTTACGCGTCATTGCGAGCGAAGCGAAGCAATCCAGCTCTGGATTGCTTCGTCTCTTCGCTCCTCGCAATGACGATTCTCCCTGTGACGATGCTCGGATCAAATGAATGACGCTCCTTCCATCGCGCCGCCTCTATGCCGTGCCGCAAACACTACCGGTGCGGCTGGAAATCGCGAAAGCGATCCGTGCGCTCGCCGCACAAGACGAGGAGGAGCGGCTCCAGCGGCGCGCCGAACTCATTTCCACTCCGAACGCTCGTGAGCTGATTCTAGGTATTGTCCGGAATGTCTTTCGGGACCTTCGCAAAGCCGATTTCAATCCCGATGAACCTCGCGTGCCCGTCGGCAACGCCGATGGCGGCCAGTGGACGGCAGAGGGTGAGAACGGAAATTCGAGTGATTCGCGCGTTCTTTCCGACGCGACACCCGACGATGTCTGGAAGCCGGGTGCTCAATACGCTGCAAATGATCCTTCGGGCATCGGAGACAATCAGGGTCCGGCAATCGGGCCGCCGCCCACAATTCCACCGGAAGAGCCGGCAACGGCCAAAGCCGTCAATACCTTCCTGAAAGCCGCCGCCTACTGGCTGGCTGGAGTAGCGTTGGCAGGGGAGCCGGCCGGTGACTTTATCTTAGCCTTGGAAGCGGCCGAGTGGCTGTCTGAGTTTCGTCCTTGGATTGATGCTTATCAAGATCCGCCAAAAACGCTGCAAGAGCTACAGCAGGACTTGAGTCCCCTGGACGGATACAATATTCATCACATCGTCGAGCAAACGCCGGCCGGGCAGGATGGCTTTCCTGACAGTATAATCGATGCGTCCGAGAATTTGGTTCGTATTCCGACGCTGGTCCATTGGGAAATCAGTGCCTGATATTCGACTCCAAATGAAAGATTTGGCGGACTGTCACCACGAGACTATTTAAGAGGTAAGAGTTGGGACGAACGCTTAAGCGTCGGCTATGATGCATTGCTTATGTTTGGAGTGCTTGAGCCATGATGCGGGCTAAGCTTCAAGCTATGACGGTCGCAGCGTTGGTGGATCGCTTCGTCGCAATTGCTCTGGAACAGGATCAAGCATTGCTTGAGGATGATATCGGCAAATTCAAGAGACTTTATGGCGAGATGGACGCTGTCAGAAATGAATTAAGAAGCCGCCCAGGCGATCAGCGTAAAGCGCTTCTTCCACTCCACGGCTACCCAAATATGCAGGTTCGACTCAAGGCTGCAGTCAGCACTTTGGCAGTGGCGCCAACGGAAGCGCGGCGCGTGCTTCAATCTATTGCCGCTTCGGGCCGACAACCACAGGCCGGTGATGCGGGCATGTGCATCGTAGGTCTCAATGATGGTTCGTTTGTACCCAGTTGAGGGCGCGATTTCACCAGATTATTTGGTTCGCATTCCGACCCTGAAGCACTGGTTGATTAGCGCGTGGTTTGCGACAAAAAAATAAAGATTTCGATGGGTTCTCGCCAAGAGATTATTTGCGAGGCAAAGGTTGGGACGAACGCGTGCGCGTGGGAAAGTATGCGCTCGTTCGGTTCGGAGTGCTAACGCCGTGAAACGTTTTAATGCTCAAAACGCGAAAGTGGCTGAATTGGTCGATCGCTTTGCTGTGAGTTGTGTCGAACAAAACAAAGCGTTGTTTGAAGACGAAATTGCCAAATTCAATCGCCTCTACGGCCAGATGGTCGCGGTCAGGGATGAATTGAAAATCCGTCCGGGAGACCAAAGAAGAGCATTGCTTGCGCTCTTCAACCATCCAGATCTTCAGGTTCGATTACAAGCAGCAAAAGCCACGCTAGCAGTTGAGCCACAGGCCGCGCGGCAAATGCTTGAGCGTATACAAGAATGGCAGCGGCAGCCGCAGACCGGCGATGCCGGAATGTGCCTTTTGGGTCTCGACGACGGCTCAGTTGTGCCCAAGTAGAAATTGCCAGCGCGAACTGCAATCTGAGCGAAGTAATTCTCAAGCCGTGAAGCAAATAACTCGGATTGAGCGGAGCCAAATCCGAGGACTGCGTTTCAGCGCCAGCATTCCCGCATTTTGCTGCGCTCAACGCGGGCTATGGCTATGACCGTCTCCGGCACGCCAAACAACGCGAGGTTTTCATGAAACTGAAAGCGCCGGAAGGCGTCGGCAATCCGTGCGTGGCGGGCGTCGTGCTCGGGACTCGCAACGGCCTCTACGAGGTCGAGGCCGAGATCGGCGCGCTGCTGATCGAATGCTTCGGCTTTGTCGAGACCGACGAGCCCGAAAAACCGGATGCTGCACCCGCGCCGCGGCGCAGCCGCCCGGCCGCCAAAAAAGCCTGAGCGGAGATTGCACCATGGCTGCGTCCGATCTCGCCGTGCTCGCCGACGTGAAAACCTGGCTGTCGGGCTCGAGCGGCATCGGCTCGTCCGACGACGCGCTCATCGCGCGGCTCATTACTGACGTCAGTGGCGCGATCACCGCCTATCTCGGCCGGCCGTCGCTGACGCCGCGCGCTTTCGTCGAGCGCCTCGACGGTGACGGCAAGGCGCGGCTCTATCTGCGCCGCTATCCGGTGCTGCAAGTCACTTCGCTGGTCATCGACAATCGCGCGGTGGCCGCGGCGCCCGTGCCGGGTGCCGGCGCGTCATGCGCCAACGGCTATTTGCTCGAAACCTGGGATGGCCTGCCGCTCGGCCGGCCGCAATCGCTCGACGTCTTCGGCGAAGTCTTTTGCAAAGGCCGGCAGAATGTCGTTGTCGGTTACAACGCTGGATACGCCGTCGAGAACGAAGCCGCGAGCGTGCCCGCCGCGCCCGGTCCATATAATGTCACGGCTGCCGCGCCGTTCGGGCCCTGGGCCAGCGACGCCGGCGTCACTTATGCCAACGGCACTGCGCTCGCGGCGGTGGCGAGTAATCCGGCCGCGCACCAATATGCCGTGGCCAGCGGCGTATACACTTTCGCGGCGGCGGATGCCGGCGCCGGCGTGCTCATCTCCTACGGCTTCATTCCGGCCGCGATTAACAATGCCTGCATCGAATGGACCGCCGAGCGCTACCGCTACCGCACCCGCGTCGGGCAAAGCGCGCAGACCGTGCAGGGCCAGCAGACGGCGTCGTATAGTCTGAAAGACATGCCGGATTTCATCCGCGCGTCGCTTGATCCGTACCGCAGCGTGGTGGGTGTGTGATGCTCCAGGCCAATCTGCTCGACGGCGCTAGCGCCGCGCTGGCGGCCATGCCGGATCGCCTGCGCGACGCGCTGTCGAGCAAGGCGAATAGGCTTGCCGCCGAGCTGCAAGTAAAGATCCAGCAAAAGCTCGCCGGCACGGTGCTCAATACGAAGAGCGGCGCGCTCGCCCGCTCGATCGCCGCCACGGTCGATGACTCGTCGGCAAACGTCTCCGTGAGCATCGCCACGTCCGGCGATATCAAATACGCGGCGATCCACGAATTCGGCGGCACCATCCCGCCGCACGAAATTTTGCCGGACAAGGCCAGGGCGCTCGCCTTCGCCATCGGCGGCAAGCAAGTCTTCGCCGCGCGCGTGAACCTACCGGCGATCGCGATGCCGGAGCGCTCTTATATGCGCTCGTCGCTCGCTGAGATGGCGGATGAGATCAGGGACGAACTGAGCGAGGCGGTGGTAGAGGCGATGCAATAAGGCCTGCCAGCCGCGGCACGTTCGAGCCTGTCCATCTTTCACGTTCCGTAATCATTCGATGGAGCCTGATCGCAATGCTTGCGATGCCGGGATTGCGCGTCTTTTCTCTCTCCGGCGACCGGGAAGTTGATCGCGTGTCGTGCAGTGCGAACGGTGTTTTGTTCCTCTTTTGGAGAAGCAAAGCCTTGTCGGCGCGCATACGCACTGGACGGTCCGATCAATCTCCGAACTCAACAATGAACTGACGACCTGCTACCGGCTTCCCATCGATATCGCGTCGAAGGGCGAACGCACTGGCGTTGCTCTATACTTCTTACAGACTGGCGAGCGGAGTGATGTTGTCTCGTGGCAGGTTCTCGACCCAAGGGCCATTGAAGAAGATGCAGAGCGGACTGCCGATTAGAACAGGTTCAACGGCATAACGCTATGAAAGTTCGATACGTTAATCAGCAAGACAATCGCGATTCTATGAACGGCGCCGTTATTTCCGATGACTCGAAGCTTGTCGAATTGCTCGAGTCTCGAAGAAAGCAGCCGCCCTTCTTCATTCGGCTTTCATGCGACAATGGCTTCGAGCTGATGGTTGGGATTGGTGATAACGTCGGCTGTGTTCAACACTCGCGCTCCCAAGGTGAATCGCCAAACCTTCTGGCCGTCTCCGCACGTCCGCCATTAAAGCGCGGCTATGTTGAATTTCTCACTGCCAATACGCCGACACCGGTTGCCGCGCGGTACATCATAAACTTCGATGAACTGAAGCAGGTTGCCGCGCGTTTTCTGCACACCGGCGAACGGAGCAACGAAGTCGTCTGGCAAAAATTCTATCCTCGCACCCTCAAAGAGGATGCAGAGCATCCTCCCGAGTCATGAGATAGTGCCGGACCTGGCCCAGGCGCTCGCCGTCGTAGCCGGCGGCAAGCAAGTCTTCGCTTCGCGCGTGAACCTGCCGGCGATTACCATGCAGGAGCGCTCCTATTTGCGCTTGTCACTTGCCGGGCTGGGTAACCGCCGCACCGCTTGCGCGGCTCGGTGAGTCTCGCCATCCGCCAGGAGATCACGTAATGCCCGCCACCACCCGCGAACAAATCTCCGTCGCCTTCTTCGACCTGATCAAGGGCGCGGCGGATTTCACCGCGACGAGCCGGCGCTTTATGCATTGGGATCAGGTCAATGAAACGCAGATGCCGTTTCTGACCATGCTCAAGACCGGCGAGCAGCGCGGCCGGCAGACCGAAGGCCTGCCGGCGCTCACCATCAATGCGCATGTGTTCGTTTATCTCTCCGCCGGCATGGACCCCGAGGATGTTCCGGACAGCGCCATGAATACGCTGCTCGATGCCATCGATACAGCAGTGGCACCGAGCGGTGCCGACGCGCTCGCCGGCAACAAGCAGACGCTCGGCGGGCTGGTTTCGCATTGTTATCCGTTCGGGCCGGTCTTCATCGATACCGGCGACATCGACGGCAAGGCTGTCGCCGCGATTCCGTTCCAGATTTTAGTCCCTTAGCGAACAGCGAGCGGCGAATAGCGAATAGGGACGGGCGAATCCGCCGCCTCTATTCTCTCTTCCCATTCGCGCTTTTCAAAGCAATTCACCCAGGAGATCCCACCTATGACCCAATACGCCTTCGGCTCTGGCACGCTGATCGCTAAGCGCACCGACGTGGCCGGTACGCCGCCCTGCCTGTTCGGCACTCTTGATACCATTTCGATCGATTTCGACCGCAAGATCGAGACGCTGCTCGGTCAATACAGCATGGCGGTCGCGGCCGGCGGCGGCGAGTTCAAGATTACCGGCAAGGCTAAATATGCCCGACTTCAGGCGACACAATTCAACAATTTGTTTCTCGGCCAGACGCTCACCGCCAGCAGCATGCTGGAAATGACGACGGGGGAAACCGATACGGTTGCCTCGGGCGCAGTTACCGTGGTCAACAGCTCGACCTTCGTCGAGGATTACGGTGTGTTCTACGCGTCAAGCGGCGCGCAGCTCTCGCCCGTCGCGTCCTCGCCGGCGCAGGGCCAATACTGCGTGTCGAGCGGCGTTTATACGTTCAATTCCGCCGACAACGGCTCGGCGGTGCTGATCTATTACAGCTACACCATTTCGTCGGGGAACAAGATCAGCCTCGCCAATCAGCTCGCCGGCCCGCTGCCGATGTTCGAAATCGCGCTGAAAGAGACTTTCAACTATTACGGCAGCGCGAAGGACCTGGTGGTGAAGCTCAATGCCTGCGTGTCGTCGAAACTGTCGCTGCCGTTCTCCAATCAGAAATTCACCGTCGCCGAATTCGACTTCCAGGCGCTCGCCGATGCCTCGAACAATATCGGCACGATCAGCTTGAGCGAATAGTGAGTGCAAGGACCGAATGGCACGACGCGCATCATTGGCTGAAAAGGGACGCAGCCTCCTCAAACACGGTCTTCGGAAGCATTTTCAGTTGCTCCGAGGCGTACGGCAGATGCGGCATATACTTCGCGACAAGATGGCCAATGGCCTGGGCTTGGGCTTCATCTCGTCGGCGCCTAAGCGGTTCGCGATCTTGGCGTTTGGAAAGCCACAGTTTATGAGCGGCCCAGACACGCGGGTCGGTCGCGACAATGCGACATGGCTCGCCTTTTTCGTCGACGGCAAGCGCCTCGAAAGACGGTGCGCTTTCATGCCAGGCCAATCCTTCTATTTCGGCCGCCGAAAGGTCGTCGGCGTCCACGCCCACCCGCTGGCTCTCGGCCACCCAAGGCGGGTTGCGTAATGGCTTGATTAAATCGACCAGATACCCATCGCCATTCGCAGCTCGGAACGTTTGAGTCGAACGCTCGAAACTGCGATCGATTTTTTGCAGCAAATGAAGCAACGACGGCGGCGATACGTTTTCGTTCGCTGCGAAAGTCAATCCGCCACGCGCATCGAACAATAAGTCAATGTCCTCGGTGCTGGTTAAGCCCGGATCGATGCGGACACCTGCGGCGGCCTCGTATGCATAGATGGCATTTGTGCCGAGCACCCGGATGCCCGAGCCGAGCATTGCTGCTTGGTCAAGGGCACGGATAATCTTCGCTCCAATCAACGGAACGCGGCCCAATCCGATGGCGCGGTTGATCGCTGATTGTCTAGCGATCACGGTTTTTAGATTTTTCAGGCGGCCCTGGGCTTCTGAGCGGCCGTGGTCATATTCAAGCTTGATTGCCTCAGTCTCCTTCGAGCGGAGACCGAGAGACGTTTGTCGCCGAATCCCAGACTTGCCGTAGTGGCTCCGGACCAAGTAATCGCGCCCTTTAATCTGTGTCCAAGTCATCGAACCGCGGTACCCCTTTGCCCGCTCTTCAGCCTCCCGGTATGCGGCGTACCTCTGTTGAGTGTTAACGAGTTCGCGACGCTGGTCGTTGTTAAGCTCTTGAAATTCAATCATTTCAACAGTTCCTATGATTTTTGAGGCTCACTGTTGAAATAGTACTTATTGTGTTTTTTCAATAACTTCAACAGGCAAGTTGGATATGGCGCCTGTCTGTTGAAACGCCCCTAAAACCCTGAGACGAACAGATACCGTGAACCCTCCTCCCCACGGGGAGGAGACCGCGGAGAAGGAGACACCGCGTGACTGTCGAACGGGACGAATCCATCGATCTTACAGTGGCGCGCACCGTGCGCCTCGCCGGCCGCGACTTTCATATCGCGCCGCTTTCGTTACGGCAGATCCTCGCCATTGCCGATTATGTGCCGAAACTTTCCGCTATCGGCGCGGAGAGCCTGTCCGGCGAGCGGTTGGCGCCGCTCGCTGAAGTGCTATGGCATGGATTGCGCCGCGCACATCCGAAGCTCACGCGTGATGAATTTTTCGAACTGCCGATCACGATCGCGGAACTAGTCGCGGCGCTGCCAGTCGTAATCGAGCAGGCCGGCGGCAGAACGGTGGACGCCTCCGCGGGGGAAGTATTGGCGGCGAGCGCTTCGACGCGGTCGACTGGCGCGCGCTCGTCGCCGAGCTCGTGATCGAGCTTCATTGGACGCGCGATCAGGTACTCGATCAGGTCGATGTCCTGTTTCTCGAGGACTTGCATCGTGCCTGGGCGGATTGTCCGCCACTGCGCAAGATGGCTGCGGCGTATCTCGGATATAAGCCGCGGACGAAATCCTCGAAGAACTATCGCGAGCTCCTTGCCATGTTCCCGAACGGCAAGATCGCGTAGCCGATCGAAGCGCTACCGAACGCCCTCATAGGGGCGTGCGGCGGCATTGGTGCCGGCGGCCAGATTGGCGCCCGTTGCTATTCCGCTTTGACTCGACGTGGTGGCGGTCAGAACGCCACGCTGGTCAAAGGTAAATGTCACCGCGCTCGATTGGTTATCGTATCCGGCGACAAGCGGGCCGATATACGGAATGAAGTTCTGCGGTTGCGAGCGCATCGAAGAATAATTGTACGCCGCCGTTCGGCTGCCGTTCGAGGCCACGGATGTAGAGGTGGGCTCGCCGAGCGCGGCCACCACCTCCGAATAGGTCGCCGTCCCGACCTTGAACGCTTCCGCTTGTTGCTCGCTGACTTTCACGCCTGAGGCGGCGCAGTTTGCAAGCAAGCAGGCCACGCAAAACGCAATAAATACGCGCATTTTCGTATCCCCCAACCCCACCGTGTATCCTAATATAATACAATCTGAGAGTGCAAGCGGTTCACAAGGCAATCGGCCATGGCTGACGACAATGAAGTCGAAATCCGCTTCGGCGCGTCGACAGACGATGCGCTGGCCGGAATCGCGCAAATCCGTGACGCGCTCTCTGGGCTAACGGCGCCGGTGAGCGGCCTGAGCGGCACGCTCGATCGCATGGGCGACACGTTCGGCGCAGCCTTGCCCCTGGACCAAATCAACCAATGCGCCAAGGGACTCGGGAGTGTCGGCGCGGCGGCGCAAAGCGCGGCCGGCGGAGTCCAGGGAATCGGTGCACAGCTTAGGCTTCTGCAAATAGGATTATCGGAACAAAAAGTTCTTCTCAATGCCGAGGTGCAACAGTTCCAGATCACCCAAGATCAGAAATACGCGCTGCTCGAGGCGGAGACGCAGAAAGAATATGACGCCGCGCTCGATCTTCTCGATAAAAAACTGAAAATCGCCCAGAAAGAGTCCCAGGAAGCAAGCCGCATCGAGGGCCAGATTGCGATCTTACACGCCAAACACGACGCCGACATGCTGCGCCTCGACGAACAGTCGATCGCGGCCCAGCAGGCGCTGTGGAACGGTTATCTCTCGACGCTGACAGGCGCATTCAATTCACAGCTTCGCGGCCTCTTGGAAGGAACGACGACCTGGCAAAAGGCCATGACCAAAATGCTCGAGGATCTCACGATCAAATTCATCGAAATGGTCGAGCAAATGGTGGTGAAGTGGGCGGCGGCGGAACTGGCGCAGACCACGGCGACCACGAGCGGCGCCGCGGCGCGTGCCGCCGCGGAGGAGACGGCGTCAAGTTCCGGCATTCTCGCCAACGCCGCCAATGCGATGCAGGCCATCATGACCGATGCGGCGCAGACCTTTGCCGGCGTGTTCGCGTTCCTGGCGCCGACCATGGGACCTGCGGCCGCGGGTCCGGCTGCGGCGGCACAGGCCTCGGTTTCGGCCGCGGCGATTTTCGACGTCGGCACCGATTACGTGGTGCGCGGCGGTCTTGCCCTCATTCATCCCGGCGAGACGATCATCCCGGCGGCGCGCGGTTCGGGGCCATACACGGGCGCAAGCATGTCTCCGCAGATTCATGCGCCGGTGAGCATCAATGTCTCGGCGCTCGACTCGCAAAGTGTCGCGCGTTTCTTCAATGACAATTCAAGGCACATGCTGCGTGCGATCAATGACGCGGTGAAACGCGGCGCCCATCTTGGGCTGCGCGCGGTCAATCCATGACGGACCATGACCTATCTCAAGGGTGTCAATCTGCTGCCGGCGACCGGCGAGTGGGTCTATGACAGCGTGCCGTATCAGGCCAAGCGCTTAGGCGACACTGCTTTTACGCAACAGAACCTCAACTATAATCCTAGCGGCACCAAGACCGACTGCGACTATTCGCTCGATCGGCTCCAGGCGCAGTTTCCCGATTGCGAGACTGTCGCCCTTGTCGTCGCCTGGTTTGCAAGCTCGACCGATGCCTCAACATGCCAGATCTATCCGTCGACGACATTCATCGGCGGGACGTTTGAGAAATACGCCGGCGGTACATGGATTGCGGATAACTGGCAGGTCTCATCGCTGACGCAAGCGTCGTCCGGCATTGTGCCGATCCCGACGAGCGGCGGCTCGGCCGTTTACGGCGGTACGCCGTCGGACCAGTCGGTCGTCCGCTGCATCCAGGATTTGAAGTCGCGCGGCTTCCGCGTCGTATTCTATCCGTTCCTGCTGCTGACAAACGCGGGTCTGCCGTGGCGCGGGCGGATCACCTATGCGGCGGACGTGTCCTCGGCGGCGGCGGCGGCCATCAGTTCGTTTCTCGGTTCGGCGGCGGCATCGCAATTCACGCGCGACACGACCAACCTGACCGTCAGCTATTCGGGATCGCCGACCGATTTCACCTATCGGCGCATGATCCTGCATTACGCCAACCTCGTTGTGATCGCCGGCGGCGTCGACCTCTTTCTGCTGGGCTCGGAGCTGCGCGGGCTGGAAACGATCCGCGGTCCGGCCTGGACAAAAGCCGGCACGACCGGCGGCGACGGGCGGGTGACATGGGACTACCCGTTCGTGAATGGGCTCATCCAATTGTCGGACGATGCGCGCGGCGTTTTCGACACGGCCGGGCTGACTAAGGATTCGACGGGTCTCCACAATCTCATCAGTTATTCGGCCGACTGGTCGGATTGGATGGGCTTCCAGCATCCGGGCGACGACGGGCAGTGGCCGCATCTCGACCAGCTCTACGCGCACGCCAATATCGATCTCGTCTGCTTCGACAATTATCTGCCGCTTAGCGATTGGACGACCGGCGATGGCGGGATCGACGCGCAGCACTGGCTCGATCCGGCGCCGGGCGGAGCATGGCCACCGGGCGCGCCGGCATTCAACGGGCTGGGCTTGAGCGGCCAGCCGACGATTTTCTCAAAGACCTATCTCAAGGCCAATATCGAGGGCAGCCAGTATTTCAACTGGTTTTACAATGACAGCAACAATCTCGGCATTGGGCTCGATCCGCACGGCACCGATCTTCGCGTTTCGCTGCCGCAAGGCGATCGGCTGACGCAATCGCGCAACGCTTATTTTCCCAATCAACAGATTCTTGCGCCGAAGCAGCTGCGATGGTGGTGGAATAGCAGCCATCAGGCCGTGTACGACGACGGTGACGGCAGCGGCTGGCAGCCGCGCGGTCCCCTCACCGAGTGGAACGCGCAATCGAAATCGATCACGTTCGTTGAATACGGCTTTGCTTCTTGCGACTGTTCCACCAATCAACCGAACGCATTCTTCGATCCCAAGAGCACGGAGAGCGCCACGGCGTTCTGGTCGGTGTGGGACCCGGCCGCCAGTGCTTCGGGTGGCTATGCGCCACGACGTGACGATATCCTGCAAACACTCGCGCTGCAGGCCCTCTACGAATACTGGGTGAGCGACGGAAATAATGAGTCATCGGGCAGCGGCATGCCGATGATCGAGACCACCTTCATGTCGGCCTGGAATTGGGATGCGCGGCCGTTTCCGGCCTTCCCAGCATTGGCCGCGACTTGGGGAGACGCCGGCACCTGGCCGGCCGGACTGTGGATCGACGGCAAGGGCCCGTTTCTCGCGCCGCTCGTTCCGGATAATCCGCCGCCGCCGGGACCGTACTCCGTCTTCCCGGCGCTGCCGACATTGGGGTGGTCGGTGCAATATTCGCCGATTTTCTCGACCATGGCGGCGCCGCACATTTCCGGCCGCGAGTTGCGCGCCGCCCGGATGGCGGCGCCGTTGTGGAAGATCGAACTGAACTACGATCTTTTGCGCATGGCGGCGCCCGATGTCGAATTACAGGCGCTTGCCGGCTTCTTCGAGCAATGCGCCGGCGAGGGTACATCGTTTTATTTCGAGCCGGCAGCGCTTTCGCCTGTGACCGCGCAGCCGCTCGGCACCGGCGACGGCTCCACGACGACGTTTCCGTTCATCGTCTCGATCGCGGGCTACGCGTTGTCGCCGGCGGGCGTCGGTCCGGTATCCGCCGTCTATCTCGACGGCGTCGCACAGACCGGTGGTTATGTCGTCAATGCCGTGCCGCTTGCGGCGTCCGTAACCTTTGCGACCGCGCCGAGTGCCGGCGTCACGGTGGCCGCCGATTTCGGCTGGTATTTTCTCTGCCGTTTCGCGGACGACGATCTCGATGCCGAGGAGTTCATGGCAAATCTCTACGCGCTGCAGTCGCTGCAACTTAGGACCATGCGGTCATGACGACGCCGCCCGCTCTCCCGAGTCTGGCCGGCCTCGCCTGGTCGCGGCACAAAAAGCCGGGATTCTCGACGCGCGTAGCGCCGCACGTTTCCGGACGTGAAGTCCGCGTCGCGCTGATGAGCTATCCGCTCTATGAGTTCGAGGCGGTCTACAACGGCCTGGCATCGTCTTCGACGGCCGCCTTTGCCGGCCTCGGCTCGTCGAGCCTGCAAAATCTCATGGGGTTTTTCCTCCAGCTGCTCGGGCAAGCTGGGACCTTCCTCTATACCGATCCCGACGACAATTCGGTCGCCGGCCAGAACGTCGGCGTCGGTGATGGTGCGACACAGACTTTCTTGATGGGGCGCACGTTCGGCGGTTTCAATGAGCCGGTCTGCTGGGTTACCTCGATATCGAATGTGTATCTGAACGGCGTCGCTCAATCGTCGAGCGCTTGGGTGCTTACTGCGCCGAATTCGCTCGGGTTCTACACGGCGCCCGGCACCGGCGTCGCCATCACCGCCGACTTTTCCTACGCATTCCAGTGCCGCTTCCTCGACGATCAGATGGATTTTGAAGAATTCATGTCGAGCCTGTGGAGGCTCGGCAGCATGAAGTTCCGTAGCGTCAAGGCCAATACGACGCCGGCCGCGGCCCCGCAATGGTACACGCCCTATGAGATCGGCGGCGTCATGCCGACGCTGTTTGCCGACTTCACGACCGAGGGCGGCAGCGATCATTATCTTTATAACGGCACGAGCTACGCATCATCCGCGGCGTTGCTCGCGGCACTGGGCATCACGTTCAGCCGAGCATCCTCAGCATACTACACGAATGCCTCGGGTGCGCTGGTGCAAGCGGCGAGCAACACGCTTCGCTTCGATCACGATTCCAGCGGCAATCCGAAGGGGATTTTCGTCGAGGGTGGAAGCACCAATCTCGTTCTCCAGTCGCAGGCGTTCGACAATGCTTCGTGGACAAAGGGAAGTAGTACGACCGTGACGGCGGCAGCGGGAACGGCCCCCAATGGGACGACCACGGCAGAAAATGTCGCGCCAGCGTCGGGCGGCTCCGCGAACTATTTGTATCAATCCTATACGGCGAGCGCCGCCGCCTACGCCGTTTCGCTGTTCGCCAAGCCAAACGGCGGCCGCTGGATTGCATTAAGTTTTGGCTCAAACGATGCGCAGCAGGACGGCGCGTTCTTCGATCTGCAGAACGGTGTGGTCGGATTTGCCGCATCCGGTACAACCGCGAAGATCTCCGCGCTCGCGAACGGCTGGTATTTCATTTCCATCACGAGGACGCTGAGTGCCGGGACGTTCTATGTTCAGATCGAGTGCATTCGGCAAGCAATCAAGCTCCCACGTGGACTTCGGCCGCAGGCGCCGAACAGTTCCTGATCTGGGGTGCGCAAGCGGAGGCTCTTCCCTTCGCTTCCTCCTATATCCCTACCACGTCGAGCAGCGCATCGCGCGCGGGCGACAGCCTGAGCACTGCGACGTTGTCGGCAACCGCCGCTGGCACGCTCTACACCAAGGCCGACACCGAATATGCCGGCCAGGCGCAGCGGCTCATCCAGATCGACGACGGCACTGCCAACAATCGCGCGTCGCTCTCGCTGAATTCGAGCGGCGCCGGCGCGTTCGACTTCCTTTCCGGCGGCGCGTCGGAAGCGGCGCTGACCGCCGGCACAATAACGGCCGGTACGGCGGCGCAGCTCGCGGCGGCATACCAGGCCAATGACTTCGCGCTAGTCGCCAACGGCGGTAGTCCGTCGAGCACGTCGAGCGGCGCGATCCCGACGCTCAATACTTTGCGCCTCGGCACCGATACGGCCGGGGCGAACGATCTGTTCGGGCATATTGCCCGGATCGGTTTTTGGAACGGCATGCGTGCGCCGAACGTCACCCTCCAGAGCCTGACCTAGTGCGGCCTGCTGTCGCAATTCTTCTCCCGCTCAACCCAATCGCAGGCGACCATGAAACCGGCATCCTCCGCGCTCATAACTTACCTTAATACTGCACGCGCGAGCTCCGATGTTCCGTTGTTCATGGCCGATGTCTTCAGCTTTACGCTGCGATCGGGGTTGATCCTGACCTATACCAATGTCGATGTTTCGTTCACGTATTGCGGCGTTACCTATCTTGCCAACTCCATTCTGATCGACGGCCTGAAATACAAAGCTTCCGTCGGCCTTGAAGTCGATCAACAGCAAATTACGGTCTCGGCGCTCGCGACCGACACCATCACCGGCGGCGCGCCCTTCCTCCAGGCGCTGCGCGATGGTGCGTTCGACGGCTGTGAGATCCAGCGCGCCCGCGTGTTTTTCTCCGATCGTATCGCCGGCACCGCGATCGGCTCCGTGACGCTATTCAAAGGGCGGCTGGGCACCGTCGACCAGATCGGTCGCACCAGCGCGAAACTCACGGTGAATTCCGACCTAGTGCTGCTCGACATCGACATGCCGCGTAACATCTATCAGCCGACCTGCCTGCACACGCTCTATGATTCAGGCTGCACCTTGGTAAAGAACGCATTCGGCACCAATGGCACGGTGGGCGCCGGTTCAACCGCATCCGTCATTCTGTGGTCCGGCGCCGATCCGAAATACCAGCAAGGCTCGATCACGTTCACCTCCGGCGTCAATGCGGGAGTGACCGCGACGGTCGGCTCGGCGGTCGCTTCGACGTCGCTGACCGTACTCTATCCGCTGCAAAGCGTTCCGGCTGCCAGCGACAGCTTTACCGTTTACCAGGGCTGCGACCACACGCCGGGTACCTGCCAGAGCAAATTCGGCAATCTCGCGAATTTTCGCGGTTTTCCGTACGTGCCGCCGCCGCAGATGGCGGTGTAATGCAGCTGCGCCATTGACGGAAACGCAGGGCCTCGATCCGTGGTCCACTGCGCGGCGCTAAACGCCCTTCCCTCCAGGCTCTTCAGAGGAGGGTTGCCCGGCTTGGCCTGAGCTTCCAATTTTTGGAATTTTGTGGTATGCTCAACGAATGATCGTCATTGGCACGGAAGTGGTCGAAGGTTATTTCGCCCATCGTGCTGGCCACAAGGGAATCAAAGCTGCACGATCGCAATATGATGCCTGGCTGGACATTGTCGGCCGCGCCCAATGGCGCAATCCGGAGGATGTTAAGGCCGCATACCCGAAGGCGAGCATTCTCAAAGCCGGGCGGGTCGTGTTCAATGTCAAGGCCAACGACTATCGATTGATTGCCCGCGTGCAGTATCAGGCGGGCGTCGTGGTGATCCGGTTCTTTGGGACGCATGCCGAATACGACGAGATAGATGCGGAGACGATGTAATGGATGCAACAATGATCCTCATCGACAGGGAGGCGGAGCTGGTCCGCGCTCGCGCGCTCGTCGAGCGGCTGTGGGACTCGCGTAAACCGGCCGATATTGCGCGGCTGGAGGCGCAGGCGCGTCTGATTGCTGCGTATGAGGAGTGCAAATGGCCGCGCCGTCCACCGCGCATCGCCGATCTGATCCGTCATTTGATGGACCAGCAAGGCCTTACGCGCGCCGACATGGTGCCGATCCTCGGCACCCCGAGCCGGGTCAGCGAAGTGCTGCGCGGCAAGAAGGGATTGAGCATGGCGATGGTGCAGCGATTGCGTGCTCGCTTTCGCGTGCCGGCCGACCTGCTGTTGCCGCCACCCAAGAAGGCGCCGAGCCGACGTGCAAGCAAACGAGCGGCGGCCTAACAGCGATCTCAATGCAGTACCCAGGATAGGCCGAGCAGCGCGAAGCCCGCTGTACTGCTCTCGGTTGGTCGCGTCGCATTGCGGCCACCCCTAAAAATCCGGATTGTCATCATGACCGAGAGCGAAAGCGCTCAACGCGCACGCGTTGTCGCGGCGGCGCGCGCGTGGCTCGGTACGCCGTATCACAACTGCGCCGACGTCAAAGGCGTCGGCGTCGATTGCGGCATGCTGCTGGTGCGTGTTTTCGTCGACACCGGACTCTGCCCGCCATTCGACCCGCGCCCGTATCCGGTCGATTGGCATTTGCATCGCAGCGAAGAGCGCTATCTCGGCTTTATCTTCGATCGCAGCCGCGAGGTCACTTCACCCCAGCCGGGCGATGTGATGGTCCTGCGCTATGGCCGCTGCTATTCGCACGGAGGCATCGTGACCAACGCAAGCCCGCTCACGATCGTGCACGCGTACCATCCCGCGCGCAGGGTTCTTGAAGAGGAGATCGGTCATAACGCCGTACTGTCCGATGCGGCGCGCAGACCGCGCTTCTTCAGCTTCTGGGCGAACCCGTGAGCATCTTTCGTACCGGCGCCAAGCAGGCTGCGGTCACGCCGGACTATACCGGCCTGCAAATCCAGACCGCCGTCAATGCGCTGCCGGTCCCGATCGTCTGGGGCGAGTCCAAACTGGCGCCGAACGTCATCTGGTACAATAATTTCCAAACCCACGCAGAGCAGAGCGGTGGCGGCGGCGGCAAAGGCGGCATTTTCGGCGGCGGCGGAACGACGACCGGTTACACCTATTCCGCCTCGGTGATCATGGCTCTTTGCGAAGGGGCGATTGGTGGCATCAATCAGATCTGGCGCGGGCAGTCGCTCTATACGCTTTCCGGCTTGGGACTGTCGCTGTTCACCGGCACGACGCCGCAAAGCGAGTGGAGCTATCTTGTCTCGGCCTATCCCGCGCAGGCGCTTGCCTATCAAGGCACCGCCTATGTGTGCGCGGCGAACTACGACCTGAGCGACTCGGCGACGCTCGATAATCATAATTTCGAGATCGAAGGTGTATTCTATGGCAGCGGGCCCAATGGCGTCGATGCCGACGCCGCGCAAATCATCGGCGATTTTCTCACCAATGCCCAATACGGCGTCGGCTTTCCGTCAGCCAGCATCGATGCCACCACGCTCTACGGTTCCGGCGGCGACGCGTCGCTCCAAACCTATTGCAAGGCCGCCGGCATCGCGCTCAGTCCGGCGCTTACCGACCAGGAGACGGCGTCGAGCATCCTCGGCCGCTGGTTGGCGCTCTGCAACACCGCCGCGGTTTGGTCCGGCGGCTTGTTCCGCTTGATCCCTTACGGCGACAGCTCCGTCACCGGTGCCGGCGTCACGTTCAATCCCAATGTCACGCCGATCTACGATCTGACCGACGACGACTTCAAGGCGGACGGCAACGAGGATCCGCTCCAAGTGTCGCGCTCTGATCCGTACGAGGCTTACAATGTTTGGCGTTTGGAAATCGCGGAGCGCGATAACGCCTACAATTTGACGACGGTGGAATCGCGCGACCAGAACGCAATCGAGCTTTACGGCATGCGGATCGCTTCAACGGTGACCGCGCACGAAATCTGCGATCCCAACGTCGCGCTGATTTCCGGCCAGCTCATGCTGCAGCGCGCGGTCTATATCCGCAACACCTACAAATTCCGTCTGTCGTGGGAATATTGCCTGCTCGACCCGATGGATTTGGTAACGGTCACCGACTCGATCCTGGGCTTGGCGAATGCGCCGATCCGCATCACCGAAATCGAGGAGGATGAGAACGGCTTCTTGCAGGTGGCGGCCGAGGAGTTTCCACTGGGTGCGGCGACGGCGACGTTGTATGCGACGCAACCGGTCTCCAACAATCCGATCAACCGCAACCTCGCTACCGATTCCGTCAATGCGCCGATCATTTTCGAGCCGCCGGCCGCGCTCGTCGGGACGACCGCGCAGGTGTGGATCGCGGCATCGGGCGGCTCCGGCGGCATGGCCGACCCGAATTGGGGCGGGGCTTTCGTATGGCTGTCGCTCGACGGCACCTCATACACGCAAATCGGCACGGTCGTCTCGCCGGCACGGCAGGGCGTGCTCACCGCGGCGCTCGCGGCGTTCGGCGGAACGAACCCCGACATCACGGACACATTGGCGGTGAATCTCGCCGAGAGCGGCGGCGTGCTGTCGAGCGGCACCGCACTCGACGCCCAGCTCACCAATACGCTGTCCATCGTCGACGGCGAGCTTCTATCCTACGAGACGGCGACGCTGACCTCGGCGAACCATTACTCGCTCAGCACGATGTATCGCGGCCTCTACGGAACCGCGAGTGCCGCGCACGCCGTGGCTGCGCCGTTCGCGCGCCTCGATAGTTCCGTGTTCGAATACGACCTGCCGCCGCAATATGTAAGCCAGACGCTCTATATCAAATTGCAAAGCTTCAACGTCTTCGGCGGCGGCGTGCAGGAGCTCTCAGCTTGCACGGCTTACACCTACACGCCGACGGGCGTTGCGATCGATCATCCAGTCGCCCGCGCGCTGCTCGTGAATACTTCCATGGATTTCGGGCTGGTCACGGGAACGGTCGCCACGGCGGATGACTTCGGCATCCCGCCCGGTCTGCTTGTCGAGCTCGATGTCGATCTCGGCGCGGCATGAGGATTTAGCACATGACGACAGCCGTTCAGGTTCAATATCGGCGCGGCACGGCGAGCCAAGTCGCCTCCTTCACGGGGGCACAGGGCGAGCTGGTCGTCGATACCACCAATAATCGCGTCGTGGTCCAGGACGGCGCCACCGCCGGGGGATTCCCCGCGGCCAAATTGTCGGACCTCGGTTTGGTGACGGCTACGCACGGATCGACAATTCAGTTCGGCGTGATCGAGGATCTCATTACTTGCTCGGGAGCATCGTCTGTCTCCACAGCGGCCATCCCCAATCGCGCCATCGTGCTCGCAGTCTCCACTTATGTCGTGACGGCGATCACCGGCGCGACTTCGTTCAATGTCGATGCCACGACCAGCGCGAGCGGCGGTGCCGGAACGACCGCGGGCCAGTTCGGCTCAAGCCTCGGTGTCGCGGCCGGATCAAGCAATAGCGGCGTGGTCGGCCCGACCGCTTGGTATGCGACCTCGACCATAAAACTCACCGCGCAGGGATCGAATTTCACCGGCGGCACCGTGCGCGTGGCGATCCAATGCATCCTGTGCGGCGCGCCGACAAATTGATCGCGGCGACCTGACCGCACCCGGGTAGCCGTTTCAAAAAAAACGAGGTGACATTATGCGAACGATTCTCGCCACAGCGATCTATTGCGTTTCGACCTTGCTCGCCGGCGCCATCGCGTTGCGATCTGGCGGGAGCTGGCTATGATCGACCTCGCCAAGCTCAAAGCGGCAAATGCGGCGCGCTGGTCCGCGATGCACACCAATCCGGCACTCGGCACCACGCTCGATGCCGTCGCACGCCGCCTGATCGATTCGGCCGCGAAGGCGCGATACCAGACCGTATCCGGGCAAACGAGCGTGCCGTGGTTCATCATCGCCGTCATTCATGAGCGCGAAGCATCGCAAAGCTGGGCGGCCAATCTCGCGCAGGGCGATTCATGGAACGCTGTTTCGGTGCATGTTCCGAAAGGGCAGGGACCATTCGACAGTTGGGAAGATGCGGCGATCAATGCACTGAAACGCTGCGCGCCCTACGCGGCCCATTGGGCCGATTGGTCGATCGGCGGCGCGCTGACGCTGCTCGAGGAGTACAACGGCCTCGGCTATGCGCAGCACGGCGTGCCGTCGCCGTACGTCTGGGCCAGCACCGATCAATACAAATCCGGCAAATACATCGCTGACGGCCATTACGACCCGAACGCAGTCGATCACCAGCTCGGCTGCGCGGCGCTCCTCACGCGCATGGCCGTTGCCGATAAATCCATCAATCTGGGAGCCGTAGCATGAGCATCGTCATTGCTGATCTTTACGGTCTTGGCGGCCTCGCCACGTCGCCCGGCATGCTCACCCTGGCGGGCAAGATCAAAAAGCTCGGCGCGAATTTTATCGTGCTCGGCCCATACGATCAGGATGCGTGGCAACAGGCGGCGGACGATCTCGACAAACGCCCGGCGGGCGATCTGCTCGCGGCGGTCGGCTACAGTCTTGGCGCCAACAACGTCGTCGAGATTGCCGCCGAGCTCGGCCGCAAGATCGTTTTCATCGCCGGCATCCAGCCGTCGTTTTGGGGCCTGGGTGTCGACTGGTCGGGATCGATCATGCTGCCGCCGAATGCCGGTTCGGCGCTGTGCATCTACAATCCAAATTTTGCCGCGACGTT
>Ga0182024_10007775_pt1 | contig 23008 bp, 19 predicted proteins | sample P32metaG_FD_120480 | JGI IMG/M metagenome (GOLD analysis project Ga0182024, IMG submission 120480) | Permafrost microbial communities from Stordalen Mire, Sweden - P3-2 metaG (Illumina Assembly) | ecosystem: Environmental > Terrestrial > Soil > Wetlands > Permafrost | place: Sweden: Stordalen... | reverse complement strand
CGCGCAGCAAGCTCGACGAGATGTGTGAATATCGTAGCCCACAAGGGGAGAGGGGAATCGGAATCTCGCATCAACACCGGAAGTTAGCAGGAAACACCCCCTCTCCCCTTGTGGGAGAGGGCTCAGGGACGAATCCTCTGCTACCGCGCGAGCTTGGGTGAGGGGTCACTCGGCCTGTCCTTCTTTCTCCGCGATCAAGTCGCGGAGGAGGGAGAGATTGACGGGGCGCGATTGCGCGAGGGCTGCCGAGTCGGCGCGGGCGACAAAATCGCGGATCGCACCTGGCGAACGCTCGAGCAGATGCAGCATGCGGGTGATCACCGCGTCGGGCACGGAAAGCTGGCGGTCCGCAAACAATTTGTGCGTGAGTGCTTCCAGCATGTCCTCGCCGGGTTCGCGCAGTGGAAACGATACGAGCGCCGCAAAACGCGAAGCAAGATCGGGAAGCTCATGCGCCCAGGACGCGGGCGGTTCCCGTCCAGTCAGGAGAAGCGGCTGGGTGGAGTTTGCCGCTTCGAGCGCCCCGAACAATGCCGAGTCGCGCGCCAGCGCCACCGGCGCGGAATCGACATCCTCGATCGCGAGCGGCCCGCGCGGAAGATTTTCGGAAATCCCGCGCACAGAAACCACTGTTGCACCCGACATCCTGCTCCAGATCGTGACGAGATGCGTTTTGCCGCAGCCCTGCGGGCCGTAAAGAGCTGCCGTTGCAACAGACCATCCCGGCCAGGAATCAATGAACGCCACGGCTTGCGCATTTGCCGGCGAGACTATCAAGTCGGCGCGCGAAAGCTGAGGCGTCGGCGAAAGCGGCAGGGGGAGCTGCGATGGTCTCACGCGGTGGTGCGGCGGCGCGCCAATGCTCGCGCGCCCACGACGGCATAGGCAAGCCACGACGCGGCGGTGACGACCGCCGTCACGTCCGCGGCGATGTTTTCAACCAGCGTCCAGTGCAGGCCGAAGGTGAGGAGCACGAGCGCAAGCGCGACATAGACGATCTGCACCGCGGTGCTCGCCTTACCGATCAACAGCGGCTCGACGCGGACCGGCAGCGCAAGCACATGTGCGACGAGGATTCCGAAAACAATTGCGAGATCGCGCGCGATGACCAGCGCGGTCAGCCACAGCGGCGTGACGTTCATCAGCGAGAGCGTAACGAAGGACGCAAACATCAGAAGCTTGTCGGCGGCCGGATCGAGAAATCGCCCGAAACGCGTTACGAAACCGAAACGCTTGGCGAGGAAACCGTCCGCGGCGTCGCTCAATCCCGCGAAGGCGAACACGCCGAGCGCCGCGCGATCGGCGCCGGCAAACAGAAGCAGCGCCAGCGCGGGCGCGGCGGCGAGCCTCAGTCCGGTGAGCAGGTTCGGCAGGTGCTTCAGCATGCGGCTCACGGAGTGGCCGCGCTGGAACTCGCGCGGCTCAGCCACATCTGCCCGCCCGCGCTCGCCAGGCTCAGCCCGGCATGGGCGAGCTGGTCGTTCAGCTGGTCCTGCGAGCCCACATAGGAGATCGCCACTTTCGCCTCGCCGATATCCAGTGCAACGACATCGACATTGGTGACGTTCGAGGCCGAGCTGAGTCTCTTCAGCATCTCGCTCCAGTCCTCGAGCGAATTCACATGCAGCGAGGCCAAGAGTTTCGCCTTCTTGCCGAAATCGACGACCGAATGCGCTTTCCATGCATCGATGATGGCGGCTGCGGCCGCATTGGCCGCGCTCGCATAGGCCTGCGCGGGCGGTGTCTTGGGCGGGACCGTGACGTTGAGGTCGGGAATGGAGGGCGAGGCGCCCGCGCCGAGCCGCTTGAGCTTGATGGTGATGTGCCCCGTGCCCGGCTCCGCCAGGGCAAGCCAGGCCTCCGTCGCGTGCACACGCGACGCGGCGGGCTCGATATCCTGCCAGCTCGCTTTGCCGAACTGCAGCGCGCCGAGCGCGGAAGTATCGACTGCGTCGCCGAGCGGCAGCACGAGCGGCACGCCGCCCTTTGCACTACGCGGATCGGCGAAAGCCTGCGCCCAGGGCGTGTGCGGCGCGTAGCCGGGCGACATCGGTATGACCAAGAGGGACTTCGCCGCCACATCCGCGAAGGCGACATTCGCCTGGCGAAGCACCCGGCGCACCGCCTCCGGGTTGAACACATAGGTCATGCTGGCAACAAAGCGCGTGGTGGAGCGTCGCTCCTTGCTTACCGCGTATGAACGGATCATCCGCTGGAGGGTGACGGGATCGAGCGTGGGCTGGTGCTCCCAATCCTGCTGTTTGGTGAGCTTGCGGTAGAGGGCCTGCCAGGCCTTGTCGCGGCCGCTATTGATAGCCAGTGTCTGAGCCTCAACCGCCGACGGCGCAGAAGCGTCGACCGGGATATTGCTGACCGTGTAGGGGTCTTCGGCCGCCCAGGCTCCGGTCAGCCCGGCGGTCAATGCACATATAATAAGGAGAAAGCGCATCGCGGGTCCCTGCTGGCGGGCGGGACTATAGGGGCGGGCGCGGCATTCCGGAAGACGGAGCGACCCTTCACTAGCGGCCTGCCGAACTCCAGATCAGCGCTTTTTCTTTACCTCCCCCTTGCGGGGAGGTCGAAATCGCGGCACGCGATTTCGGGTGGGGGTCTGTGCGATGCGCTATTACCCCCACCCGAAAAACGCGAAGGGCGTTTTTCGACCTCCCCACAAGGGGGAGGTCAAAAGATGCTCTCGTTGGTGACTTGGAACGCCATGACCTCTGACAATCGATCGCGCGGCAATGGGCTGACCTACCGGCAGGCGGGAGTCGATATCGACGCCGCCGACGCGTTGATCGCGCGCATCGCGCCCGCGGCAAAAGCGACGCGGCGGCCGGGCGCGGAGGCGGAGCTCGGCGGTTTCGGCGGACTGTTCGATCTCAAGGCGGCGGGATTCAAAGACCCGATCCTCATCGCCTCGACTGACGGCGTCGGCACCAAGCTCCGCCTCGCCATCGAGGCACGCGATTTCTCCACCATCGGCCAGGACCTCGTGGCGATGTGCGTGAACGACATCGTCGTGCAGGGCGCGGAGCCTTTGTTCTTTCTCGATTACTACGCGACGGGAAAACTCGTGGTCGACGATGCCGCGGTGCTGATCGAAGGCATCGCGCGCGCCTGCAAGGAAAGCGGCTGCGCGCTGATCGGCGGAGAGACGGCGGAGATGCCGGGGCTTTATGCACAAGGCGATTTCGATTTCGCGGGATTTTCGGTTGGCGCGGTCGAGCGCGAGCAGGTCCTGCCGAAAATCGCAGAGATGCGGGCGGGCGATGTACTGATCGGCGTCGCGTCTTCGGGACTGCATTCGAACGGATTCTCTTTGGTGCGGCGGATTCTGTCCGACGCTTCGCTTGTCTGCGCCGCACCTGCGCCGTTCGCGCGCGAGTTGAATCTCGGCAAAATCCTGCTCGCGCCGACACGGCTCTATGTGAAGAGCGCGCTCGCAGCCATTCGCGAAGGCGGCGTGAAAGCCTTCGCCCATATTACCGGCGGCGGCATCAGCGAGAACCTGCCGCGCGTGTTGCCCGATGGTCTCGATGCGGAAATCGATCTTGCGTCGTGGGAACGCGCGCCGCTCTTCGCCTGGCTCGCGCGCACGGGCGGCGTCGAAGATGCCGAGATGCTGCGCACCTTCAATTGCGGCATCGGCCTGATTGCGGTGGTTGCGTCCGCGTACGCGCAATCCTGCGTCGATGCGTTCAACGCCGCCGGCGAATCCGCCCGCGCCATCGGCAAGCTCGTACCCGGCTCCGGCACCCCCCGCATCCGTTACGCAGGCGCGCTGTGAGGACAATAAGAAGCGTCATCCTCACTTTACCTCCCCCTTGTGGGGAGGTCGAAATCGCGCAGCGATTTCGGGTGGGGGTCTGTGCGTTGCGCCGTTACCCCCACCCGAAAAACGCGAAGGGCGTTTTTCGACCTCCCCACAAGGGGGAGGTTAAGGGAAGTGTTCGCGCGCATTGGGATGAAGCATGACCGCGCGCGTGCGCACCGGTGTGTTGATCTCCGGGCGGGGGAGCAATTTGCAGTCGCTGATCGATGCCTGCGCGAACCCGGATTTTCCGGCGGAGATCGCGTGCGTGATTTCCAATGTGGCAGGTGCCGAAGGCCTCGCCCGCGCCGGGCACATGGGCATTGCAACGCATGTCGTCGCGCATGGCGGATTCAAACTGCGCGAAGAATTCGACATGGAACTGGACGCGGCTCTCAGTCGCAACGCCGTGAGCATTGTCTGTCTCGCCGGTTTCATGCGTGTGCTGTCCGATGTGTTTGTCGAAAAATGGCGCGGGCGGTTAATCAACATCCACCCTTCCCTCCTGCCCGGCTTCAAGGGCCTCGACGTGCACGGCCGCGTGATTACCTCGGGCGCACGCATTTCCGGCTGCACGGTGCATTTTGTGGTGCCCGAACTTGATTCCGGCCCCATCATCGCGCAAGCGGCCGTGCCGGTGCTGGCGGACGACACGGAGGAATCACTGTCCGCGCGCACGCTTGCGGCGGAGCATCGCCTCTACCCGCACGCCCTGAAGCTCCTCGCGGAGGGACGCGTGAAACTCGATGGCGAGCGCGCGGTGTTCACAAACATCTCGGACGCCGAAGGCACGCTCATCAACCCGCCACTCGACTGAGCCCACCCCTCACCCGCGACTCAGCGGAATTCATCGTCCGTAGCTGCATCCCTCTCCCACAAGGGGAGAAGGAGTCGGAGTCTTGCAGCGGCCAAATCAGCGCGTGGAGTTCCCTCTCCCCTCGTGGGAGAGGGCTCAAGGACGAGGGTTATCAACCGCCTGAGCGCGGGTGAGGGGGTGTTCCAACGCGCGAGGCGTGGCATACATTCTCGAAAGATGACATCCGACAATCGCTACACCGATCCGCTCGAGGCTGCGTTCGGGGAGGAGGCGCAGAGGCGCGTGCTCCATTCCGAGCCGCCCTATCTCGAAGGGCTCAATCCCGCGCAGCGCGAGGCGGTGATCACGCTCGACGGCGCGGTGCTGGTGCTGGCGGGCGCGGGCACCGGCAAGACGCGCGTGCTGACCACGCGGCTTGCGCACATCCTAGCCACCCGCCGCGCCTGGCCCGGGCAAATTCTCGCCGTCACCTTCACCAACAAGGCCGCGCGCGAGATGAAGGAGCGCATCGGCGCGCTGATCGGCGGCGTGGTCGAGGGCATGCAATGGCTTGGCACCTTCCATTCCATCGGTGCGCGCATGTTGAGGCGCCATGCGGAGCTGGCCGGGCTCAAATCCAACTTCACCATCCTCGACGCCGATGATCAGCTCCGTCTCGTCAAGCAGGTGATCGATGCGGCGAACATCGACGAAAAGCGCTGGCCCGCGCGCACGATGTATTCCTTCATCGACGGCTGGAAGAATCGCGGCCTCGGGCCTGCCGAAATTCCCGAAGCCGACTCGCAGGGATTCGCCTTCGGCAAGGGCCGCGCGCTCTACAGCGCCTACCAGGAGCGGCTGAAATCGCTCAACGCCGCGGATTTCGGCGATCTGCTGCTCGACACCCTCAACATTCTCAAATCGCAGCCCGACATCCTTGCCGAATACCGATCGCGCTTCCGCTACATGCTGGTCGACGAATACCAGGACACCAACATCGTCCAGTATCTGTGGCTGAAGTTGCTGGCGGGATCCGAGGGCAATCTCTGCGTGGTGGGCGACGACGACCAGTCCATCTATGGCTGGCGGGGCGCGGAGATCGAAAACATCCTGCGCTTCGAGCGCGATTTCCCGGGCGCCAAGGTGATCCGCCTCGAGCGCAACTACCGCTCGACGCCGGCGATTCTCGGCGCGGCCTCGGGCCTCATCGCCGCCAACAAGGGGCGCCTCGGCAAGACTTTGTGGACGGAAGGTGATGCCGGCGACCGCATCCGCGTGCAGGGCGTGTGGGACGCGGAGGAGGAAGCGCGCGCCGTCGCCACCGACGCCGAGCAGCTCAATCGCGACGGCCATCTCTTCGCGCAGATGGCCGTTCTGGTGCGCGCGAGTTTCCAGATGCGCGAATTCGAAGACCGCTTTCTCACGCTCGGCATTCCCTATCGCGTGATCGGCGGCCCGCGCTTCTACGAGCGCGCCGAAATCCGCGACGCGATGGCCTATCTGCGCCTGATCGCGCAGGGCGACGACGACCTCGCCTTCGAGCGCATCGTCAACCGCCCCAAGCGCGGCATCGGCGAGGCGAGCATCGCCGCGCTTCATACCTTTGCGCGCGCCCGTTCGCTGCCGCTGCTCACCGCGGCGCGCGAGATTGCCGACACCGACGAGGTGCCACCCAAGGCGCGGCGCGCGTTGGCCGAACTCGGCGCGAATTTCGCGCGCTGGAGCGATACCTCGCGCCATATCGGACACATGGAACTGGCCGAGATCGTGCTCGAGGAATCCGGCTACACCGACATGCTGAAGAATGATAAGTCGGCCGAGGCGCCCGGCCGGCTCGAGAATCTGAAAGAGCTCGTGCGCTCGATGGAGCAGTTCGAATCGCTGGCCGGATTTCTCGAACATGTGTCGCTGGTGATGGAGCTCGAGCAGAACGAGACGGAAGACCGCCTCAATCTGATGACGCTGCACGCCGCGAAGGGCCTCGAATTCGACACCGTGTTCCTGCCCGGCTGGGAGGAAGGTCTGTTCCCCTCGCAGCGCACGATGGACGAGAACGGGCTCGCCGGCCTCGAGGAAGAGCGCCGGCTCGCCTATGTGGGCCTGACGCGCGCGAAGAAGCGCGTGCGCGTGAGCTTCGCCGCGAACCGGCGCGTGCACGGCACGTGGCAGAGCGCCCTGCCCTCGCGCTTCATCACCGAGCTGCCGGAAGAGCATGTGGATGCGGTGGTCGACGAGGGATTCTATGGCGGCTATGTCGGTTTTCGCGACAACGCCCAGAACGCGGGCTTCGCCAGCGCCTATGAGAGCCCGGGCTGGCGCCGCGCCCAGGCCAACCGCACCGCGAATGCGCAACGCCCGCGCCCGCCCCTCATCGAGGCACAGGCCCATGTGGTGCAGACGACCGATCCCCAATCGGCCGCCTATTCCCGCGGCGACCGCGTCTTCCACCAGAAATTCGGTTACGGCCGCGTCAGCGCGGTGGAAGGCAACAAGCTGACGGTGGATTTCGACAAGGCGGGGGCGAAAAAGGTGATTGATGCGTTTGTGGCACGGGCGTGAGGAATCAGGCAACTTGCCACTCCTCGTTCCCCGCATGATTGAACTACTATGAGCATAGCAACTAAATACTTTTTCAATGCCGCCCTTCGAAATGTCGTCGAACACGGCGATACAGATATTTTCCCGTTTCCGATCGAGAACCACATCCTCCATGACAAATGCAAGGAAGTGTCAGATTTGCTTAGGAAAGCACGATCCTATTTTTCAAAATGCTTCGCTCAGTATCCGCCGTCTCACATTAACACGTTAGCACCGGTTAGCCTAACGGGCTTTCGTTCAGCGACTCAACAAGATCCGTTTTGGAATGTATTCCTGCTTGGTAGTTCCCTTTCCATCGCACCCCAAATTGAAGCGGCCCGGATACCCCCGGACAAGAAGATTATTTTTTCGTATCGCTATAATGAAAGTCTAAGCGACGGAAAACTCTTTCGCGATGACATCGGCTGGAGTGATTTTATCCGGCATTCAGTTTCGATGGCGGAGCGCTTCAAGTACGTCGTAGTATGCGATATTGCCGATTGCTATCAAAGAATTTCTCATCACCGACTCGACAATGCACTGGAACAACTCGCCGACCACGAGCCAGCCAGAAGTCACATTATGAAAGTAATGAAACATTTCTCCAATACGAAGTCGTATGGACTTCCGGTAGGTGGGCCAGCCGCTCGAATGTTGGTCGAGCTCGTATTAAATCTTACGGATCAGATATTGTTATCGCACCAAGTACAGTTTTGCAGATATGCGGACGACTATCATATTTTTGTTGATAGCTATGATAAGGCATTCGAACGCCTTCACTTCATGTCTGATAAATTCCTGCGAAACGACGGGCTGACCTTACAAAAGTCGAAAACTCGAATCATGTCGTCGGCAGAATTCAAATCCGCTTACAGCCACCTTGTCGATCCAGAGCAGGATACAAATTCCGATGTGCAAAAACTATTCGCACTAAAGCTCCGTTATGACCCATATTCTGCCAACGCAAGCGAAGAGTATGCAGAATTACGCAAGGAACTACAGAAGATCGACATATTGGGATTGTTGAATCGTGAGCTGGCAAAGACGCGAGTCCATGGAGCATTAACGAAAAAACTCATCGCCGCCGTTCGTCACCTCGAAACGTCAGTCAAAACTAATGCCGTACTTACGTTGGTCGACAATATGGACGCGCTTTACGCGCTTTTCCCCGTTTTAGCTGTTACAATAAAAACCTGTTTAGCTGATCTCTCCGAAGCAGCGCGACAGAAGATTGGAGAGGCACTGCGGAAACGAGTGATCGGAGAAAGCTATATCTTGAACAATGAACTGCATGCTGCTTACGCGGTTCGAATTTTTTCTGAGATGAAAACGGCTGATAATTTCGAAGTTCTGGTCACGTTATACAACCGCTTTCGGGGGCCGTTAGTTCGTCGGGACGTGATACTTGTTATGGCGAAATGGCGCAACTATCCGTTTCTTTCCGACCAAATTGGCGAGTACACCGGCGCTTCACCGTGGGAACGAAGAGCATTAATTATTGCGTCCTACTTTATGGGTGATTCTGGCGGTCATTGGCGCCAAAGCATGGTGAAGCAGTTTAATCCCTTTGAATTGATCGTTCGCGACTGGGCTGCGGAAAAGTATGGCCAATCGGGTTGGTCGTTACCGATATGATATCGGAGGTGACTTTCTCGACCAAGCGTGCATCGCTCTGGCAAGCTTTGGCACCAAATTCCGAGCGATTTATTCGCCGCATAAACATGAACCTAAATCGTTTTGGGGTGCCAATACTGGGTGGCGTTGAGGCCTCTCGGCGCGGCTATCTTAATGAAGTTGCTTTTCATCTAGCGAAACAGGCGTATCCAGACTTGGGCGCCGCAGTCTATGACGATGTTAGTTGGAGCGCTGTGAACGAGGCGCGAGGGCGGTTGGAAAAATTCGAGGACATAAAACCGGATGACTTACGAGAACCAACGGCCGAGGAATGGCAAGAAATATTTCGCGTGGCTCGTTCGTTTTCGCGATTTGTAGCCGATCAAAGCGCGGGTTCGCTACTAGTAAAATTTGCACCGACGTTCCGGGGGTGTGGGCTTCTTGATGCCTGCGCTGGAGACATATTGATCGGCAACAAGTTGTTCGAAGTGAAGGCCGGCGACCGTCCATATAGATCAAGCGATCTCCGACAGTTGCTTACCTATTGCTCTCTCAATTCCGTCGACCACTCCCACGAAATCAAGTCTGTGGGCTGCGTCAATCCACGGCACGGAACTTATTTCTGTATTGAGGTTGATTTGCTTGCCCTGGAATTGTCGAGCAAGTCGGCGACTGAGTTATTTGCCGAGATTATTTATCTACTATCTGGCGGTGATATTTCGACATGAAGTTACTCCCGATGTCCCCCGACCTCGCCGTAAACATCGTCTGGCTTGTCTGGTACATCCCGTGGATCGCGGCGGTCGTCTGGTCGGCGAAGACCAAGACGCAGATGGGAACGGACATCCAGGGCGCGCACCGGCCTCTTTCCGGGCTGGGCGTCATGTTGCTGTTCTTCGTGCCCGCCACCGTGGGCGGGAAGCTGTTCGGCTCCACGCTCCTCGGCTTCTTCGCCACGAAGCTCTGGCATGAGCCGGCCTGGGCGGCATGGAGCCTGGTCGCGCTGACGGTGGCCGCGTTCGGTTTCTGCTGGTGGGCACGGCTGCATCTCGGGCGCCTGTGGTCTGGCTTCGTCACCCTGAAAGAGGGGCATCGCGTGATCGATACGGGCCCCTATGCGCTGGTCAGGCATCCCATCTATTCCGGCGTGATCTTCGCGGCGCTGACGACGGCGCTCGTCCGCGCCAGCCCCGCGGGATTGCTCGGCTTCGTCCTTCTCGCCGTGGGCTTCTCGATGACGGCCAGGATCGAGGAGCGCTTCCTGCGCGAGCAACTGGGCGCCGAGGTCTATGACGCCTACAGCCGCAGAGTGGGCATGCTGGTGCCGATGGTGAGGTGAGGTTTTCGCAGGTGGCGCGAATTTGCGCCGTACAGACCCCCACCCGAAAAACGCGACGGGCGTTTTTCGACCCCGCATCGAGTGCGGGGCAGGCTCTCCCCACAAGGGGGAGGTAAGATGTGTGCATGCGTTTAAATCTGAATTTTGAAGCCACGCGGCGATGTAGGCGTCGATCATCCCCCGAGGGCGAGCGGGCCCCGACCTGAGTGCGGTGAGCGGGCCATGCATCGTCGCGACGGGAGGCGGGTGTCGGAACACCAGGAAAACCGAGCCGAACTAGCCTCATGGGTGCGGTTTGCCCCGAGACCGCACGCCGGCCGGAAACAATATGGCCACTCGGGCTTCTGCATGCGTCGGAAAGACGCTATTCTTCCCTCGGAACCAGGTTCATCTGGGAATGTCAGCGTAAGGCGCGAGCACGTCCGATTGGCGGACGGCTCTTCAAGGGGAACTATCCATGAAAATCAGATCCTATCTCGCCACCGGCGCTTCGCTTGTGGCAGTCGCCGCGATGGTTTCGCTTGCTACCGGCGCCGCCGCGCATCAGATCTTACGCCCATACAAATTCGGGACGACGCCTCCGGATCCGAACACGCCCACAGTTCATATTGGACCTTATCAAGCTCCCTACGTCGCTCCCAGGAATGCCAAATCCGGCACGTGGAAGGACGTGGGAAAGCTTCCCAACTTCACGCAGTACGGGCCCTGGGCACCGCAGCTGCTGACCGACGGCACGGTTCTCGTGTTAGCTGCCGGAACACAGCAATGGTTCAAGCTCACGCCGGACAGCAAGGGCAACTACACCGACGGCAAGTGGAGCATGATCGCCGCGATGCCGTCCGGCGACTGCCCGCTTTACTTCGCGACGCAGATCCTGACTGACGGCCGCATGATCGTAAACGGCGGCGAATACAACGTATGTGGGAGCGGAGAGAGCACCGCTGGCTCGCTCTATGACCCGGTGGCCAACAGCTGGACCTCCGTTCCGCCGCCAAGTGGCTGGAGCGAGATCGGCGACGCCGACAGCATCATCCTGCCTGACGGCACCTATATGCTCGCCGAGTGCTGTACCAGCAATCAGGCACTCGCTTCGATCAGCGGCACGACGGTGACGTGGACTGCGCAGAGCGGCTATGGCAGCAACAGCGAAGAAGGCTGGACGGCTCTGCCCGGGGGGAATCTCGTGACCGTGGACGTGTGGAATGTTGGCAGCAACTACGACGACTACGAGTTCTACGACACCGCGACGGGAAAATGGCGTCTCGGCGGGAAAACTCCGGATCTGCTGACCAATGGCTCCCTGGAGCTTGGCGCGGCCCCGGTGACACCGAGTTTTGGCACGAAAGGGACAATCATCCAGTTCAGCGCCAATCCAGCCAGCGGCGTCAACGACATCTATGACATTGCAAGCAATAAATGGACGTCTGGCCCGGTGATGAAAATCGGCACCACGATATATGATTGTGCGGACGCTCCGGCGGCGACGCTGCCCGACGGAAATGTGCTCGTCCAGGCAAGTCCTGGTGTCTACAGCTCCCCCTCACACTTCTGGGAATTCAAAATCACAAGTACCGGCACGGTGACGGCGACGCAGGTAAACGATCCGACGGAGGCGCCGAACGACCCCTCCTATTTCGGCAATCTGCTCGTTCTACCGACAGGCCAGGTTCTATGGGACGACAGCCAGGATTCGATACGTGAAGTCTCCGTCTACACACCGAAAGGCAAGCCGAAAGCTGCGTGGCGGCCGAAGGTCACGAGCGTGGAAACCTCGCTCACGGTCGGCAGCACGGGCAACGCCATCTCGGGCAAGAAGTTCAACGGCTTCGACCTGGGCGGGGCGTACGGCGACGATGCGCAGGCCGCCACGAACTTCCCGCTCGTGCGCTTCACCAACAACAACACCGGCGATGTCTGCTTCGCACGCAGCTATAATTTCTCGACGATGGGCGTGTGGACTAGGGGCAAAACGAATGCCAAGTTCGACATTCCCGCCAGTTGCGAGACGGGTGCGAGCACGCTTCAGGTGATCGTGAATGGCATTGCCTCGAAGGGTACTGCCGTTACTCTGAGCTGACGCGCGCCGGCAAGTCCGCGTGAGTTGGTATTTTATACGGATCATGGGCGGGGAAACCCGCCCATGATTTTTTAAGGGGCATGATTTTCTCAACGGGCACTGCACAGGCTCCTCCTCCGCGCGAAGCGCGCAGAAGGAACCTACGATCACGCGGACTTGAACTGTCCTGGCGAGGGAATCCCGTAGTCTGACCCGAGCGCGCCGTTCCGAGTGCGGGCGGGGGGAATTGATGCGTTCGACAATTGCGTTGGCCGTCTTTGCGTTGTTCGCGTCGCCGGCGCTTGGCGACGATCACGCGCTCATCACCACGCAGATGCAGGAGATGGCCGACGCCGTCGCGCCAGGGAACGCCGCCGTGTGGGACAAATATCTCGATGCGAGAGTGATCTACGCCGAAGAAGACGATTCCTGGAAGGACAAGGCGTGGATGCTCAAGGAGATCAAGCCTCTGCCGAAGGGGCTTGGCGGCACGATCAGGATTGAACTCTTGTCCTGGCGCGAAGACGGGAACGTGGCCGTTGCCTTGTTCCGCCAGAACGAGACCGAGCATTATTTCGGCCAGACCATCTATGCGAAATACCTCACCAACACGACGTGGAAGAAACGTGCCGATGGCTGGAAGTTGATTGCGGCGCAGGTGCTGGCCGAGAAAACCGATCCCCCGGCGATTGCGCTCTCCACGGGCCAGCTCACGCAATATGCAGGCACCTACCGGCTCAAGGATTCGGAACCGACGTACACGCTCGCACTGATGAATGGACGGCTCAGCGGCGTGCGCAACGGCCGCAAACCTGCGATCTGGAATGCGGAGACGGCGGACGTATTTTTCGTCAAGGGTGATCCGCGCATCCGCAAGATTTTTCAGCGCGACGCTTCGGGCAAAATCACCGGCTTCGTCGAGCGCCGCGAAAGCTGGGATATCGCCTGGATCAGGGTCAAATAACGCAGCGCCCCGCGCATTCTTTTCCTCCCTCAACGTGGGGGAGGTGCCGAGCGCAGCGAGGCGGAGGGGGGACTCGCGCGCATGTACTCCCCCCTCCGGCCCTTCGGGCCACCTCCCCCACGATGGGGGAGGAAAAGAGGGTTCGGATCAGGCGTCGGAAGCGCATGCCCTAACCCACAAGCCCTTCCGCCGGATCGCCGGGTTCGGGGGTGCGGATGGCTTCGAGACCGATGACGAGCTGCGCGCGCTCCACTTCCGCGGCGAGTGTGCGCAGGTTCTCTTCATGCACTTTGCGGTCGATGCGGTAGAAGGCGAGGCAGCCGAGCGCCACCGCATAGAGCGCGAAGGTGACGGGGAAATAGGCCAGTGCGAGGTTCTTCGGTATCTGTGGATCGAGCAGCGCCGGATCGGCGTGCGCAGGAAAATGGACGAAGGCCAGAAGCTCGGTCGCCATCCAGATGCCGACACCCGAGACTGCCTTCAGCACGAAGGCGTTGGCGGAGAAGAACAGGCCTTCCGAGCGCCGGCCGGTCCGGCGCTGGCTGTCTTCCACGAGATCGGCGAGCATCGAAGTGACGGTGATCGCGGAGGCGATGCTGAACATGGTGCCGGTGGTGTTGAAGAAGGCGAGCAGCGGCAGCAGCAGCTTCGCACCGTTCTCGGGGAAGAGATCGAGCAGCCGCGCGGCCATCGGCAACCAGTAGAATCCGGTCGCCAGCATCCAGAACGCGATCGCAGCACGCTTCTTGCCGATGCGCGAGGAAAGCGCCGGCGCGAGAACCAGCGCCACGATTGGCGCCAGCACGACGAAAACGGTGAGCAGCAGGATTTGCATCGCGCCCAGGCCCCAGAGGAAGGTGTTGAAGTAGTTGTTCAGCGCGGCGAGCGTGCCGGCGGCGATCGCGGCGAACAGCGCCGAGACCGTCAGAATCACGAAGGAGCGGTGCCTGAGCGTTTCGAACATCTCTTTGAATACGCGCGCGAGCGAGAAGCGCCGTTTCGGCGGCACGCTGAAGCCGGGAATGAATTTGTGCGTGCCCGCGGCTGAGACGAAGATTGCAACCACGATCAGCGCGCAGGCGGCGATGGAATATCTGAAATAGCCGTCCGGATTGAGCTGCCCCACGGGAAAGCGTTTCGTCGGCGCGAAGAACACGCCGAAGGCGAGCATTGTCATTCCCAATCCGCCGAGCCAGCCGAAGAGATAGCGCCAGGCGAAGAACGATGTGCGCTGGTCGTAATCCGGCGTCAGCTCGGCCACCAGGGCGGAGCTCGGGATTTCGTACATGGAGATGAAGGTCCGCACGACGATGATGATTCCAACGAGCCACGCAAACAGCGCGGCTTGTGGCCAGTGCGGCGGGTTCCACAAAAGAAAATAGGCAATCGTGACGGGAAGCACCGACGCGTACATGAAGGGGTGCCGCCGTCCCCAGCGCGTGCGCAGATTGTCGGAAAGCTGGCCGATGATCGGATCGGCGAAGGCGTCGACGAAGAGCGCAATGGCGATCGCCCTGCCCACGATCTGCGAGGGCGCGCCCACAACCTGGTTGTAGAAGAAGAGAAGGAAATACGAAAAACCCTGGTCCTTAACCCCGAACGCGACGGAGCCGAAGCCATAGAGGAGCTTCGTGCGCAGGCTGCCAATCCCGCGGCGCGCGGAATCATCCGCTGCGGCGGGCGTGGCTGCAATCGCGCTCATGAGTCAATCTGGCAGGCAGTTCGGCGGTGAATGCAAGCCCGGTTGCCGCGCTCTCCACCGTAGAACTGTTCTCCCGTTCCCTAATAAAGCTTCGTCATGGGCGGGCTGTTGTCCCGGCCACCCATGAAAACGGTATCTGCCATGGATGCATTAGCGTCACCAGCGACTGGACGTTCAATTTCGCCAAACGAAACAATCACAATTGCAACAACCGGCGCTCATTTTTTTGACGCGGTGTTCTTGGGTGGCCGGGACAACAGCCCGGCCATGACGATGTTGGGGTTGCTCTTCTCCGCTCGGACCGGCAACGAATTCCACACGGGCCGTGTCGGTTCGGCGGCGCAAGGTTCGTCTTGAATGCAGAGCTGTGCAATTGCAGCATGGCTCGCAACTTTCGGAGAGGATCCCATGCAGATCAAGCTCGCCAGCGTGACCGTCGAAAATCAGGAAGACGCGCTTCGATTCTACACGGGGAAGCTCGGGTTCACGAAGAAAGCGGATATTTCCATGGGCACCTACCGCTGGCTGACCGTGAGCTCGCCGGACGGGCTTGAAGGCGTGGAGCTTCTGCTGGAGGCTGCGGCGTTTCCACCTTCGGGCGTCTACCAGAAGGCCCGCTACGATGCCGGAATTCCATCCACTGCCTTCTTTACCACCGATATCGCGAGCGAGTTCAAGCGCCTGAAGGACGTCGGCGTCGCCTTCCGGAGCGAGCCGCAGAAGATGGGACCGGTCATCGCGGCGGTCTTCGGCGACACGTGCGGCAATCTCATCAACCTGGTGCAGCCTTCGGCCTGATCGAAGGTTCGACCGATGAGCTTGCATCAGAAACCACCGGGAGGCGTATAGTACAGCGGGCTTCCGGGGCGCACATGAAGAACATCACTTGCATTGAGGATCTGCGGCGCGTCGCGCGCCGCAAGGTGCCGCGCGCGTTCTTCGATTACGTCGAGGCGGGCTCGTATTCCGAGGACACGTTGCGCGCCAACCGCGCCGACCTGGAAGACATCAAGCTTCGCCAGCACGTGATGGTGGGCGTCGCAGAGCGCGACACCTCGACATCAATTCTGGGCCAGAAGGTGGCGCTGCCGCTCGCGCTCGCGCCGGTCGGGATGAGCGGACTTCAATGGGGCAACGGCGAAATTCTTGCCTGTCTTGCCGCCCGTGCCGCCGGCATTCCCTACACGCTGAGCACGCTCTCCATCTGCTCGCTCGAGCACGTGGCGGAAGCCGCAGGCACACCATTTTGGTTCCAGCTCTATGTGACGAAGGATCGCGGCTTCGCGCATGCGCTCATCGAGCGTGCCGCGGCCGCCCGTTGCAGCGCCCTGATGCTCACCGTCGACCTGCCCGTGGTCGGCCAGCGGCATTGCGACATCAGGAACGGGCTCTCCGTGCCGCCTTCGCTCAAGCTCGCCAACCTTCTCGACATGGCCCGCAGGCCGCGCTGGGTGACCGGCATCCTCGGCGGCAAGAGCCGGTCGTTCGGAAATCTCCACGGACATCTTAAGGGAATGACGAGCGTGAAATCGCTCTCGCACTGGGTCAGCGGACAGCTCGACGCGGGGCTCAGCTGGAAAGACCTGGAATGGATCCGCAAGCTGTGGCGGGGGCCGCTGATCATCAAGGGCATTCTCGACGTGGAAGACGCCAGATCCGCCGTCGGCGCGGGAGCGAATGCGATCGTGGTCTCCAATCATGGCGGGCGTCAGCTCGACGGCGCGCCATCTTCGATCGCGATGCTGCCGAAGATTGCCGATGCGGTGGGGGGCGATACAGAAGTTCTTTTCGACGGCGGCGTACGCTCCGGACAGGACGTGCTGCGCGCGCTCGCGCTTGGGGCGAAGGCCTGCCTGATCGGGCGCGCCTATATATATGGACTTGGCGCGGGCGGCGAAGCGGGCGTAGCGAAGGCGATCGACATCATCCGCCGCGAGCTCGACGCCACCATGGCGCTCACCGGCTGCAAATCCATCGCCGACATCGGCCCGCATGTGCTGGTGCGGTAACGAGACAAAGAAGGTTCACAGGGAGACAGTGAGGAAGTATAGCGCGCCAAAGGCGCGCAATAATTCTCACTTCCTCACCGTCTCACTGCCTCCCTGTGAATTTTCTACCTTGTTGGCGGTTTGGCGGTTTATCGTCAAACTCTAAACGCAGATAAAATCGGGAGGCGGCACATGAGCACGGTTCTGGTTACGGGCGGGTCGGGATTTATCGGCAGCCATTGCATCCTGCAGCTGCTGGCCGCGGGGCATTCGGTGCGCACGACCTTGCGCGATCTGAAGCGCGAGGACGAGGTGCGCAGCATGCTGCGGGAGGGCGGCGCCGAGCCCGGCGAGCGTGTGTCGTTTGTCGCCGCGGATCTCGAAAGCGATGCAGGCTGGCCGCAAGCCGTCGCCGGCTGCGACTATGTGCTGCACATCGCTTCGCCATTCCCGCAGGGCGTCCCCAAAGACCCAAACGAATTGATCGTGCCGGCGCGCGAAGGCGCGCTCCGTGTGCTGCGCGCCGCGCGCGATGCCGGCGTCAAGCGCGTGGTGCTCACGTCATCTTTCGCCGCGATCGGCTATGGGCAGAAACCGCGCAGCGCACCGTTCGACGAGACGAGCTGGACGGACCCAAATGCCGCCGACGTGCAGCCCTATGCGAAATCGAAAACCTTTGCCGAACGCGCCGCCTGGGATTTCATCGCGCGCGATGGCAGCAGGCTCGAGCTTTCGGTCGTCAATCCGGTGGGCGTGTTTGGCCCAGTGCTGGGACCCGACTATTCGACGTCGATCCTGCTGGTGCAGCGCCTGATGGATGGCGGCATGCCCGGCGTCCCCCGGCTTACTTTCGGCGTCGTCGATGTACGGGACGTGGCGGATCTGCATATCCGCGCCATGACGCATCCCGCTGCGAAAGGCGAGCGCCTCCTCGCCGTCTCCGGCGATTTCATGTCGATCCGCGAAATTGCGACGGTGTTGAAAGAACGGTTGGGAGCGGCAGCGAAACGCGTGCCGACGCGGCAGCTTCCCGACTTTGTGGTGCGCCTCGCGGCGTTGGGCGATCCGGCGGTGAAGCAGATTCTGCCCGAACTCGGCAAGGTAAAGAACGCCACCGGCGAAAAGGCGAAACGCCTGCTCGGCTGGTCACCGCGCCCGCGCGAGGAAGCCATCATCGCCACCGCCCAAAGCCTGCTGCGGCTCGGCCTGCTGAAAGAGAGCGCGAAGAAGGCGGCGTAGACCGTCGCCGCTCACTGAAGCAGCAAACACTCCGCAGCGCAGAAACTTATGATCGCTCCCTTAGCGTGTCATCCCCGCTTTGGGCGAGCGCTGGATGACACGCTTGGGTTGCTCCTGCATCAATATGTGAATACCTCGTCGAAACTCATTTGGCGCTTATTCAGAATCACGCCATTCCACCGGTGCGGCCGGGCGGCGGTTGATGGTGAGCTGGAAGATGTCAGGGCGGGCGTAATGACCGGTGGTGTCGAGAGTGCGGCGCGCGGCGGAGATTAGCGCGAGATCGATGTCCGCAGTGAGAATGCCGTGCTCCTCGTGCAGCGGGCCGGCGACGATCTTTCCGCCGGGCGCGACGACGACGGAGTCGCCCGGATTTATCCACTCCTCCGCGTCGGGATAGAGCTTGGACTTGCCCGGAAAGGATTCCGGAATGTCGGAGCCTTTGAGCGCGAAGCCGCTCCCGACAACCCAGCAGCCGCCTTCGCGCGCGATGTGCCGCATGGTCGAAAGCCAGGGCTCGCCGTCGTCATAGGTCGACGCCACATAAATCTCGACGCCCTGCGCATAGACGGCATAGCGCGCCAGCGGCATGTAGTTTTCCCAGCAGATGAGCGTCGACAACCGACCGTGCGGCGTTTCGACAACCCTGAGGCCGGAGGCATCGCCCATGCCCCACACCATGCGTTCCGGATTGGTGGGCATCAGCTTGCGGTGCCGGTTCAATATGGTTCCATCCGGTCCGATCATGACGATCGTGTTGTACAGCGTGCCGCGCCCAAACGTGCTTTCGCGTTCATTCATCCCGCAAGCGATCGAGAGCCGGTGTTCCGCCGCGGCCTTGCGGAGCGGCGCAAGATCGTCGCTATCGAGATCGATCGCATTGGCAAACAGCGCCGAATGAATTTCTTCCGTCAGGCGCCCGTCGCTGCCGGGCCTTAGCCGCCACATCCAGACGGGATAACCCGGCAGGAAGGCTTCCGGAAAGACGACGATGTTTGCGCCCTTGGCGGCAGCTTCATGCGCCGCGCTCACGGCCTTCTCGAGCGAGCGCGGCTTGTCGAGCAGGACGGGCGGTTGCTGCACAATGGCGACGCGCGACATGTGGAATCTCCCCGGCTCTGGTTCCCGAAATCAGGAACGCCAGCGGGAAACTGTAACCGACGCCGCGAATTTTGTACGGTGAAGCTTAGACCCGGCTAATCGGGATTTTTGCCTTCGGGGCCGTTCTCGAGCACTTTGCCGTCCGCGGCATCCACGCCGACCTCATAGGTCCGGCCGTCTGATGATTTGATGTCGAATGAGAAGCGCAGTCCGCTGCCGCCCTTCTCGCGCTCCAGTTCCTTGGCGGTGATTGCGCCGGGACGCGCCTTGAGTGCAATCTGGATTGCGCGATCCATGGTGATGACGGAGACCCGTGCGAGCGCTTCTCCGGAACAGGCAACGCCAACACAAACCGCCAAAACGGCAGAGGGAAAAATCCAAGCTATCGATTTCGTCACAGAAACAACTCCATCGTTGCCCGCTCGGCCGCGCAATATGCACGACTTGAAGGCAGCAATGGGGCAAAGCGGCCCCCTCCGCCCGCTGAGTTGATCCTCCGGCCGCGCTTCGTGCGACCGGAGGCCGGGCACCCCGCATCAAGTGCGTGGCAGGCTCTCGCCCAGAAATGGGGGAGGAAAGAGGTGGTCAGAGCACAGCGTTTTCTTTCCTCCCCCGCGCCCGCGCGGGGGAGGTGCCCGCGAAGCGGGCGGAGGGGGCCACGGCCGGTCGTGGGTCGTGTACGTCACTCGCTGCTCACGTGTTTACTGGATCCATCATCGGGAAAGCGTCACCGACTTGCGTCATGCCAAGGCATTTTTTGACTTTGAACGGCGCACGCGCCTAGGCTCGCCGAAGGGTACACACTCGTACCAGGCTGGGACGAACGCATAACATGGCCACGGTTTCCAACAACGGGAGCAACCGCTCCCGGGACGTCTTCTTTTATTTCACGCCGCTGACGCTGCTTGTCTATCTCGTGCTGCCGCATGGGTACCTGCTCGATTTTGCCACGTCCTACATGCTCAAGGATCAGCTGCACGCCTCGGCAACGCAGGTCTCGGTCTTCCGCCTGCTGACGGCGCTTCCGGTCTATCTCTCGTTCGTGTTCGGCATGACGCGCGATTTGTGGAATCCGTTCGGTCTCAGGGACCGCGGCTATTTCGTCATCTTTGCGACGGCGACGGCGGCGGTCTTTCTCTGGATGGCGCTGTCTCGCCTCTCCTATCTCGGCCTGTTCGCGGGCATGTTCCTGACGATGCTGACCTTCCGCTTCGTGGCGGCGGCGTATCAGGCTCTGCTCGCCCTCGTCGGCCAGGAACAACTCATGTCCGGACGCTTGAGCGCGCTGTGGCAGATCGTCATGTCCATTCCGTATGCCATCGGCGCCGTCGCCGCGGGCTGGATCGCCGAACATCTGCCGCCGCGGCAGACCTTCCTGCTGGTTGCGCTTCTATCCCTGGCGCTCGCGGTCTTCGCCATCTGGAAGCCGCGCGCCGTCTTCAGTCACGCCTACGACAGACCGCAAGCCAAAGGTTCCGACCTTCTCGGCGACGTGAAGAGGCTTCTCCGGCATCGCGCCGTCTATCCGGCAGTGCTGATCATGTTCATGTTCCAATTCGCGCCCGGCTCCAACACGCCGCTGCAGTTCTATCTCACAAACAAGCTGCATGCCTCGGACGCGATCTATACGGATTACTACGCGATTTTCACCGTCGCGTTCATTCCGGTATTTTTCCTCTATGGCTGGCTCTGCAAGAGAGTATCGCTGAAGACGCTGCTGTGGTGGGGAACGATCATCACCGTGCCGCAGATAATTCCGCTTGCTCTGGTGAACTCGGCCGCGGCGGCCTTATGGCTCGCGTTGCCGATCGGCATGATGGGAGGCATCGCGGCCGGCGCCTATTACGACCTGGCGATGCGCTCCTGTCCGCCCGGGCTGCAGGGCACGCTGATGATGATGGTGGACGGCGTGTACATGCTTTCCTATCGGGGCGGCGATCTCCTCGGCGCCAGAATTTACAGCAGCAGTCCGACTCATGGATTCCTTTACTGCGCGCTGGCGACGACCGCCGTCTATGCGCTGATTCTGCCGGTCATCCTGCTCATTCCCAAAGAGCTGATCGCCACGTCCGACGGCGAACCAAATCCTTCGGTCGAAGCAGAAGTGCTGGCCGAGATCGGCGAGGCACAGATCGCCGCGGGCTAGTATCCGGAATCGCAGAAGCGTGTTACGTGCCGCCGGCCGTCATGGTTCGACAGGCTCACCATGAGGGCCTCGTCCTGAGCCTGTCGAAGGATGGGGCCCGAGTCACGTGTCAATGATGGCAGGTACTAGAGCATATTCCGCCCGGAATGAATGGCCACGCCAAAAGAGTGTCATTCCCGCGATGATCCCCCGGTTTAACCGGGGGAAAACCCAGAAGCAGTGCTTACGGAATTTCTTCACGGAGCTGGGTCCCGGCTCTCCCCCCGCTGGAGTTTACGCTCCGGCCGCGCTTCGCGCGGACCGGTGGCGCGGGGGTCGGCCGGGATGACACGCTTTAGTTCTATATGAGCGGAACGTGCTCTAGCGGCGATCATCGAAACAATTCTATTTAGCCCTTACGGAGAGGGTTGTATTCCCGTCGCGAGCCAGCGGGCGCATTCTTCGCCGAGCTTTTCTCGCGCCATCTCTTCGTAGCGGCGGCAGTCTTCGGCGTCGAGCATATCGTGCCAGCGGCCGTTCGTGCCCTTGTGCAGAAACGTTTCCGCCCCGCCCTCCCACAGCGTGCCTCCAAGCGGAACTGTGCTCGCGGCGTGCGCCTTCATATATTCAAAGCCACAATGTTCAAGGATCACAGGCCAGCGCGGCGCCTCGATCGGGATGTCGAGAAACCTGGCGATGCGGCGGATCTGCGCTGGCATGTCATTCTTGAGCTGCGCAAAATGCAGCAGCATGACATTGGGAAGTCCGCGTATCGCCCACCAAGACGCGACGTTTTCCCAGAAGGGCCAGAACGGATAACCGTCGCGTTCGAGCCACTCGATGAAATATTGCCGGACCGCTGCCTGCGGTTTGCCGATCGGCGGACCGACGCGGCCCGGCGAGTCGTTCATCACCTGATACCAGAGATCGTTTGCCGTGACGTGGTGGTTGTAAAGGCTCCACACCACGTCGCGTCCATCGCGCGCGATGTAGATGTATTTCGCCCTGGGCGAAAACACGAGCGCATCGACGGGCAGATGGGTTTTCAGAAACCGGCGATGGCTTTGCGCCTCGACGGCCGCAATCTTGATCTCCTTTGGCGGCACGCGCAGATCGAGCCAGGGCGACATCTCCGCAACGGGAAGGTCATCGGCGCCTTCGAAGATGAGTTGCGCGATGATCTGCTGAACCCATGTCGTGCCGGACTTCGCGTAGGTGGCGATGACGATATCGTCGTCGCGGAACCTGAAGCCGTTCCAGATCGTCGAATCGAAATGATGGCTGTGCAGTTCGCGGATCTTTACCGGCAAAGCCGGCACGGCTTCAGTCATGGCACACCCCCAGCAGACATCCGCCTTCTACACCCGCCGGGCCCAACCGCCAACGCGGCGGCATCGCACCGCGCCGGACGTGACAGCCTGCGCGCAGGCTCGTAAGCTATCGGTCGAAGCTGCATGCGCCAGCCGGACGTATGCAGAGAGGGGCTGGCGGCATTGTCCGAAGATCATTCGAACGGCGAGGAAACGCGCGCCGATGCCGGCGCGTTCGGCGTCGCGTCCGGCCTCGATCATTCCGCAGCGGGCTCAGGCGAACTCGCTCGCGTGAAGGCATCGCATGGCTGAGGATTTCGAGAGCGAGGGAGCGGGAATTCGCCCGACCGGACGCGCGTCCGACCCGCTTGCCGCCCATCTTG